>JAEEGJ010012044.1_pt1 | contig 21596 bp, 16 predicted proteins | sample 8958761 | NCBI WGS metagenome assembly JAEEGJ01 (sample SAMN16246546, study PRJNA631951) | gut metagenome | biome: gut microbiome; feature: rumen; material: RS-attached | host: Bos | place: Iran: Karaj | collected 2018-10
GTTATATAATTGGTTAATTACATTCTTACAGAGGTTATTACTAAAATGAGTGAAAAAACTAACAAAATTACTTCTAACAAAAAACTGATTATTCTTTTTGGGGCATGCTTCCTGCTTGCTGCAATTTTCTTCTTATGGTTTACCTTCCGTCCGGGCTTACTTGGCACCTTCCACTGGCACTATGCAATTTTTGGTGCCTATATGGGATTGCTTGCAACGGTCTTGCTGCCCTTGCTTTTCTTCATCATCTTCCTTATTAAATCAAATAAGGTAACCCAGATTTTGTTAAAGGTTTTCTCAATCTTTACCTTTGCTCTTTGGTTTATTATTTTTGTAGCACTTTCAATTCTGCCGCGTCTTCCTATAGATAACAGCGGAATGAATCTTTTTACACAAAAGGATGGACTTCCTGTTGCAAAAAATCCAGCAAAGGATCAGCCGCTTGCACATTATGCTTTCTGTTCTGACCCTCACTGGGGAGCTGGTTCTTCTAATGCAGAGGCGCGAATCAATATTCTTAAAAACATAGAGAAGGGTAATTACGATGCATGTTTCCTTCTTGGCGATGTTGCAGAAGTTGGTATGATTTCTTCAATGTATCAGGAAGCAGTTGATGATATAAAAACAAATATGCCAAAAACTCCGCTTCTTGTTATTCCAGGCAACCACGATGGTATAGTAAACGGTTTCCCTGCATTCAAAAAGACATTCTTTGACAAAGGCGACAAGCTTTATTTCCGCATGGATAACGGCAAGATTCACCTTATTTTTATGTATATGATTTGGGATGATGTAGAGTTCACCAAAAAGCAGGAAAAATGGCTTCGTGCTCAGCTTGCTTCAATCCCACAGGAAGAAACTGTAATTGTTCTTTCTCATTGTTACGTTACCGGCTCCGGTTACTACGATTCTGCAGCCCGCCGAAATTGGGGCGATATTCCTGGCGTAGTAAAACGTGTTCCACCTATTTTTGAAGAATACAATGTTGATTTGTCTTTGAGCGGACACAATCACTTCTTTGAAATGCTCGAAAAGGATGATGTAGATTACCTGATTCTTGGTGCAATGGGCGGAAAGCTCGACAAGGATTTGATTTATTCTTCTCCTTATTCAAAGTGGCTTAATAACGATGATTTTGGCTGGGCTGATTTGCAGATTTTTGATGACAACATCCTTATTACAATTTATAAGGAAGATGGTTCCGTACTCCGCCGCCGCAGAATTAAAACAAATTAATGTCATTGTCGGACTTGTTCCGGCAATCGCACAAAAATACACAAATTAAAGACTTTCATTCTATTTGCTTTTTCTGCAAAAATAGACAATTAAAGAAGAGGCAAATAGAATGAGTTCTTCTGAAACTTCCCTTAAAACAGTAAACCGCGGTTCTCTCCCTATGATGAAGCTTGCTCTTCCTTTGATTGGCGAGCAGTTTTTCCGCGTATTGGTTTCCTCTGTAGATACCTTTATGCTCAGCTCTTATTCGGAAGCAGCTGTAGCAGGTGTAGGTCTTGTTTCTCAGTGGTCTTTTTTCATAATGATTCTTATAAATGTTGTTTGCATTGGTTCAAGCATTGTTCTGGCCCAGTATCTTGGAGCTAAAAAAAATAATGATGACTTGAATGATGTAGCAAAAGCTGGCCTCATAATGGTCCTGATTGTTTCTGCCATACTGATGATAATTGTGCTTACACTTACACCCTTGCTGCTCGGTTTTTACACACTTGAAGAAGAGGTTTCCCGTTGTGCCAGACAATATTTTATGATTTATTCAGGAATTGGAGCTGTGTTTGTAGGAATAAGCTCCTTCCAGTCAGCACTTTTAAGAACCTACGGCTACACAAAAGAAACTCTGATTGTTACCATCATCTCTAATATTGTAAATGTTTTTGGTAATGCTCTTGCTCTCTACGGCTGGTTTGGTCTTCCTGTGACTGGTGCTCCTGGTGTTGCCTCTGCTTCCTTGTTCTCAATAATAGTTGGAAACATTCTCTTCTTTATAATGATTAAACGCCGAAAAGATATTCAGGTAAAGCTATTTCATTCAAAGAAAACACCTTTTTCAATCTTTAAGCTTATTCTTTCTATTGGTGTGCCAACTGCAGGTGAAAGCCTTTCCTACAATATGGCGCAGATTACAATAATGGCTATTATTTCTACTCTTGGCACTTATGCAATGGACTGTCAGGTTTATACTCAAACGATTGTGCGTTTTGTTTTTGTTATAGCTGTGGCAATTGGTAATGCGGTACAAATCAAAGTTGGCTATTATGTTGGGGCGGGCGAAAAGGATACGGCTTTCAAAAAGGTTTTCAAATATTCACTTGTTGCAACGATTTGTTCTGTTAGTCTTATCTTACTCGTAAATCTTATAAAAACTCCAATCATTCATATTTTTACAAGGCAGGAAGAAGTTTTTGCCCTTACTTCCCGCATGCTTGTTTATTCAATTTTGATTGAGTTTGGTCGTTCCCTAAACCTCATCTACGTAGGTGCACTAAAAGGTTCCGGTGATGTAAAGTTCCCGGTTTTGTACGGTATTTTTTCTATGTGGGGCATTATGGTTTTCTTAAGCTGGCTGCTTGGCTTAAAGCTCGGTTTTGGTGTTATAGGCTGCTGGCTCGGCATCGGCCTTGACGAAACCACCCGCGGTATAGTTATGCTCCTCCGCTGGAAAGGCAAACGCTGGCAAACTAAAGCACTGGTAAAGTCGTGATTGTAACACCTTATTAAAACTGTTATATTTTACTCATGATTAAAGCACAGATAAATGATAATGAACTCCAGACTCATCTTTCTTCAATTGAAGCGGATGGTCTAAAAATATTCACTATGGCAAACGGTCGTGTCCGCGGAGCAATTTTTCACGGTACACGTTTTGTAAACCAGCTCCGAGCCCAGCATAATCTTGGAATCCTGGAAACTTATATTTTGGGACAGGCTTCTCTTTGTGCAGCCCTTACAATCCCTATGATGAAGGACCTGGAGCATATTTCAATCCGTTTTGAATGTAAGGGAGTTGCAGACGGTTATTCTGTAGAAGCTGATTCAACAGGTTACGTCCGTGGATTTTTGTACAACGAGCATATTCCTGTTATACGCGCACTTGAAAACTGGGATTTAGCTCCATTCCTTGGTCCTGGAAATCTTACTTTTTCGCGAATCCACAAGGACGATAAATATCCTCAGAGCTCAACAGTAGATGTTGACGGAAATAATATTGCCAGGGACTTTGCAACATATTTTGCCCAGTCAGAGCAGGTAAACACGGCTTTTCATTCAAGCATTCAGTTTGACAAACAGGGCAGAGTGATTGGAGCCGGTGCCATGTACATTCAGATAATGCCTGTCACCGGCGGTACTGCAAAGCTGGGGTCTCAGGTAGACAGTCATCAGGAAGAAAAAGAGGATGATGACGTGCTGCTCCAAAAGGTAGAAAATGCATTCAAAGCCTGCCCAAGCCTTGGCCTTCTTTACAGCGAAAAAACAGTCGATTCCGAAGATATTGTAATCGGCCTTTTCCGCGAGTTTACCCCGACAATCGTAATGAACCGTGATATTGTTTTTGATTGCCCCTGTAACGAAGATTATTACATTCATTACCTTCGCACACTCCCCAAAGACCAGCTCGCCGACATCCGCCAAAACGGCCCCGATCCATTGGAAATTACATGCCGCAATTGCGGAAGCGTGTATCATATACCAATAGCGAAAATCTAAAATAACTGTTCTACGGAAATCAATTTTTTATAATAACATAAACAAAAAAATAGCTCCCGGTCGTGATTCACAGGGCAAAAGCGCGCAATATTGCGCTTGACGCTGCATGTGGTAAAGGAACTATCAAATGCCGCTCGCGCGGCATCCACATGCAGAGTCATTTTGCCCTATGAATCTCTCCCTAGCGCTATTTTTGTAATCATTTTTCCAAAAATTGATTTCAAAAAATAAATGTTACTAGTTTTGCATTGCAAAATTATATGTGGTCAGTTTTGTTTTACAAAACTGACAGCGAAGGCAGAAAAAATGTTTGGTACCAAACAATAATAGCCTTCGCTAGTTGACGATTTAAATATTTGATACTATATTTAATTATACGTAGAGCATTCAGTTTTTGCTGAATACTGTAACGGGGGTGTCCCGGTTTCGACGGGATTGGGAAATCTTGTACTGCAAGTAGGAGTGAAGGTTCCTTAAACTGACGAACAAATAACTGCTATTTTCGCAAGAAAAGAAGAAGAAGCTGAAGAAGCTTCTTGCGCAGAAGCACTCGCTGCATAAGCGATGCAGGAACTCAGCTGGTTCTGTTCCGCACTGGCTGACCTTCTTTGACTAATCGGGACTTGCCTGTACCTGTGTCCGGTCTTGTATGGGGACTCTTAATCGGAATACGGAGACGACGCTTGTTATGCTGCTACCGGCTCCCGACAACCACCTCGCATAACTAAACCTGTAGATGTACCTGGTTTACTTTCTCGGACTGGAGTTCAATTCTCCACACCTCCATAAAAAAGCCTTAACTAAACAGAGTTAAGGCTTTCTTATTTTAAACTATTTCCGGCGAAGCATCATTATTGTAATGTCATCATTTAATGCTCTGGCACCCACAAACATCTTCAAATCCGCAATAATGGAATTGATCTGTGCATTCAAAGGAAGATTCCTGCATTTCTTAAAGGCTTCCAAAAGTCTTCTGGTTCCAAACTGTTCATCATTTTCATTTACTGCTTCAATAATACCGTCTGTGTAGAACAATAAAGTATCATTGCGGTTGATAAAAAGATTTGTTGAATGGAAGTTGATAGGGAAATCTGAAATACCGATTACACCACATTGCGTTTTATCTCTCGGCATAATCTGAGGTTCGTTATCACTATCCCTGAATATAAGAATGGAAGGATGTCCTGCATTTACAAACTCAATGTTATTTTCTTTAAGTCTGAGCAGAATACCTGTCATATAGTTTTCAATGTTGCCTTTTTCTTCTATCAGACGGTCGTTGATTATGTACATTACATCTTCAAGCTTTTCATTGGAACCGTCATGGAACTCCTGTTCAATAATATTCTTTACAAGCATTGTAACTAAGCCAGAAGAAATGCCGTGTCCTGAAACGTCAAATATTCCAAGTCCATTAAGATGATTTTCAGTATAGAAAATATCGTATAAGTCACCAGAAACTCCGGCAAGCGGCTTCATATAACATGCAATTTCCCAGTTATCAAGCTGTGGAATTGTCTGATTATAAAAGCTCTGTTGAACAAAAGAAGCAAGCTCAATTTCCTTCTGAGTTCTGTCTTTTTCGTACTGAAGCTGAAGATTTTTTGTTTCAAGCTGTGCATTTGATTCAGCAAGCTCCGAAGTTCTTTTTTCAACGATTGTTTCAAGATTCTTGTTAAGATATTCAGCCTGTGTCTGTGATTTTGCAAGATTACGGATTAAGAAGCCTAAGAAGAAAAGGATTGTAAGCATCCAGCCTGAAGCTACAATTATGAGTGCATAAACATTTGAAGGTGAAAAATAAAAGAATAAAGCTACAAACAGCGAAAGGAAAACCGGAGAAAAGCAGGTCAGAAGATATATTACATTTTTATCTTTTTCTATTATTGCCTGAATAATAAAATGAACACCGTATAAAATATGAATGGAAGTACAAATATAAGTAATCTGCAGGAATCGTAAAAAGCTGAGTATATCATGAGAAAATGAAAGAAGAATCACATTAAAAAGTGTTAAACAGCATCTTATTATAGTAACTTGCGGGGAATCTTTTTTATGTAAAAAATCACGAATAAACGAAACTGTGCAGTGGCTTGATAAAGAACCTGCTATTCCATGGAAGAATATTTCATATAATAAATAAGAAAATCCCTGTTTAAATATTATAGGATATTCCCCAATACATACAGTAACTAAGAAAAAAGAAGAGAAAAAGGTAAGTCCGGCAAAAGAACGGTGCCTTTTTTCTGAAGAACGGAATATATAAAGTAAAGTATAAATCGTAGAAATTATAAGAAGAACAACAGAAAGCATTAAAAAGAACTTTGAGCGTAATAAATCATTTTGAGCTTTATAATAGATTACTTCTTCCTGAGGTGCAATAAACGGTTCATTTGAAATTGTTCCGTAACCGCTTACCCATATTTTTATTATAAGTTCATTTTCTACATGGTCGTAATTAAGAAAGGTGGAGGGCAGGTTATAAGCACAGGCAAGTTCACCTGTAGAAAAAGGTTTTGGAGGAAAATATCCGTTTTGTCCTATGTATTTTCCATTTAGATAAGCTTCGCTCGCAATTTTTACAACGCCAAGATAAACTGTAAGGTTTGTATCTTTATATTCTTTTGGAATATAAAACCTGGATTTTAACCAGATATAACCTTCACCAGACGGTATAAGCAATGCAAGCTTGTTAAGTTCATTATTGTCTGTTAAATAAAAAGGCCCATTGGCTCCTCTTATAGAATAAGCCCAATTTTCTGAAAGCTTGATTCTGTTGGAAGCAGATGTCTTTCTGGCAAAAAGAGAAAAAATAAATAAAAAAAAGAAAATAAAACAGGAAATAAATCTTTTTTTCATTTTACAAACAACTTACAAACAAACCTATAAAAATGGGCTGTCTGATAAGACAGCCCATTTTTGATGAAGATAATGTTTTAATTACTCTCCATCATTATTTACATTATGGAATTTCTGCTGGTACTTTTTAAGCATAGCAACAGCATTTCGTTTTCCATTGTATACAAAACCACCATTCCAATATTCAAGGGCAGCAAAAAGAGCGTTACCACCATCCTGACTATCAGATTCTTTTGTTCGGAATGAAACGTAATTTGAAAGCTCCAGGAAGTCATTCTTATGAAGACATTCAAGACGCTTTTTATTAAAGTCATTCCATTTTTCCAAGTCCTTAAAACCTTCGCCTTCATCCTGTACAATAATATGAGCATGTGTAGGACTAAAAGAATACCATACAGTTACCTTTTTATTTATATCGCAGTGATTACCATGTTTAACTGCGTTCTTAATAACTTCACTAATCTGCTGTTCAAGAAGGTTCAGTTCCTTAATTTCTGTTGGGGCAGACTGTACAATCAATAAAGTAAAATATCTAATCTGTCTGAAATCTGAAGGGAACTCCTTCTTTAACATATTTGTTTTATCGAACAATGGGTCGTTTTCATCAGACCTCAATTCTTTAATTTCCTGTGTCACGTATTTTTCCTCCTAAATACATCTCTTTTTCTTAATAGAATTTTTTAATTATTTTTTAACTTATAAAACAAACCGACACTCATTAAAGAATGAGATTACTCTTTCACCATTAACAGACCTTCTTCAACACTATTGGCAATAGGGAAGTAGCCCATCAGTTTTGTAAGCTCAATGACTTTCTTTACAGAACCATGAATGTTGGAGATGGCAAGCTTGAGGTTCATCTTTTTAATAGTTGAACAAATGTAAATCAGCGCACCAATTCCAGAAGAGTCGATGTAGTCAACTTGTTCCAGATTGATGATGAAGTTCTTTACATTTTTTTCAAGCATCTTCATAACAAGCTCTTTGAGTTTGTATGAGTTATAAAGATCCATTTCTCCGGTTACATCAATAATGTAAACATCGCCATTTTTGCGTATTTTAAGTTCCATACTGAATGCTCCTTTTTTTATTGTATTTTAATAACCAGAAGGCTTTGGTCATCATATTGTTGGGCGGTACCACAGTATTTTTTCAAATCATCTTTTACACGGTTTGAAATATCCTTGGCACTTGCATTACAATTCTTTGTAATAACCTTAGAAAGATTTGCAGATGCATATTGTACACCATTTTCATTAAGTGATTCAAGCAAACCGTCTGTACAAGTTACAAGGATGTCGCCTGAATTAAGCTTTATATTAATATCGGAATAAACGGTGTTTTTCTCTACTCCCATAGGTTCACTTGGGGTTGAAATCTGAACAAGCTTCTTTTCGGCAGCAACAAAGTGGAATACAGGATTATTACCACAGGTAGAAACCTGAGCTTCGTTTGTTGTGCTGTTATAGTTGATTAAAGCAACGCTTGCAAAATGGTCAATCTTTGAAGTTTCAAGACAGATGCCTCTGTTTGCCCAGGAAAGAATTGTAGCAGCTGACTGTTCTGTGTTTACTGTAAGACGAAGAATTGCACGAATCATAATCATAACTACAAGAGAAGTCATACCTTTTCCTGCAACGTCTGTCATTACAAAAGAGATTCTGTCTTTTCTTGAAACGAGTACATCATAATAGTCGCCACAAACACCTTCTACCGCATTTGAGAAACAACCGATGCCTGCATTTGGAATAACAGGGAGCTTTGCAGGAAGCAAATCTTTCTGATATTTAGAAGCGATTGTACCGTCCTTACTTAATTCTGCGTGTTCTGCATATGCAAGGAAGCTGTACAAAGGTTTCATTGCTGTAGAAACTGCATCTGTAAGGATTACTGCTGTATCAAAATCTTCTTTAGAGAACTTTTCTTTGTCTGGTGTACGTGCAAGACCAATAAGTCCGACAGTTGTTTCCTGCTGCTTGATTGGAGCAAAAATGTAGCTTCCGCATTTAAGGAAGTCTTCTGGACCGTTCTGGTAAACTCGTGGATCCTTGATTGAATCTGCTATGAGAACAGGTTCACCTTCTGAGAAAAGGTCACCAAAAATGTTATCTTTAAGAGGGAACTGAGCAAAACGAAGGTTTGTTTCTACTCTGAGAGGCTTGTGCGGTAAGTCGTCCGGTAATTTATATGGAGGTGGGAACTTACCAACAAGTGATTTTACTGCGAGCATGTTATCATAATCATCAGCTACGAGGATTACACAGCCTGAAGCACCAACCTTTTCTGAAATCATTTTGTTACAGTATTCAAGGAAGCTTTCCATACTGTTGTCGCGTGAGAAGAATGTTGAAACCTGTGATACTAAATCTTTGTTTACTTCAAGAAGACGCTTGTTTTTAGCTTCTATTTCAGAAATAACGGCTTTAACGGCTTCGCTGTTTTCAATTGCCTGGTTCTGTTCTGCAAGTCTTTTTGCTTTCTGCTTTTCCTCTCGTTTTTGAGGATTATCAAAAGCTTTTATAATAAGGTAAGGAAGAAGAACTAATTCTGCAAGAATAAGGGCAAAAACAAAGTAGATGAAGTGCTGGTTGAGCAGTGTAATGATTGCACCTACAACAGTAATGCCTGTTACTACGTAAAAAATGAAACTAGATTTTGCTGTATTTCGCATTTTTATAACAATGAGAAATATGAACAATAAAACACCGATTCCTGCGGATATAAGCAAAGGTGTGTTAATGAAAGTGTCGATTGAATCCAATTTAAGCTCCTCTTGATGCACAACAGGTATTTTATCTGCCGATAAAAAACCTCATTGTAGCTTCTATTAATTCTAACATTGAAAATCTTAACAGTCAATCTTTTTCTAAGCTAACTCATTGTTAGAATTGTCAATTTCGCGGCGGAGGATTATGCGTTTTATGTTGTTTATAAAGCGTTTATATAGAGGAATCTTGTATTTTTTATCAAAATCAACAACTGCGGCTTCAATCGGCACTTCATCACCGAACTTCTGCTTGAGTTCATCCCAGTAACGCACAATCCACACGTACATATCGGCAAGTGTTCTTTTTGGGAAATTGTGGAGGATGTGCTTTTTTCTTACGGTTGTCACAAGTGGAAGATAAACCGTGTTGAACCAGGAAAGAATTGCTTCTTCCATAGTCACTTCTTCTTCTTTTTTCTGATTTATGTAGTATTTGTGCGTAAGAATATGATTCAAGATTACGTCGTAGCGGCCTGGTGTTGTAAAGTCGAGGCACCAGTAATCTGTTATATCTCCAAAGCCTGTTTCTGCATAGAAAACCCGTTTTTCGTAATTAACAATCTGTCGTATTATATCAGCCAGGTTGTTAGGGTCCTTAAGTTTAATTTCACTCTGGAGGGAAACAACTTCTGCGTCTATAAACTCTGTACCGCGGGCTTTTGCAACCGAAACTCTGTGGTTACCGTCGCGGACAAAATATACTCCGGAAATCTCGTAAACCTTGATTGGTGGCAGAATTATGTCTTTTATGGCAGCTTCGTCAACGTGTTCCCAGCGATTTTTTAGAAAGTTGCTTTTTGGGAAAAAGTGATTGTCAAAATCCTTGTAACGACCTTCGCTGCCAACTATTTTTTCAATTGGAATAACCTTCATGCCCTGGTAAGTTTCGGCTTTAGGTTTTAAAAGCTGCTTTACATCATTTAAAGAGATTAAGGAAGCTTCTTCCGGTGTAAGGAGATGTTGTATTTCATTAATAAGAGCTTTATTCCTTGCTCTTGAAAAATCTTCTTCAGATTGTGTTTCTGCAAAGTTCATGTTGTTACCTCGAATATAGTTGTGTGTAATTAGTCTTTTGGTGGAAACTCCAATACCCAGTGCGCATAAGCATTAACTATTGTTGTTTCATCAACTTTTGTAACTCTCTCTTCGCGCAAATCATAAAGATGGATGTGGCCGTGGACCATAAAGGTTGGCTTGAACTTTTCTATAAACCAGTTGTAACACTCGTAACCAATGTGACAGGGATCTTCGTGGTCGTGAATATGACGCGGGGTTGCATGGGTTAGAAAAATATCAAGATATCTGCCGTATTTTAACTTGTTTTTAATCAGTTTTGGAACAAGAGAAAGAAGCTTTAATTTCATCTGAAAGTTGGTGTACTGGTTCTGTCCGTTGTTGTAATTATTTGAACCAGAGCAGCCGGCGAGCAGGAGAGGAGTTCTTTTTCCGGTTTTTGGGTCTGTAAAGGAAAGGGAATAATCTCTTGCTGTTTTAAAACCAAGGTAATTTCCGCCGTGATATTGTGATGTATCGGAAGCGTTGAAAGGTTGAACTCCGGGGAGCTGCCTTGCGTTTTTATGATAAAGGTGGAACTCCTTAAGATTGTGGTTACCGAATATAAAATAAGTTGGCTTATTGAATACCGTCACAACAAAATCAACATAATCCATGGGCAGGTCGCCGGCACAAAGAATTAAATCTATGTCGGGAAAAGCATTTTTTACTTCCTGATTGTAAATGAGAGGATCAACATAATCGGAAATGCACAGGATTTTCATTCGGAGCCACTACCTTTTGTCATTATAAGCTTTATTTTGCACCGGCTGCTGTAAGAAGTGCTTCAAGCTTTGCTTTATCTATAAGCTCCACAGAACGGCTTTCTGCATAACGTTTTGCCTGTAAAGAGAAGCCCGAAGAAGAAAGAACCAGGGCTTTCTGGCAGTTGGCCTTTTTTAAAGATTCAACAATTCCCTGAATAACTCTGTCTTCAAGTGGCTCCGGTTCGCGGTAAAAGCATACTAAAGAAACCTGTTTTCTTACCGCCATCCAGGTTTCCTCGCGTTTTTCTACGGCAGTCATTGCACAGCCCCATTTTTTTGTTTCGAAGGAAAGGATTTCCATCTTGAGTGCTTTATCTGCAGCATTTTTACAAATCAATGCAAACTCTTCGTTACCACAGGTAAGATAATCTTTAAGAAAGTCGTTTGCGTTTAAATCCTTGTATTCGGAAAGCTTGGCAGAAACATCGCGGAAGTTTTTGTTTTTATTGTAGATGAAGGTCCACTGTTCAATGGCAAGGTCCAGCTTTCTGTTTTTTTCGTAACAGCTTGCAAGGAAATAGCGGGCATATAAGGTTTCTGGTTGTGTGCCTGCTTTATCAAGCTCAATTGCACGCTGAAAATCAACTGCGGCATTGTCCAGTCTGTTGTACATCATATAGCAGGAACCGTGTTCAATAATTGATTTAAGCTTAAACTCCGGGTCGCGCTGAGCTTTTTCAAAGTTTTTAAGAGCTGCAAGGTAATCTTTTTCTTCCTTCTGAATTTTTCCAAGATAATAATAAGAGGAATAAGCTTCCGGATTAAGTCTTATTGCAAGATTGATTTCGTTTTTTGCTTCGTTAAGCTGTTTGAGTTTAAAAAGAATAAGTCCAAGTTCACCGTGTGCTTTTGCATGACGTTTATCAAGAGCAACGGCTTTCTTAAAATATCCAAGGGCTGTATCTGTTTTACCGGCATCCTTGTAGATGCTACCTACAATAAAGTAGTTTTCGGCATTCTTCGGGTCCATTTGTGTTAGCAGAAGATAATTTTTTAGTGCTTCAGCAGATTTATGATGTTTTAAAAGCAGCTGACCGTATTCTTTCTTAAAGTCAACTTCATTAATAACTTCACCAAATACGGCACATTCGTTAACAAGCTGGTATTCAAGAAGGGCAAGCTCAGATTTATTGTCTTTAAGGTAGCATTTACCCAGATAATAGTGTGCAAGATAGTTTTTAGGTTCTTTAAGAATAATCTGTTTTGCAAGCTTTATGGCGTTCTGCGTTCTTCCCTGTTTAATCAATTTTGGGATTGCACTAGCTTTTTTAGGCATTACAAGGCTTTTTATAATAAAAATTGCAAGTGAAATAATCACTACGCTAAGAAATGAAATGCAGATAATTGTAAAAGCGTTCAAAATCTTCTCCAGTGAAAAAGTGTAATTTTTCAATAAAACTTATTGTTAAATATATGAATAAAATAATCAAAAAACCGATATAAACTAAGAGTATTGAATTTATAAAAGTATGTCAAATTGAATTTAGGCATGTAAAAAAATGTTAGATTATAATTATAGGATTATGATTGCTTATGAAGATTAATAAAATTGCTTTACTGTCGGTAATATGCATGCTGTTCGGTTTTTATGCTTTTTCTGAATCAGAAGGCGAAAAAGCATTTAAAATGAATAATCCGGCTTTAGCAGCTGAGCTTTTAAGGCAGGAAATAGAGCTTAAAACAGCATCTAAAATTGCTTATAACTATCTTGGACTTGCTTACTACCAGCTTGGTCAGTACGAAAAATCAGTAGAAGCCTTCAGACTTGGCCTTGAAACACAGGGAACAAACAAAAAAATAATTGCCTTTAATCAGGGAAATGCATATTATGCTATGAATGATTATGCTAATGCTGCAAAGAGCTATACGCTTACCATAACGGCAGACCCGAAATACACTCAAGCGCTGTTAAACCGTGCAAATGCATATCTTATGCTGGCTGATTATGACAAATGCATTGAAGATTATGAACGTTTTTTAATTCTTGAACCTTATGACCCGCAGCGACCACAAATAGAAGAATTGCTTGCCCTGTTACGAAAGGAAAAAATAAGGATAGAAGAAGAAAAACGGATTGCCGAAGAAGAAGCTGCCAGAATTGCAGAAGAAGAAGCCCGAATGCAGGAAGAATTAGCCCGCCAGAAGGCCGAAGAAGAACGACTTGAAGCAGAACGCCACGCCGCAGAAGCAGAACGCCGCCGAAAGCTTCTGGAAGATGTTGCAAACTCACTCCAGGATACCGATTCCACAAATATGTCAGCCGGTTCCGGAGATTTGTTAGATTTTGATTATGAATCAGAGCTGGATTAAAAACATGGAGGTTTTTTATGGAAAATAATCAGCAGGAAAACAAAAAGCTTACAAAAAAACAGAAAATACTTATAGCCTCAATTGCCGGTGCAATCATCCTCATCCTTTTATTGTTATTTGGAATCAGGGGTGGAATAAAAGCAGGAAAAGCAAACGCAAAGAAAAATCTTTCAAAGCTTGCAAAAACTTATGCCGACCGTGGGGAATATGACCGTGCCTTGAACAAGCTTGATGCCTATCTTGAAAAACATGGAGACGATGACGATATCTGGTCTTTGTGGAACGAAATCCTTGAAATGAAAAAATCAGAACAGCTGGCAGCGGGTGACAGCGAAGCTAACTCAAGTTATCAGCCGCAGAACAATTTTACAATCGACGTAGATACTTCTGATATATCAAATGCCGTAAAGGATGCTCTTGAGCAGACAAACAGACAGGCAGAAGATAACAGACGTGCAGCCGAAGATAACCGGATTGCTATGGAAAACCTTTTGAAAATGCAGGAAAACCAGCAGAAAATGCAGGAACAGCAGCAAAGGGCAGAAGCACAGCGCAAGGAAGAAGAAAGAAAGGCTGAAGAAGAAAGACGTCAGCGTGAAGAAGAACGAAAAGCTGAAGAAGCTGCAAAAGCAGAACAGAAGCGCCTTCAGGAAGAAAAACGTAAGGCTGAAGAAGAAGCTGCAATAAAGAGAAATGCAGAGCTTAAGAAAAAGCTTGATGCAGTAAATGAAGAAATAAGCAAGGGTAATACAGCTCTTGCAACCGGTGACCCTGATAAAGCAATTGAATATTACCAGAATGTATTGAATATGCTGCCACCTGATGCCGGAAAAGTAGTAATTGCTTCTAAAGAATCTGAAATTGCACAGGCTTTATACGATGCAGCAGAAAAAACTAATGACAAAGAAAAGAAAGACAAACTGATGAAAGAAGCAGTTGAAATGGCAAAGAAGGCTGTAAAGGATAATCCAAAGGACCCTGTTGCACATTATATTCTTGCTCAGGATGCACTTGCTAAAAAGGATTTGAATAAAGCACTTGAAGAAATGAAGGCTGCCGTAAATTACGACCCGAACAACTATCTGTATTATTACAACCTTGGAAAAATCCAGTATACAATGAAAAAATACAGCGAAGCTTCAAGTTCCTTTACAACATCATGTAAGTTGAATGACCGTTTTGCTCCAAGCCGCTACAACCTTGGCCTTACACAAAAGCAGCTTAAAAATGACACAGCAGCCCTTGATGCCTTCAGAAAGACAATAGATATAGACCCTCGTCACGAAAAGGCTTACCTGGAAGAAGGAAAGATTCTTTCTGCACGCGGTGATTATCCAGGTGCAATTACAGCTTACGAAGAAGTACTCAAGATAAACAACATAAACGTTCAGGCTGCAAACTTACTGGCAGGTGTTTACTATCAGAACAAAAATTATGCAAAGGCAGAAGAGTGTTATAAACGAGCCCTTACAATGCTTGATAAAGATAAGGATGCCGCAGAAATGGTTATGGCAAAATACAATCTTTCTACAGTTTTATTTGACCATAACAAAACAGCCGATGCCGAAAAATATGCCCGTGAAGCTTACGAAAGCAAAAATGCACTTAAGAGCGACAATTCAAAGGCAGACATCATTTATAACTATGCACTCATTCTTGACAATATGGGCAAGGATACAGATGCAATACAGCTTTACCGTGAAGCACTTGAAAGAAACTCTGAGCATAGAAAAGCAAAGCTTAATCTTGGAAATAAATATCTTGCTCTTGAACCGCCTGATACCGACACAGCAATCAATCTGTTCACTCAGGTTTATAATAAGGATAACAATAACATTGAAGCAAATAATCAGCTTGGAAATGCTTATCTTATAATTCAGGATTACGGCAATTCCATAAAGTTCTACCAGAATGCGCTCAAGCTTGATTCAAAAAATAATGCCATCCGTGCAAATCTTGCAAAAGCTTATGCTCAGTCCGGTGATTATGATTATGCAAAAGCTACTTACACCGAACTGCTCAAGGTAGACAAGGAAAACTGGGATGCCTACATAGAGCTTGCCAAGGTTTGCATGCAGCTGGATGAAAACGACGCTGCCGAAAAATACCTGATTTATGTTCAGGAAAAGAAACCCGGCTACCGTAAAAATGAGATTAAAGAGCTTCTTGATAGTTTGATGTAATCGAAACCCGAATCCCGTTACGTTCGCTTGACTAATTCAAAAAGCTTCTGACGGGAAATTACGGTGTAGATTGGACGTCCATGAGGGCAGTGGGGATCTTCAAGAGTAAAGGCTTTTTCCACAAGATTCGCCGCTGTCTGGTCATCAAGTACATAACCATCCTTTACTGCCGCATGACAGGCTGTCATTGCCGCAATAGACCTTATAATCTGCTCCGGTTCCACCTGTTTTACAAAAATAAGCGTCTGTAAATCATACTGCGTTCCGGTCCAGCGTTCAGGAATTGTTTTAATTTCCCATTCTCCGGGGCTTTTCTTTTCTGTTTCAAAACCAATTTCAGTTAATCTGTCTTTAAGTTTTTCAAGCTGATTATCCTGACTTTTTGAGTCCGTTTTGATTTTATACGGAATAAGAAGCGGCTGGCGGTTTCCCTGAGAGTTCATAATCCTGTCAAAAAGAATACGCTCGTGGGCCGCATGCTGGTCTATGATGTAAAGGCAGTTGTTTTTTTCCGCAAGCAGAAATGTCCCCAGTGTAGAGCCTATAAACTTTATCTGCGGTGATGATGGTGCACTTGCTGGAGCAGATGACTCACTTGTGTTTGTAGCCTCAAGCGCCTGTTCGGCAAGTTTTGCTGTATTTACAGGTTTGCTTCCACCAGTGCTACCAACGGAACCAGAATTCACACCAAAATACTTAGACCTGAAATCACTTAAACTGTGCGAAGCTGTTTCCGAAGTTTTGTAAGAAATATGCTTTTGATAAGGAGAAGCCCCCGTATTGTAAGATTCATTTTTTACAGGAGCTGAAAAATCAAGCTCGCTAATTTCATCATAACGAACTTCGTCTGCAGGTTTATCTTCCTTAAAATTAGAAAGCGTATACGAATGGAAAAACGATTTTATGGTAGAGCTTATACCGTGATGAAGCTCCGAAATATCGTGAAAACGTGCCTCTTTTTTTGCAGGATGAATATTAAAATCAATCAGCGAAGGTTTTACATTTACAAATACTACCGCTGCTGGAAAAGTTCCGTTTGGAAAAAAGCCCTGTCCGCCGTAATCAACAGCCTGTACAAGTGAATATTCCTGAATCCTTCTGCCGTTTGCATAAATAAGAATATCCTTTTTGTTTGTACGGCTTACGGAAGGTTCACCAATCAAAACCGTAAACGACCAGTCCGGTTCGGAGCCTGCTGCTTTACCGGAAAGCTCATAGAAAAGAGCAGGGGATTCTGTTATCTGGTTTGCACTTATGTATCTTTCTTTTAGTGATTGTCCGGCTGGAAGGTCAAGCTTTGTCATTCCGTCTGAAATAAAGCGGAATCCTATATCCGGGCGGGCCATTGCTTTTTCTACAAAAGTGTTCCTGCACATTATACCTTCTGTAGCGGGCCGCTTTAAAAACTGCCTTCTTGCAGGAATATTTTCAAACAGGCCTTCCGACTGTACAATTGTGCCTTGAACTTCGGCTGTACGTTCAAGAATGTGGTCTTCTATTATGCTTGCACGCATTTTCCAGCCGCCACTTATTATGGAAAGTCTTGCAACTGCTGCAATGGAAGCAAGTGCTTCTCCACGGAATCCGAGTGTGGAAATCTTTAATAAATCTGAATCTGAAGAAATCTTACTTGTAGCGTGAGGACGGGCACAGTTTTTAAGGTCCTCTTCTGTCATGCCGCAGCCGTTATCTACAACGCGGATTCTTTCTATACCGCCGCCTGCAATTTCAACTGTAATAAAATCTGCGCCGGAATCAATGGCGTTATCCATAAGTTCGCGGACAATTGCGTTGGGGCGGTCAATTACTTCTCCGGCTGCAATTTTACGTGCAGTTTCGGGCGGTAAGGTTTTTACAGGATTTTGAAGGCTCATTTTCTTGTTCCGTTCAGTACGCTGTCATCTTCAAAAAGGTCAAAATCTGGCGGATTATCTTTAGCCATTGGCTGCGGTTCGTTCATCAAAATCTGGATTTTTCCTTCAATTTCATCAAGCTCCTTTTCCATGCCGGCTGCAAGCTTAATGCCTTCTTCAAAATCCTTAAGTGCATCTTCCAGAGAGATGTCGCTTCGTTTGATGTCTCCACTTAGCTGTTCAAGTTTGTTGAGTTTTTCTTCAAAGTTCATATATCCTCCCACGTGTTTTACTTATTTATCTACAGTTGCCTTAATCTTACCTTTAGCTGGTACAATCTCTATTTTGTCGCCGGCATTAACCTGGGCGGCATCTCGTATGATCTGGCCGTTTTTGTCGGTGACCATTGAATAGCCGCGGTTGAAAATTGTTTGAGGACTGGCATTTTCAAGGATTGTAACATTTTGGGCTATCCGGGTGCGTAAATCCTTAAGCTTATCCTGCATGTTTTTATAAAGATTGTCTTTTGCGGTGGCATAGCGGTTTAACAGCGGCTGCTGAATGTTTCTGAACCGCATTTCAAAAATATCCGGCTTAAAGCTGCTGATTAAAAGCCTTGCGTGCTTTGTTTTCTGTGTAATCTGAGTGTAAAGGTCATTTTTATAACCTGCAAGAAGCTGTTTGATATCGGCTGCAAGCGGAACAGCAAGCTCTGCCGCAGCAGATGGAGTTGCTGCACGCACATCAGCCGCAAAATCACACAATGCCCAGTCAATTTCGTGACCGACAGCAGAAATAACAGGGATTTCAGATTCAGCGACAGCCCTTACAACGCTTTCTTCACTGAACGGAAGCAGATCTTCCAGAGAACCGCCGCCACGACCTACAATCAGAACATCACAAAGCTCATAAAAGTTTGCAATCTGAATCATTTTTACGATTGTTGAAGCGGCTCCGTCTCCCTGAACAATTGCCGGTAAAATAACAACATCAATTCCTTTGTTGCGCCGTTTTGTAATCTGCAGAATATCCTTTATTGCCGCCCCTGTTGGACTTGTTACAACACCAATTTTTTTGGGATATTTTGGAAGGGCTTTTTTTCGATTTTCATCAAAAAGTCCTTCGGCAGCAAGCTTTCTTTTACGTTCTTCCAGCATCTGCAGAATGTTTCCGGCTCCGACAGGTTCCATTTTAGAAACAATAATCTGGTAAGTTCCCTGAGGACCATAAACAGAAAGGCTTCCTGTACAGCGAACCTTATCGCCATCCTTCGGCCTGAACGTAAGGTGAAAAGCATTTCCCCTGAAAAGAACTGCCTTAATCTGAGAAGTGTTATCCTTTAATGTAAAATAAATATGCCCCGCCGAGCTTGGCCGCCAGTTAGAGATTTCGCCTTCAATAGTTATAGTATGGAACGAAGTTTCAAGAATCTCCTTGATGTATTCCGTAATTTGAGAGACAGTCAATACCTGTTCTGAAAAAGGGTTTGCGGGCTGCATGTAATTATTTTATTCAATTACATAAACTTGTTCAATTGATTGCCGATAAACAGAGAGATGAAAAGTATTGTTGTTTTTTTTGATGATAATAATGTTAGCCGCCAGAATGAAAATGTTTTTGACGGAAAATCTGCAGTTGAACTTAGCTTGGCATGGGCAAAAAGCCTTTCTGATTCTGTTGTTACAGTAAAAGCCGAAACAGTAACAGAACTTCTTGAAAAAATAAAAGCTGCCTGTGACGAAAAAGGTGCAGATTATGTCATCTATTCTTATAATGACTTGCCGTTTTTGAATAAACCGCTTACAGAAGAGCTTAAGCAGACTCATGAAAAATACAGTGCAGAATATACATTTGCAGACGGGTACCCTTATGGTTTTTCTCCTGAGCTTATTGATAAGGGAACTCTGGGAATACTTTGCGAGCTTTCAAAAACAGTGCAGGAGAGCGAAGGTAAAAAGCCTGTATGCCGCGAAAGCATTTTTAATCTTATAAAAACAGACATCAATTCTTTTGAAGTAGAAACAGTTCTTGCTCCTGAAGATTTCAGACTTTTCAGATTTGCTTTTCATTGCGGTAAAAAAGAAAACTTTATTGCGTGTGAACGGCTTTTTGAAGCTGTAAAAGTAAGCGGTGTGGGAAAAAATGATGCAGCCACAATGTGTGTAATTGGGGACATTCCTGCTCTTGAACTTTCACAAATTGCAGCTAAAAATCCTGGAATACTTAAGACTGTCCCTGGTTTTTACAATATTCAGATTGCAGATAACTGCCGTGGAACCTGTGTTTACTGTCCTTACGGAGCCTGCTATAAAGAAAAAAATGGAATTACTCCTGAAAAATCAGACAGGGTAATGAAGTTCGAAGATTTTTCGGCTCTTACAGATAAAATTGCACAGTTCAGCGGAGAAGCTGTAATAGGACTTTCTGCCTGGGGTGAACCTTTTAAGCACCCTGAAGTTTTAAAGATGATTGAAAAAGTACTTTCTTATAAAGGACTTTCGGTTTTCCTTGAAACAGATGGACTTGCGGTTGACGAAACGCTTTGTACAGCTCTTGCAGAGCTTGTAAAAAATGCTGAAGAACGAACTAATGGCTGGCAGAAGATAATGGTTGCAGTTTCTGTAGATGCATTTACAGCCGAAACGTATAAGAAAATGCATGGAATAAGCGGTAATTCAGGTGAGAATGGGGGAGATAATCCTTTTGAAAAAGCAGTTGATTCAATAAAACTTCTTTCGCAGGCCTTACCGGGTGCTGTTTACCCTCAGTTTGTACGTACAAATGATAACGAAGAAGAGCTTGAAAGCTTTTTCAGATACTGGAATGAAAAATCAAACGCTTCGGGTGGAAATCAGATCATCCAGAAATATGACGATTTTGCAGGACTTCTTCCTGAATGTAAACCGGCAGACTTATCTCCAATAGAGCGGAATGTGTGCTGGCATTTGCGCCGCGATATGACAATTCTTTCAAACGGGGACATTCCTTTCTGTAAAGAGTATGTTCTTTCAGGAATAATTGGAAATGCTTTTAAGGAAGATTTGGAAACAATCTGGAAAAAAACGGATTCTGTTTTGCTTGAACAGATGAATAATCAATATAACGGAAAATGCAGGGATTGCGATGAATACTATACCTATTGCTTTTGATGAACATCAGATAAACAGAACTATAATTGGTGACTGGACAAATACATCTCCGGAAGCTCTGAATATTTCAGTAATCATGCTGATTGATGGTGGAACTCATTTTAAGGTTAATGCATTTGATAATCTTCTAAGCTGCAATTTTGATTCAATTATTGCAATAGAAAAAAGAAATGATACATTCTCAATTGAAGAAATTGCTAAAAGGTATCCGAAGGTAAAGTTTATTATTCCAAAAGAAGAAACAACCGAAGGCGAAATGATAAATCTTGCTATGGGCGAAATAACTTCTGAATATGTATTGGTATTAAAAGATACTCTTAACATCCCCCAGAATATGATAAATAAGAATCTTGCACAAAAGCTTATACAAAAAGGTGATTATTGTATTGTTCCAAGGCTTTTAGATAAAAATAAAAACGGACTTTCTACGCATTATAATCCTTGTGCAGAAAAATCTCATTTTGTGATAGATTCTTCTTTTGTAGTAAGTGAAGGTGTTCAAACGTTATATCCGTTTGATTTTATTGCACTTTATAATAGAAAAAAGTTTATAAGGCTTGGAGGCTTCGATTATACAATAAAATCTCCTTACTGGCAGAATCTTGACCTTGCATTACGCTCCTGGCTTTTTGATGAAAGAACAACACTTACTACAATGCTTCAGTTTTCTTATGTAGATGAAGTTCCTCTGGAAGATAGAACTGTAAATATTGATTATTTGCGTTATTACCTTAAGAATGAGGTTCCACGCATCAACAATGGAGAAGGGTATTTAAAGCATGGTTCTTTCTTTAAGTTTTATAAGCAGTCTACCTGTGGTTATATGGAAGCACGAAGACAATATAAATGTGCAAAAGAATGGGTAAAAGCAAATAAATATAGATTTAAAAATGATTTGATGGGATTTATACAGGGATGGTCACAATCAGATGAAA
>JAEEGJ010012046.1_pt1 | contig 21595 bp, 15 predicted proteins | sample 8958761 | NCBI WGS metagenome assembly JAEEGJ01 (sample SAMN16246546, study PRJNA631951) | gut metagenome | biome: gut microbiome; feature: rumen; material: RS-attached | host: Bos | place: Iran: Karaj | collected 2018-10
ATCAGTCCTTTATGTTTGTACGATTTGGTAATGTACTTGGCAGCCGTGGTTCAATTCTTCCGCTTTTCCAGAGCCAGATAAAAACCGGCGGCCCAATTACCGTAACTGATGAAAAGATGGAACGCTTTTTTATGACGATTCCGGAAGCCTGTTCTCTTGTTTTACAGACGGGCGGTGTCGGCGAAAATGGAAAATCATATCTCCTCGATATGGGCGAACCTGTAAAAATCATAGACCTTGCAAAGCAGATTATAAAATTCTCAGGGCTCGAGCCTTACAAAGACATAGACATAAAGATTATGGGCTGCAGAAAAGGTGAACGCCTGATTGAACCTCTCTGGCTCAAGGAAGAAAACCCTCAGCCGACAAAATACAAAAAGCTTCTGCAGCTGGACAACAAAGAATATACTAATGAACGCCTGGAAGTTTTACTTAAAGCCCTCTACCCTATATGCTTTTACACTGCAGGGCATGAGGCAGAATTCCGCGACAAGGCAAAGCTTGTTCAGCTTTTATGCGACGACTGTCAAAGCCTTCGCAGCTTCTATGAAGAAATAAAAACTGATGGTCAGTTGAGGACTGATATACTATAAAATAATGTCATCCTGAACTTGTTTCAGGATCTGAATGACATGGAGTTATTATGGCAGAAATAAAAGTTCCTTTTCACAGAGCCGCAATTACAAAAGCAGAAGAAGATGCTGTACTTGATGTTCTTCGCAGCGGCTGGCTTACAACCGGCAAATACGCTCTTGAATTTGAAAAAAAGTTCAGCGCAGCCGTGGGTGGCGGAGATGTTATTTCCCTTGCCGTAAATTCCAATACCAGCGGAATGATTCTTGCTATGGAAGCCTGCGGAGTTTGCGAAGGCACTGCCGTTATTACTACTCCTTATACCTTTGTTTCAACCGCAACCTGTGCCCGCCACTTAAATGCAGATGTTTTTTTCGCAGACATAGAAAAAGATACCTACAGTATTGATCCAGATAAGATAGAAGAAATCTTAAAAAAAGACAGTCAGCCGGGCGGCTATGACGGAAAAGGCGCCCACCGTGTTCGCGCAATTGTTCCGGTTCACATAGCAGGCAACGTATGCAATATGGAACGCATACTCGAACTTGCAAAAAAGTATTCCACCCCGGAAAACCGCATCCGAGTAATAGAGGACGCGGCTCATTCCTTCCCTTCACCAACAAAGCTTGGCTATGCAGGAACAATAGGTGACGCAGGCGTCTTTTCATTTTACGTTACAAAAACCATCACCACCGCAGAAGGCGGAATGGTATGCACCCGCGACTCAGAGCTTGCCCGCCGCATGACAGTAATGCGCATGCACGGAATGGACCGTACAACCTGGGACCGCTATACAAGTCCGCGGGCATCCTGGGAATACGACATTATTGCACCAGGCTATAAGTTTAATCTTCCGGATGTGCTTGCCGCTATCGGCTGCTGTCAGGTAGACCGGGCCCAGCTTTTTTACGAACAGAGAAAACGCATTGTAGAAAAATACAACAAAGCCTTTGCCGGCCTCGATTTTATAAAGCTTCCGCCGGACGGCGAAGGCAACAGCTGGCACTTATACCTTATGCGCATAGTGCCGGAAAAACTGAAAATCAGCCGCGAAGAATTTGCAAAAAAAATGCAGGAAGCAGGACTTGGAATTTCCGTTCACTTTATTCCGATTTTCCATTTTACCTACTGGCGACAGCTTTACCCGGACTTTACGGCAGAAAACTACCCGAATGCAGAAGGTCAGTATAACACGACAATTTCAATCCCGCTTTTCCCTGATATGACAGACCAGCAGGTTCAGCTGGTTATTGATACAATAATACAGATTGGAAAGGAAAACAGAAGTTAGAGATAAGGCAATGGCAACAAAAAAAACAGAAACTAAAAAACTATCACGTTCCCTCGAAGCCTCAGGCTTTTACTCTGATTGTGAAAAAGAAACCTGCCTCTATGCTGCCCTTGTAAGAAGCCCCGCTCCAGCCGGAAAAATCAAATCCGTTACAGCCGCTGACCTTCCTGGCGGCTACACCCTTTACACAAGCCGTGACATACCGGGAGCAAAGGCAGTTACTGCAAATAAAAATCTTATAAAAATATTCGGATACGGAAATGTCTCTTATGGCGGAGAACCGGTAGGTATTCTTTTTGGACCTGATGAAGAAAAGGTTTACCAGCTCTTAGATACAGTTAACATCAACTTTGATGTAGAGAATCTTGAATCGGCACTTAATAACGTAATCAATAATCAGGAAGAAACTGCAAACTTTAAGGAGTTTGTTGAGCAGATTAATGAAATGCCTTCCCTTGATACCGTAATCGATAAATCTCATATTGATGAAAATATCAGTGTTGTTGTCGCAACCCGTGAAATAAAGTACGGGCTTTATAAAAAGCAGGCAGTTGCACAGGCAGATATTAAGCTCTTCGAAAATGCTGCCTTTTCTTCAACTGATACCTGGAAGGAAAAACTCCTTACTCCAAAATGGCAGGAAACAGAGGGAGCCTTTGCTTACACCGAAGGCGAAAAGATTCATGTTTTTGTACCGACCCGCTGGACCGGCTTTACACAAAAATCTGTTGCCCAGGTTTTGAATATCAGTGAAGAATGCGTTTTCATTCATAAAACAAAATCCGCAGGAATCTATCCTTCGGGACTGGCCCGTACAACACAGCTGGCAGTTCAGGTTGCCTTAGCGGCCTGGCTTTCTAAAAAACCGGTTAAGCTTGTTCTTTCTCAGTTTGAGCAGGAAAACTACATGGTGCCTGGCGTTCTTACAGAAATTACTTACCGTTCTGCCCTTAATGAAGAAGGCCGCCTTACTGCTCTTAAAATCCTTATAGATATTGATATAGGCTCTTCTAATCCTTTTGCCCAGGAAATTACAGACCGCATTGCAATTGCCGCCGCAAGCTACTATAAGCCGGAAAATCTTTACATTCATGCCCAGGCCCATACTTCAAAAAATCCGCCTACATCAATTTCTATGCAGATTATTGAATCGCAGGCTTTTTTTGCAATTGAAAACGAAATCCAGAAACTCAGCAATCTTTCAAAAATCTTCCCTGATGAACTGCGCCTCATGAACACTGTTTCTAAAAAGACATTTCCTTTTAACATTACAACCGGAGACATTCAGAGCGTAATTCAACAGGCTCTTAAAAACAGCGACTTCAACAGAAAATATGCATCCTTCCATATGGAAGCCATTGACCGCGCAGAAAAAGACAGTAAGCCCTTTTTCGCTCTGCCCCTCCGTGGCATTGGTCTTGCAACTGCCTACATTCCGTCCGGCTATTACGGTCAGACCAGTTTCTCCAACGATTCAAAGCTGGAAGTAACTCTTAATACCGATGAAAAGCTCGAAATACATGCCATCAAGCCTTCCGAAGTAATTCAGGATATCTGGAAAAAATCTGCTTCAGAAATTATGCAGATTCCAAAACAGAACATTCTGATTAATTCTGATTTTCCTTTTGATCAGATTCCAGAGCAACCGGAAGATTCTTACTGTTCCATCAGTATCATGAATGAGCTTGTTAAAAAATGCTGCAACGACATTCAGAAAAAACGCTTTCATCAGCCGCTCCCGATTACTTCAAAACGAAGTGCTGCCATGACTACAAAGGCAAAATGGGATAAGGAAAAATTTTCCGGAACTCCTTTCTATACAACCTCTTTTATTACAACGGTTGTTGAGGTTGAACTTGATACTTATACCTACAATGAAAAGATTAAGGGTATCTGGGTTACTGTTGATTGTGGTGAGCTTTTTGATGAAGCTGCAGCCCTGCGGACTATCAAGCTTGAAATCCAGCAGGAGCTTACAATGCTCGTAAAGGGAAAAACTGTTCCCTGCGATGCAATCAATATCAACTTTATTAAGTCGACTAACCGCTCTGGTCAGGTCGGAGGTCTTATTCATAACACCCTGCCTGCCGCTTTTTCTTCTGCTCTTTCTCTTGCCCTTACAACTCAGCTTACCGAAATTCCTTGTACAGAAGAGCTGCTCTTCCAGCTGATTCGTGACCGCACAAAAGAAAAGAATGAAACTAAAAAGTCTGACAAAAGTGATAGTAAAGGAGTGGCAGAATGAAAATCCCTGTAACCCTTAATGGTACAAAAACAATTCTCGACGCTCATGCTGATGAATCCTTAATGAAGGTTCTTCATAAAAATGGCTGTCCGTCTGTAAAAAGCGGCTGCAGCGGCGGCTTTTGTGGTGCCTGTACAATTCTTCTCGATGACCACCCGGCCGCAGCCTGCAAGATTCCAGCCGGCATAGTAAGAAATGGTGATATTGTAACTCTCGACTATTTTGTAAAAACTGAAGAGTATTCAACAATCATGCAGGGCTTTCAGAAGGCTGGTATTAAACTCTGCGGCTACTGCACAGCAGGTAAAGTTTTTTCTGCCTATCAGCTTTTAAAAATTACAAAAAAGCTTGAGCGTGAAGAAATTACCGACTATGTAAAAGCTCTCTCTCCCTGCTGCACAGACTTAGACACTCTTGTTAATGGAATAATCTATGCAATTCAGATTTTTGACCGAAGACAGGCCAGAGGCTTATAAAAGGATAAATAATGGGAAAAACAATTTTATATGCAAAGAACACTGCAGAGCTGATAAAGATTCTCACTAATAATCCGGGAACTAAGGTTGTCGGCGGCTGTACAAGAATTGAAAATCTTCCGGAAAAATTTATTTCAACACACGGAATAAAAGACCTCTCTCATATTTCACGTCACGAGCGTTATATTGATGTTGGCCCTGGAGCAACTCTTTCTGATCTTCTCGCAATCGGACAGACTCACCTGCCGCCAATTATTTATGAAGCGCTCAATTGTATTGCAAATCCTATTATCCGTAATACAGCCACAATCGGAGGAAACATCTGTTCAGAAAACCACAAGCTCACTCTTTTTGCTCCCCTTATGGCTCTTGATGCAAAGCTTGAATTCAAAAATCAGACTGAAACAAGAAGCGAAAACATCCGCTATTTTAAGAGCGTTCCGGAAGGCTTTATTCTTTCAAATATCCGCATCCCCCTTGTTGATGCTGAGCTTTCAATTTTTCGCCGAATTGGTCCTGAGCATTCGATTACCCAGCAGTCTGCCTCTTTTGCTTTTCTTGCGGATACTGAAAAAAATACTTTACTGAATGTACACCTTGCTTTTGCGGGACCTTTCACCTTCCACAGCAAGGAGTTTGAAAACTTTATGAGTGGCCGCCGCCTTCCTCTTTCTCAAAAGGATATTACTCAGCTGGAAGAGTTTGTTGCTGAACAGTTCCAGAAAGCAGCCACCGACCAGATGATTACAGATGTAATGAAGCAGCAGTTCTTTAATCTGGCAAGATACAGTTTTGAGCAGTTGACCTAAACGGTGGTTGAGTAGGCGAAGCCGTATCGAAACCACATTTTAATCGTATCCGGTGATTTCGATACACCACTTCGTGGCACTCAATCACCGGATAAACATACAGTCACCGTAAGAGAAAAAGCGATATCGGTTTTCCACGGCCTGCTTATAGGCTTCCAGTATATGCTCGCGGCCAGCGAAGGCTGAAACAAGCATTATCAAAGTACTCTCAGGAGTATGGAAGTTTGTAAACATTTTATCTACAACCTTAAACTTAAAGCCCGGGTACATAAAAATGCTTGTTGAATTTGTTCCGGCGCGAACCCATTCTTTACGGTGGTTGAGCTCGTCGAAACCACCTGCCTCATCAGCAAGCTTTTGAGCAACACTCTCTAGCGTACGGACACTTGTTGTTCCAACCGCAAGAATCGGGCGGCCTTCTGCCTTTGCCTTATTAATGGCATCAGCAGTTTCTTTAGGCACTGTATACCATTCTTCATGCATTTTATGATTTTCGATATTTTCTTCTCGTACAGGAAGGAAGGTTCCAAGCCCCACGTGCAGAGTTACAAAGCGGCGTTCAATTCCCTTTGCGTCAAGACGGGCAAGCATTTCTTCTGTAAAATGAAGACCCGCTGTCGGGCAGGCAGCAGAACCGGTATCGGTTGCATAAACATTCTGGTAACGTTCAGAATCTTCTTCTGTGTCACCGCGCTTAATATACGGTGGAAGTGGAATATGTCCGTTTCGTTCAAACCAGTCTTCATCAATTGCAAAATCAAACTTAAGCGCGCGGAATTCTGTTCCGGCATTTCCTTCGTGTTCAACAATCTGGGCAACAGTTCCATCAGGAAATTTATAATGCATTCCGGGCTTCTGCTTTTTTGCAGACTTTACCATTGTATTCCAGATGCAGCATTCTTTATCGATTGTATTAAGGAACATGAATTCAGTTTCGCGGCCGGTAGTTTCTTTGATTCCGTAAACACGAGCACGGCGAACACGACTGTTATTAAAAATCATGAGAGTGCCAGGCTCAATCAAATCTGGAAGGTCGTCCATCATGTGATGCTCAACCTCGCCGGTCACTCTATTTAAAAGCATAAGTTTATCCTGCCCGCGCACTCCACTCGGATGCTGCGCAATCAAATCTTCAGGCAGATCAAAATTAAAATCGGATGTTAACATAAAAGTAATTTATCACAAAAAAGAAAAATTAACTATAATCAGAAAAATTTAAATATTTTCAAAAACACCTGTTATTCTTTTATAGCGCGAAGAAGATCCTCATCATAAGTTTTAAGAGGAATATTACAACGTCTTGAAAGCTCAAGATATGAAGCATCATAATAAGAAAGATTATACTCTCTGGCAATTGAAAAAATTCTTTGGCGAATTTGTATATCAGGCTGGCAGTCAGTATAAAATGGAAGCTGACTTAAATCATACATAATATCCATTGCATCTGAAACAGATATAACAGTTTTCTTTGTTCCCTGTGCGCTAGTCTTCGAAGATCTTGTTTTATAAAGTAATACATTGCCTATTTCATACCAGAATAATGGAGGAACATAAAACTGCCCATTATTATTCAAAACATATTCAATATCTTTTATACAACTGGAAAACTCATCATCAGTAAATCCGTTTAAAACGTAAGATGCAATAAAAGAAGTATCGGTAACAATACACGGAAAAGCATCAGTATTTTCTTCCTGCATTTTTAAGCTCCTTTATTTCTGTAACAGAAAGAGATGTATATGATTTTTTCCGATTCAATATACGATTATGTGCGTTGAGTGCATCTTCGTTTAAAACTTTATTTACACCTTTAAGAACAGCAACTTTTTTTCCGTTCTTAGAGATATTAATTACGGCTCCATCCTGGACCTTACGTAAGAATTCAGAAAAAAAAGTTTTTGCATCAAAGGCACCAACATTATATTCATTTGAGTAATCTGGAGTAAAAGCAAACATAAAAGCACCTCCCTAATTATTCTAATCTAAATATAATATGGTATTTTTAAAATGTCAACCAGTTTTTCAACCAGTTTAAATTATTCTTTTCTACCCAATATTAAAACAAAGTCCCCTGTGCGCCGCCGTCTTTTGAATCAGCGGCGTGAGTGAGTCCCAGGTGGCTGTATGCTTTTTCTGTTACCATACGGCCGCGTGGAGTTCTCTGTAGCAGTCCGCACTGAATCAGATAGGGCTCGTAATAGTCCTCCAGGGTGTCTATACTTTCGCCAATGGAAATTGCAAGAGTTTCTGCACCAACCGGGCCGCCGCCAAAGTTTTCGATAATTGAGCGGAGGATTTCGCGGTCATATTTTTCAAGACCGATTTCATCTATCTCGAGTCGTTTAAGTCCGTCGTCTACAATGTCCACTGTAATAAGCGGGCTACCCGCAACCTGTGCAAAGTCTCTCATACGGCGGAGAACACGGTTTGCAACACGGGGAGTTCCACGGCAGCACTGGGCCAGCAGCATTGAAGCATCTTCTTCAATTCCAATTTCAAGAATTGCTGCTGAACGTTTAATAATAGAAGCAAGCTCCTTCTGTGTATAAAACTCAAAACGGGGAATAAAACCGAAGCGGGAACGAAGTGGACTCGAAACTGAACCAGCCTTAGTCGTCGCACCAACCAGAGTAAAAGGTGGAATCGGAATGCGGACAGTTCGGGCAGCCGCCCCCTGACCAATAATCCAGTCCAGCTCAAAATCTTCCATAGCGATATAAAGCATCTCCTCAATGGCAGGCTTTAAGCGGTGAATTTCATCAATAAAGAAAACAGTTCTCGGAGTGATTGTACTTAAAATACCGGCAAGATCTTTTGGCTTATCCAGAGCCGGTGCTGATGTTACCTTAAAATCAACTCCAAGCTCGTGGGCGGTAATCTGGGCAAGAGTTGTTTTTCCAAGTCCAGGAGGTCCAATCAAAAGAAGATGATCCAGAGGCTCTTCGCGCAGCTTCGCGGCTTCTATAAAAGTAGAGAGATTTTTCTTTACGCTTTCCTGTCCAAGAAAATCCTTGAGCATATTAGGACGCAGTTTGTTGTCCTGTTCATCATATCTGTCTTTTAAATCCGCACGTACAATTGCAGAAAAGTCTTCACCAAAATCTTCAGCCATAAAATCCCCCACCTAGGCAAGCTCTACAAGTGCACGGCGGAACAAGGTATCTTCCCGCTCTTTCTGACTCTTACCGGCAAAATCTTTATCGTTTGTAAGCACTTCAACCAGCTGCGCAATTTTTTGTTCTACAAGCTTTTTTTCGTAACCCATACTTGCAAGAGACATAACAACATCTGCATAAGGACTGGCGGCAGCAAGACTTACAGCTGAACCTCCTGCACTTTCAGATAGTTTAAGTTTTCCCTTGAGAGTAAGCATCATCTTACCGGCAGTTTTTTTACCAACGCCCGGAATCTTTTCCAGCATTTCAAGATCACCCTTTTCAAGCACATCAAGCAGTCGGGCAGAAGAAACTGCACTCATGATTTTTACAGCACCCTTTGGGCCGACGCCATCAACTTTAAGAAGATCAAGAAAAACGTTGCGTTCATCAGCGCTTGCAAAACCGTAAAGCGACATAAGCTGGTCTGTATGCTGAAGCCAGGTATAAATTTTTGCTTCATTGCCAACCGGCGGCAGCATATCGAGGTTAGAATCAGGAACACATAAATCCCATTCCACACCATTTGTATCTATAAAAACCTGTTTCGGAAATTTCCCGGTGATTATTCCTGTAAGCGAATTGAACATATTTGTATTATAAAATAAAATTAAAGCGGAGTAAATAATGCCAAAAGCTGCTTATAAAACAAAACAACAAGACTTACTTTTATCATATCTCCGTCAGATGCAGGGAAAGCATTTTACAGCCGAAGATGTTCGTAGTCATTTTGCAAAGAAAGATATTACAATCGGAATTGCGACTATTTACCGCCAGCTGGAAAAGCTTGTTGCGGAAGGAACAATACAAAAATATTTTATTGATGAACACTCTGCGGCCTGCTTCGAATACTCTGGTGAAAACTGCAATCCAGAAGAACCTCACTTTCATCTTAAATGTGAAATATGCGGCAGCCTGATTCATATGGAATGTGAAGAAGTTCAGGAGCTTGCGGAACACCTGAAGTCAGAACACGGTTTCAGTCTGAATCCTTACCGCACAGTTTTATACGGCATCTGCGAAAAATGCCAGAAAAACCAGAAGAAAACAAAATAATAAATTTGATAATCATTCTCAAATTCTATTGACAAATACTTTTCACTTCAGTAAATTTGATAATCATTATCAAATTGGAGTACAAAATGAAAATCAAAAAAATCATGACAGGAGCTGTAATTCTCCTCGCACTTACAAGTTCAATTTTCGCAAAAACTAAAATTGTAACCACAATCTTCCCGGAGTATGACTGGGCGCGTGAAATCATTGGCGACACAAAGGGCGCTGAACTGGCCCTTCTTCTTGGAAACGGTGTAGACCTGCACTCGTATCAGCCCTCTATTCAGGACATAGCAAAAATCTCTACCGCAGACATTTTCATCTACGTAGGTGGAGAAAGTGACGGTTGGGTTGCTGATGCTCTTAAGAACGCAACCAACAAAAATATGAAGGTAATCAATCTTCTCGAAACTTTGGGCGACAAAGTAAAAGCCGAAGAAGTAAAAGAAGGAATGCAGGCCGAAGAGGAAGAAGAGCACGAACACCACCACGATGAGGATGAAGACGAAGATGATCACGACCACGAAGCAGAAGGTCATCACCACCATCATCACGATGAAGATGAAGTTGAGTACGACGAACATGTATGGCTTTCACTCCGCAACGCAAAAATACTGTGCACAGAAATCGCCGCTGCCCTCTGTGAAAAAGACCCTGCAAACGCTACTGCTTACAAAGCAAACCTCGCCGCTTACACTGCCCGCCTCGACGCCCTCGACGCAAAATATACCGCAGCAGTAAAAACCGGCGGCAAGAATACAATCCTTTTCGGAGATCGCTTCCCATTCCGTTACCTTGTAGATGATTACGGCCTCGACTACTACGCAGCCTTCGTTGGCTGTTCAGCAGAAACAGAAGCAAGCTTTGAAACAGTAATCTTCCTTGCAAAAAAAGTAGACGAACTCGGCCTCAACACAGTGCTTAAAATTGAATCTGGTGACGGAAAAATTGCCCGCACAATCATCCAGAATACAAAGAAGAAGAATGCCCGCGTACTCACTCTCGACTCAATTCAGTCTACAACTGCAAAGCAGGCAAAGGCTGGTACAACATATTATAAGATTATGGAAGAAAACCTTAAGGTACTTGAAGAAGCACTGAGATAACTAGATTGTCGGGTCAAGCCCGACAATGACATTAGTTTTTATAATGCAGGTGTGTAATAGCACCTGCCAGCGCATCTGCCGCATGATCTGGCTTAGGCTCAGTTTTTAATCCAAGCAGAATTTTTACATACCGCTCTACCAGCTCCTTATCGGCGCTGGCAGTTCCGGTAACTGCCTGTTTTATTTGATTAGGCTGGTATTCCCCGAGTGGAATATTATGCTGGGCAAGACAGAGAGTAACAACTCCGCGGGCCTCAGCAACTCCCATTGCAGAAGTAACGTTTCGGGCAAAAAAAAGAGTTTCCATTCCGGCTTCATCCGGCTGAAACTCCTGAATAACCGCAACAAGGCGGCTATAAATAGTAAGGAGCCGCTCCCCGTGCGGCTGGTCAGCCTTAGTTGTTATACAGCCGTAGCTTACCATGCGGTAACGGCCTTCACAAAAATCAACTACGCCAAAACCAGTATTTGCGAGTCCCGGGTCAATGCCCAGAACCCGACGCACACGTGCGTGCTCCTTTTCATTTTTCATATTATAAAAATATGATTATTCCTCTGGCTCGAAGTCGTCTGGATATTCAGCTGTGTGGTAAACGTTCTGAACATCGTCGTTGTCTTCAAGACGGTCGATGAGGCGCTGAACCTTAGCAGCTGTATCCTTATCAACTGGAGTATAAGCATCTGGAACCATTCCTACATCAGCAGAAAGTGTTTCATAGCCCTTTTCCTGAATAGCTTCAGCAACAGCAGAGAAAGCATCTGGAGTTGTTGTTACAGTGATGATTCCATCTTCGTTTACGATATCATCAGCACCAGCTTCCAAAGCAACTTCCATTACTTCGTCTTCGTTTACCTTTTCAGCATCAAGTTCGATTGTACCCTTTCTCTGGAACATACGAGATACAGAACCAGAAGTTCCAAGGTTACCACCGTTCTTAGCAAAAATATTCTTAACATCAGCAGCTGCACGGTTCTTGTTATCAGAAAGAACTTCAACCATTACAGCAACTCCGCCAGGAGCATAACCTTCGTAGAGATACTCTTCGTATGCTGCTCCACCGTCTTCACCAGTACCCTTTTTGATAGCACGTTCAATGTTATCCTTAGGCATGTTAGCAGCACGAGCCTTAATAATTACAGTTCTAAGACGAGGGTTAGAGTTAGGGTCTCCACCGCCCATACGTGCAGCAATAGAAATTTCCTTAATAAATTTGGTAAAAATCTTACCACGCTTTGCATCGGCCAAACCCTTTGCATGTTTAATGGTGGCCCATTTACTATGTCCTGACATTAGGAACTCCTTATGTATTATAGATTACTAATTGTATCTAATAAAAATATCATAAATTAAAATTTTATTCAATATTATGGCCCAAAATCAAAGTCCAGGCCTAAAACTCGCGGATACAGCAAATAGTATTATCGTCCATATGTTTTGGACTTAAATCCATAAATCCACTCTGAAAATCAAATAGATATGCATGAATATTACTGTCTCCATCATACTGAGATGATGACCAGCAGTATCTATGAGCATTATCTGTAAAGGTATCTCCACCAAGCCCGGAAACTGTAGTTTCCAGATCAAAAACCTTAGAACTTCCTATACCGTTTGCGTAAATCTGAAAGAGCTCTGCCAGAGTTGGAAGATACCAGCCGCTTTCATAAATGGTTCCGCTTACATTGCTGCCATAAAGATCCTTATATTTATCACCATAGTAAAATGCCGGATACTTACCTGCTGTCCCTGTATCGTTATCTGAGTTTCCAAGGAAACTTGCAATCTGTGCAAGATTATCACTTCCGTCTTTATCAGCATCAGAATCAAAGGTCATGGCACCTGCAGTTCCACCATACGGGCACTGGATTGTTGTAATCTTTTTATCATAAGCCTTTGCCCCTTCTGCACACCATGCATAAGTAAGGCTATGCTTTAAGCCAAATCCAAGGGTTCGGCTTGCTGTATTACTTCCGCTGTTAAGTCCAGTTCCCTTATAGAAAATCATTGCAATTGCATAATCCTTAAGCTGATTTTTGCCCGCAGCATCAAGTTTTGCAAATTCTGTAGAAGGCATAGCAGAACCATCATTAAAGGCAATATCACCAACAGCTTTTGCTACCGAAGGAATCTTACTGCCGGCATACTGACCACCGCGAACTATACGGAAGCCCATATCATTGTTTCGTGAATTTGGCGTACTGCAATTTCTATGTTTTGCTTCACACCACTCATTATTACCAGAATAGCCACCGCCTTTTGTTACACGACTATTGTTTGTAGAATCTGCAGAAACACCAGAACTTGGAGTGCTCGCATAAATATACGGTGCTTCAGTACGATTTATATGTAAATCACTTACCCATTCCCAGACATTTCCACTCATATCATACATATGAAGATTAGAAGTTGGAGAAAGAGATTTCACCGGCAGAGTTTTTCCGTTTCCTGAGGCCGGACAATTTGCAACATCCGTTATAGTATCACTTCCGCTATAAATAGTCTGACCTACACTATCAAGATTTCCATCACGGGCCAGAAACTCCCATTCAACTTCAAAAGGAAGCCTCCAGCCGTTTTTATTTCCAAGTATTGTAACATTCCAGCTGCAGGATTCAGGCGCACAATAACCTTCAATCAGGCTTCCCTCAATATTCGGCCATTGTGCAGGATTTGTTTTTTCATTAACTACATAAACTGGCTCAAGGCCTTCATCAATACTTCGCAGATTGCAGTAGACAATAGCATCATACCAGCTGACGCTATAAACAGGATAAAAATCACCCTTTCCTATACCTGTTGTTGGGGTATCCCCACCATATTTACAGTAAGTCTCATACTCTCCCTGTGTTGTTTCGTGATCGCTTGCAATTATTCCTTTTATCTGCCCAAGTTTACGGCCTTCTATAAATACTGCAGAAGAGTGTCCCGAAACAGAAATAGTAGCAGCCCCATCAAAAGTTGAAGCTGAAGTTTCCGGATAACTAAAAGGCACTCCCTCTTGAAGCTTACCTGTTGAAGTAAAAGCCCATGTAGTATCCGGATTAGCAGGATCCTGGACTATTACAAACTTTTTAAGTTCTCTTTTAAGGGTTGTATCGGTTACAGAAGAATCAAGAGTAATTAAGACTGGACAATTTGTGTTATAGTAGCAGGGTTTTATGTAGCCCACTATACCGCCAGACTCTTCCGGAGGAGTAAGTTTTCCTTTTATTATTATACTATCAGCTACAGTTACACGATTATATATATCGTTCTTTCCTTTTCCAAGTTCTCCATCTACACCATAAGGAATATAAACAGAACCACTTATTTCAAAGTACCCCTGCTGTATTCCAACAGCCCCTCCAGGATCAACTGCAGATGAATTATTACTTATAATACCGTTCTTAAAGGAGACCGTACAATCTAGTGGAACATAAATTCCGCCTCCACAGGTATTACAATTGTTATATGATATTGTTGTATCTTCAATTTCTATAGTCGAATTACCACAAGGATTTATTCCACCACCATAGCCATTTGAATAGTTATGCGATATGTCACAATTTTTTATTTTTACCAAACAGGACGAACCATAAAGATTAATTCCTCCACCACCGCTATTCTGGTACACCTTGCAACCTTCTACATTTATTTCTCCAGAACTTACATTGTATATATGAATACCAGCAGCCTGACCATTACTACTTATCAGTAAATTTTTTATGGTAATTCCTGCACGTTTTAACCAGATTACAAAATTAGTATTACCAGATGGAGTTTTTATACTATCAGTTTCAAAAGAATTTACTCCCTCAATGGTAATTGTCTTAGCAGCTACACTTTCATTAACAGTAACAGCGTCTGTTACATCACCACAAACAACAATTCTATAATCTGTAGTAGAAGATGTACATTTTCCAAGCGCTGTAGTCACACTTGTAAATGGATTTAAAATAGAGCCCTGTCTTGAACTAGAGTCTAGGGTTACTCCACCCGCTGCATAAGGGCCGCCGGCATCATCGCCTTTAACCCAGAACTTAACAGTATCTTCACTTATTGTAACAGGATATTCACCTTCTTTACTTCCGTCAGAAAGATACCATTTACTTGTCGTCAGCTTTGGCCATACATATATTGTCTGCTGAATATAATCGCGGGCCTGGTCAGTATCGCCGTCTCTGTAAATATAAATATTTGCCTTATATTCACCAGCTGAAATTCCACCACTGCTTCCTTCCACAGTTTTTATAGTACAAGAAGTACCGCTTGAAGTTATGATTACTGGCTTTCCTTCACCACTAGCCCCGCTTACTCCACTACCAGCAGAATCAACTATAGAACACTTTATGTTATAGTTTTCAGAAACAGAAATACTTAAATCAATATAGCCTTTCACCGTACTGGAATCATAAGACTTAAAATATACATTTTTTTCAATGGCAGTACCTTGTGTGGCATATGAAATTTTCTGACTTCCTGAAAAAAGCTCTTTTCCTTCTGAATCACAAATATAAAAGGTAAAATTTTTGTTTGAAAAGGTATCTGAAACTATACTGTAAACAATTGTTTTGTTATCCTCATCATAAGTGCCAGTAGCATCTTCAGTTAAAATTTCAGAAGTGGCCTTAAAGTTATAACCGCTTGCAAAAGAAAGAGAATCAAAATCCGGATATGCTGAACGGCTGCTGTTTTTTAATGATTGAGAATTGTCAGAAAACTGGGGTCTAATTACAATTTTACATCCATCTGCATTTTCTGATTGAGAAGACAAAGAAGAAAAGAAATCGCAGGAAGCAAAAAGAAAAGCAGATGAAATTAAAATAGAGAAAAATATGAATATACTTGCGGCCTTTTTACTCTGCCCCTTCATAAACCTTCCCCATAAAATAATATTAGATTATAACACGAAATATTCGTTTTAACCATTAATAAAATTTTATAACTCGGAGAACATTTACGCTTTGCTATTGCGGGTTAATACACAGAGCTGGTACGACACCAATATACGAATTATGAGGTGCATTATCACTTGTTGAAACAGCTCCAGATGCTGAAATTAAATATGGATTAGCAGAAGTAGCTGTATTACTTGGCGAACGAGTCCACCAGGCTGCAGCGCGTTGAGCAGGATCAACAGACAGATTTGTTGCAATTGCATAATCCGTAGGTGCACGCTTTCTTGTATCATCAGCAGTAGAATATCCGCCAAAACCATAAGCAGAAGTTGTTGCTTCCAGTAAGCTCAAAACAAAAAGCTTATCGCTGGTATTTGTGGTATACTTGCTGGTATTAAAACTTGTTGTACTATGAGCATTTTCTTCATCACGCCAGGTATCTTTTGAGTTATTTACTGTTGTTGTCAGAATTAACTCTTGAGCCTCAAAAGTAAATATCTTATTCATAAGAGTAGTATTCAAATATGATTCAATATTACTATTCGGATAATTACCATAAGAATAACTGTCCTGAAGAGCATTGAATTTACAAGAACTTAAGCATGTTTCTGCCAGAAGCAGCCACTTACCTGCGGTTGCACCATCCAAATCATGGTCATAATCTGTCGTTACAACGTGCCATTTAACAGGCTCAACCTTGAAGAATCTGAATGAACTTTGATCTGATTTTTTCGGTTCTGAATTATCGCTATAATTAATATAATTATTTGTTTGTCTGTTCTCATGTTCATACGCATACCAGTAACCATCATCGCCCAGACAATAGCCGGCTTCATTCTTAACATTTTTATCAACGCTTAAATTTGAATCTTGCGGTACAACTGTCTGTGGATAATCACCAAACAAAACATAAGTTGCATCAGTTCCTGCAGTACCATCAGTTCCAGCCGGTAATACATCTATTTCCGAAGTAAATTCCTGTCTAGGAGTTACAACCTTATAAGTTAATTCAGTACCATGAGAAAGACCAAGATATGTAATATAAATCCTGATTGTATATACATCATCATTTGGAAGACCTGGAATTCTTAAATCAAGACTGTTGTACCAGCGCTCAATTTCAAGATCTTCAATCTTTATATCGCCATTGTAGAGAGCCGCACTTACCTCCATAAGAGCACCGGCTTCACTACTTGGATCCATATATTGAGTATAACTATCTTCATACAGTCTTCCCTGATCTCCATCAGGGTAAAGCCGTCTCTGAGTCCTTGGATCAGATGGGTTGAGTGGATCAGGAGGATCCAGTCTGTAAACCTCAAATGATAACGAAATATTATTTCTTGCAGTATCAGGCAAGGCAAGATAAGCCTGCTGATCTGCTTCAAACGTAAACAAATAATCATAAGCCGTGTAGCTTGCATTGCCTCCGGCACCGATCTTGGCAAGGGCAGCCTGAATTTCTGTATCGCTGTCGTCTGCTACAATTGAGAAGCCGCGGTCGCTCTTGAAGTAATTTGAAGGAGAATCTGTATTATGCTGGCCATAACCGCTTGTAAATGAATAGATATCGCCCATTAACTGAGGTTCTTTATCGTCATCAGTTGTAATGCCAAGCAGACAGCCGCTTGTAAGCTGGCCTTTAACAGTAAGCAGCTGAGTTCCGGTAAGAACAATATTATATTTCTTTAAGCCTGCTCCACTGCCGCTTGTATTATTATAAACAAGAGGAGCACCCTTTATATTCCAGTGTGTAGCAGTCATATAGGCAGAATTAGTTTTGATTAATCCACCATTCTTATTGCCACTTATAGTACCGCCATAAAGATTACAAGCAACACCAAAGCTACCGGTTGTAGTAACGATACCTGAACCTTCGTTATCTGTAATGCTTCCGTCGTAAATATTTATATTGCCGCCAAAATTCTTAATACCATAGCCTCTGTTAGCAGTAATTGTCGGATTACCTTCATTAAGATTTACAGTACCGGTAGAGAAAATACCATTTGCGTTTTCAGAAATTGTAACGGCATAAAGGTCCACAATTCCCTTAGTTGCATAAATACCGTGGTCTGTATTAGAACTGATTAAGCCCTCTTTAATATCTATCTTTGCATCAGTAAGTTGAATACCATGTTTACCATTTGATTCAATAGTACCCTTTTCAAAGGTAAGCATAAGGGTATTATCCGCGCCACTGACATTTATACCATTCAGAGTATTTCCACTGATTGTACCTTCTTTATAAGTAAGAGAACCACCACTTACATTAATACCGTTTCCACCATTATTGTTGAGACTTCCCTTGTCAAAGCTTACAGAACCGGCAGTAATTTTTATACCGTCAGAAGCAGAGTCTGTTACTGTAATATTTTCCAAAGTTACAGGGCAGTCTGCATTCAGGCAGATTCCTTCTGCAGCACTGCCGCTAATTGTAAGACCGCTTGCAGTAAAGTCAAACTCAGAAGGTAAATCATTTTCCAGTTTAAGAGATTTGATTGTTGCACTTGCAGAACCAGGCTTCTTTGCAATTGTGAAGATATCTGTATTAAAGTTGCCCGAAAGAAGGATATCTTCATTAAGCTTTGTTGTTCCGTCATCTTCGGCGTAAATTGTAAACCTTGTTTCATGTTTTTCTCGGGCATTAATATCTGCAATAGCCTCAGCGATAGTTCCATAAGGAGCGCCCTCTGAACCGTCTCCGTTTTCAAAGCCGGCCTTTACGTAGAGAATATTATTGATGAATCTGAACTTAACGATTGTAGTAGAAGAGTTTTCGTAGTTTGTAAGAGTGGCATAAGCTTCTACCCGGTAGGAATTCTGAGGAAGCTCAATAGTTTTTATTTCACTTGTACTTCCGCTTGTGTAAACAAGGCCGCTGCCGGTTGCTTCATATACCTTATAGTGAACAGTAATACCGCTTACGGCATTTCCAAGATGAACAGGTGGTTCAATAGTAATTTTTCCCATCATAGTTTTTTCATCAAAAGGAATACCAGTAATTCCATTTTCTGAGATTTTAGAACCTGCCTGATCTTTAAGAACCGGCTTGTTAAGCTTAGAAATACTAGTAGAAGCCTTTACTGTGCTTGTAAGGCCGGCGCTGTCTTTAAGCACCAGAGTGTATTCTTTGTCACCAGCAAAGAAGGCCTCCCCTGTATCGTAGAAGAATGAGGTAGAAGTTTTTGCAGTAAAATCCTTTTCGCCAATAAAAACATAGTTGCTGGCAGCTGTACGGCTAAAGTGAGAATCATCAATAGCATATTCTGCAATATAAGCCCCTTCAACATCAGGGTCTGCTTTGGTAGTAATAGTTACCGGGTAAGACTGGCCGTTAATTTCGATTGCACTAATATCCTTATGGCGGATGGCTACCTCTTCCGGACTTGGCATGTCAAAGGCAACAACAAAGGTAGAGTTTGCATTGTTGATTACAGTAGGATTTAAAATTACCGGCGGCTTTGTGTTACAATGAAGATTAATTGTATATTTATCAAAGCTACGGCCACTCATAGGTTCGTATAAGCTGATTTCTGCAGTAATGTCATGGTCTTCGTCTGCAGGAATCAGAAAATCCTGAGGAAGCAAAAGAAGCAGAGTGTTTGAATCTTTCTGAGAAATATCAACCGAAGCCCTGCTGAACTGTGAATCAAGATTTTCAAAAACAACAGAAGGAAGAAGGTTGAATTTTTTAGGATTTCGCATGTACATTTGAATTTCTGCATCTTCTTCAGAAGCAATGCAGAGCTGCGAAAGCCCGTCGTTATAAGTCTGTACACTGATATTATGATTTTCAATCGCCGCCGTCTCTGTATATTTTTCAAAAAAGTCAGCAACATCATTTTCAAAAAGCTGACAGGAATTCATCCCGTATAATAAAGCGGTAAGGCATAGTACTTTTTGTAATATTTTATTTTTTTTAATCATTTTTTAAATTTCCTAGTTTCTTGGTAAGGTGTACCATTTTACACCCGTGCTTTCACCCTGACCTTCAAAATAAAGACGGTATACACTATTCTCTCTTTTAAGAATTACCTGATAATTGTCTTCTGTAGTTGTAGCCCATTGAACAAGATTTATTTTTATTGCATTAACCATAATTGCATCTTTTTCTACATCATCTTGAATGCTTAATATGTTATCTCCATGTTTTTGATATAGTTTAGATCGCGCTTTAAGCGAATCGATATTCATTCTTTCAGTAAAACTAAAATTAATTACACAAATATAATCATCCCAAGTTAAAACAGTAAGATTATTTGAATCAGTAAGAGCAGTAACAGCATTTAGACTGTGTACATTATCTTCTACCATTTTGCTTTCGTACAAGTTTAATATTGCCTGACCATCAAGATCTTCTAAAGCAACATTGTTATCATTTGTATCAAATTCTGCTCTGGTATTTCCATTAGTATAAGCCAGCCTGTATTTTTGATTATCCAAATCATCAATAAGTAATTTATATTTTTTTGCTTCACCCTTAATTATACTGTCAATTGTTCCATACCCAGCAAGTTTAGTAAATATATTTGCTTCATCATCAATGGTAAGTCCAATTTGCCTGTCTTCGCTAAAATTTGAAAGTGAGTTACTTATTATTGAATTTATTGCTCTTTCTGCTGGAGTAAAGGTTAAAGTAATATCATCTTTTCCACTTGTTGGCGTATAATTTTCTGTTGCTATATTAAAATCTGAATCAAGTGTTAATTCATGCCCGTAATGACCCATGAATATTCCGCCACCAATATTTCCAGACGAAACCCTATTGTTATTCATAGTGGCACTAAGCTGCACACTTCTTTCTGAGTAAATACCGCCGCCTTTTACAATTGCATAATTATTTTGTATGGTTACGTTCTTTCCAATGGTAATTGCAGCATTCGAAGCCTCTGCATAAAGTCCTCCGCCATTTGAACTGCCGTTATTTTCTATTGTTCCACCAGTCATTTCGAATGAAACATTATTGCCACCAAGGTAAATTCCACCACCTTTAGAATAATGATCAGTACCTTCGGTATCTGTTCCATTTTCTGAAATTTTTCCTTTGGCTATTTTTAATACAGATGGAGCATTATTACTACCTTGAATATAAATACCGCCACCGCTACCATGATCAGATGATTGAGAATGGACATAATTATACATAACTCCACCATTAAAATTTTCTGCAACATGGGTTGTAGTGTCGTATCCAATATAAATACCTGAATTCAATGCATATATTCCACCACCATCCTCTCCAGCATAATTAGAATGACCAGAAGTTGGACTCTGTTCTTTTGCATAACTTGATTTTCCAGCAGTTCCTATAACGGCATCCTCATACAGACACATATCCCCATTTAGTATTTTAACGCCTCCACCAAGACCAGCCTTATTATCAAAGACTCGCGCCTTTCCACAGATTTTAAGCAATGCTCGATATGTGGAATTTACCCCTCCACAGTAAATTCCTCCACCACTAGGAGCTTCATTGCCGACTATCTGTGTTACACCATTTATCGTTAAATCTGTAGTTGCTTCCCAACCATTAGAAAGACCAATATATATACCACCTCCAGTAGATCTTGCTTTTCCACCTGTAATTTTCAGGTTTGTAATTTCAATAGGAACATCAGTTACAATTTTTAGACAAGGAGCTTTTTCATTTTCATTAGGATACTCAGGAAGATTTGCATCAAGAATATCTTTTGGTTCCGTATCACTTTCTTTTGTATTTCTACTTTTTAAAATAATCTTTCTAGCAGTCCATTTAGAAACATCTTGTATAACATGAGTACCAAGAACTTTTCCATCAATATAAATTGTATAATCAAAAGGAGTGCCATTCTCATCTGTTAATGTTTGCTGATAGGTAATAAACTGCAGAGCCTTTTCTATCGTTGCAAAAGGATGAGTTGCATTTGAACCGCTTGTTTCTTCATTAAAGCTATAAACAGCATTCTCGTCGTTAGAATCATAATGATAGTTCTGCCACATTGAATCTGGAACACCATTACCACTCGG
>JAEEGJ010012049.1_pt1 | contig 21591 bp, 18 predicted proteins | sample 8958761 | NCBI WGS metagenome assembly JAEEGJ01 (sample SAMN16246546, study PRJNA631951) | gut metagenome | biome: gut microbiome; feature: rumen; material: RS-attached | host: Bos | place: Iran: Karaj | collected 2018-10
AACCGCAGGTGATTGCCCACGAGAGCAAAGACTTAAAAGAAATAATCGCCCGTCTCAACGAGCGATTGGACAAGCCCTTCGTCACCGCGGTCACCGTGACCATCGACAAGTGCATATTTGCCAAGGTCATCAACCCGGCTGAGAAGATGACCAAGGCCCTCAAGGAATTGGGTATCCTTTAAAAAGCCAACGGACGGCCATCGAGGCCGTCCGTTTTGGGGGCAGTAGGGATGGGATTGCTCCCACCAATCCTTCCGCACCGCAAAAGTAATACAAATAAATGAAACGCACCGTCGTCATATCGGATTTTTTGCTGCCGTTGAGAATAAACCTTACTTGACTTTCAGTGAGAAAAATGAATGGTATTAATACAAAAAAGGCGCGGAATTTCGTTGGTAAACCGCAGAAATCCAGCGCCTAAATTGGAAGCGTGATCCTGTTGGGACTTTCGAGTGGTATTTCAAGAGTCGTAAAGAGTCATTAAAGTATTGTGATTTCGTGATTTATGGACGGTCACAATCCCGTAATAATTGTCTAAAACCCCTGTTATACCACAAAAGGGGGGTACATTGTATCCCCCAATAATCCACTGTCAATCAGGCTGAATTGCTGCTCCAACACGATATCATCCAACACCAATATAGTGTCTTGTCGTATCATAATGAATTAATATCGTCCCACAAGGGAGACCTTGACCTCATCACGGTATAATCAAACAGACAGAGAGTCTGGAGAGGAGAAAACGAGGCTGATACTAAAGAGGTGCTCGTCTCTTAGAATTCGCTGAAGAACGACGGACGGATGAGCAGGCCGATGCGCAGTCGGCAGTGGTACTTGTTGTAGTCGAGCATGTTCTCGCCATAGCCGTCATAGAAGTGAACCATGATGAATTGGTTGTCCCTCTGGCGGATGCGGTAGCCCACATTGAGCGTCGTGTTGAAATTGAGGTTCCAGCCTTTGCGCTTGACAAAGGTGACATCGGCCACCCAGCGCCCGTTGGTGGACAGATACTGGGCTCCAGCCTGGAAAATACCGCTGTACTTGAGGATGTCCTTGTTGTTCTCTCCGTCGACGATGGGAATCCATGTCTTGGCATGCACTATGAATTGCGGGTCGACGAGCGCCCTTCCGCTGAGTGACACCTTGTTCCAGCTGCGCGAAGCCTCGCCGTCGCGCCCGTTGGACTCATGTTCGAGCATCAAAATTGCTGAGCCCACAACCTTGCCCTTATGGACAATCAGTTTCTGAAGACCGACGCCAGGGTTGAAGTTCAAGTCGTGGAAGGGCAGCGACTCCTCAAAGATGTTCCACATCGCCTTCTGTGTGTAACTCAAGAATAGATGGCTATGGAAGGGAAGAATGGACTTGGTCAGACGCTGGCGGAAACTGATCTGGAACTTCACGTCGCTGTTATATTCGTTGGGCTTCTCGTTCAGTGGCAAGCCCACCGTGAAATAGGTGTCCTTGAACGGTCCGAAAAACGGCAGCTTGTCAAACTCCTCGATAACACTGTCGGCATCAAATTGCCGCTTGTCACTGCTGATGTTAGTGATTTGGGCCGACATGGTGCCAAACATGCAGGCCAACACGAGTAAAAATATGGTTCTTTTCATCGTTTTTATCTGTTTATTTAGGAATATATTAGTTAAAGCACAGTGAAGTTGACGATGTCGATGCTGTGGAACTTGCGGTAAACCTCGCCGTTGAGCCACAACACAATACTCAGGTTGTATTCGTCACCGGGCGCATCATACATCTCTATGGTTAAAGCATACCAATCATCGCCATAACCAATGACTTCGAGAGCCCACGACCAATACAAACCTTCCTGATCTGAACACAGGTGCTGGGGCACTCCATCTACCCACAGCATCGCTACCTCGTTTCGATCTTCTTTAACATCCGAACCCACAGCATAGGTGTGGCCATTGGTGTATGTCACCGAGGTGACGTAGGACATGGGCAGGCCTTCGCCTGTTAAGTCGTGGGTATCGTAGAGGCGTGGCAGAATCTGCAACTGTCCGTCGACCCACAAACAGGGATCCTCGCCATGGCGACCACCGATCACCGTGTGGGTGCGGTCATAGGCGAACACGGCAAAAGCGGCAGCGTTGATGTCCTCCCGCGACTTGGGAAGGATGGTCTTGACATATTTCCCTTTGTGCTCGGAATAGAGCAACGCGTTCTGACGCTTGTTGTCATCATTTGGGTGGTCCCTGCCCACTACATAACAACGTCCCTCACTCACCGACATGCATTTGTCGGCAGGAACGAAGTCAGCGCAGTCTTCAAGCGGGAAAATGCCGCTGTTCCTCAAGATGTTAGGGTAGTCAAACAGGAAGATGTAATAGTCCCACTTGCCGATACCGTCGGTCCAGTGTTCCACATCTTCGATGAAATCCACATGCAAGGTGTTCCACTTGCCGTTTTTCCAATAGCCAACACGGCCTTTGGACATCTCTCCTGACACGAAATAGTCGTCACCGTCGCTGATGATTTCGTGGGCCTCTATGCAGTTGGGAAGTTCCTTGATTTTTTCTCCCGTTTGGTCATAGATGTGACCCTCGCTGGAGAGAAGTAACACCCTGCGTTCTTCTCGCGGCTTGATGGGGTCCACCGGGTCATCGTGCTCACAGGATGTGAGCAGGAGCAGAGTGCCAATCACTAAGAATTTGTAAAAAAGAAAATGTCTCATCATATTCATCATTTCGTTTTATGTGTAGCTATTAGGGCAATACTTTTATAGAGTGATCCATAGGGCGACTATTGGTAGCACGCACAGGACACCCACACTTGCATGTTGGTATTCATCCTGAATGCTTTTTTAGGGCCGCCTATGGATGTACAGCAGCGTGCTTACTGCTGAGTCGGCTCAATGATTTCGGTTGAATTGGCAACAGATTGAACGTGCTTGCGGGCAATGCGCTTCTGGTAAGCATACACCACGCAGGCCAGCCCCAAGTAGGCGGCAGCCTGAATCCAGAGGATGCGGATTTCGGGCAGAATCTGGCTGAAGGAGGCACCCATGGAGTTGATGCGGATGAAAGCCCTCACGCCAAAGGTGCTGGGGAAGAGCCAGGACACACCCTGCCATGCACCAGGGATGCTCGATTGCGGCCATGACACGCCAGTGAGGAATAACAGCGGAACCGAGACAAAGACCATCAGCAACATGACATTCTCGCGGTAACGCACAAGGCAGGAGACGGTCATGCCGAAGAAGATGCTGGCTATCGTGTAGGGCAGCAACATCATCAGCAATGTCCAGCCATCGGCCAATTGCGGGAAGGAGAACATGCGGGGAACAGCCATCGAGAGGTAGGCGGCAGCTACGGCTCCAATCATTCCATAGCATAGCGCCTTGCCCCAAACGACACGGTAGGCGCCACGGTAGTGGGGATCATCGTCGGGGATGAGCTGGCCGTTGCGATGACGCTCACGGGCCGTACCCGCCGACATGCCAATGCCCAGGGCAAGAGCCTGCTGCAACAGAATCATGAGCACAGCGGGCAGGACACAGGAGCCGTATCCGCCCGAGGGGTTGAACATTGCCACATCGTGGGCAATCAGAGGCTGCGCGGTGATGGCATCCTCATGCCCGGTGTAGTTGCCGGCCTTCTTGATTTTCAGTCCTGCACTCAGTCGTCCCGCCTCGATCATGGCCGTTTGATAAACAGCCTTGTAGGCGAGCATGAGCGACATGTCGCAATAGACGCTGACGGTAGCCTGCTCTCCACGGTTAATGCGGGTGGCGAAATCCGACGGGATGAGGTAGATGCCCTTGACAATTTGGCGACTGACGAGCGAACGGGCTTCGTCGAGGTCGGCGGCATAGTATTTCACATCGACGTCGGGGGTAGCGTCACAGTCGTTGATGAACTGTCGTGAGAGTGCCGAGTGGGACTGGTCAACGACCACTACAGGCGTCTCGTGCAGCGTTTCGTTGTTATAGATCCATGAGTAGAGTAACGGGTAACCCAGCGGCACGACTATGAGGAACATGAGCACGCCCTCGTCCCTAATGACTTGCTTCATCTCCTCTCGCCAAACGTAGAGCACGTCGGTCAGGTGTTCCTTGAGTTTACGGAATATAGACATAGTTGAGCATTGCATTTTTGACCTTACGGAGTACAAACCACGGCAGCAGCGTGAACGCTACGAGGGCCACGAGATGGAACCAGACGTCGATGGCGGGGAAGCCGTTGAGCACGGTTGCCTGGTAGAGCATCCAGTAGTGGCGCATGGGGAAGAGCCACGACATGGCCTGCAACGGGGGGTCCATGCCCGCAATAGGGAATGCCGAGCCGCACATGGACAAGCCCAGCACCATCCACAAGGAACTGATGCTCATCGACATGCGCAGTGAGGGCATCAGGCCGAAGGCGAAGATGCCAAAACCGATCGAAGCGGCCACCTGCAAGAGGGTAAGCCGCACAATGCTCCACACGCCGCCCAAGTGCGGGAAATTCAGCACGTTGAAGATATAGTACTGATAGGTAAATATCACAAGCAGGAACACCAGCACATGGATGACGTACTTGCCGAGGATGGCAACAAGGATGTTGCCGTCGGCGCGTGCAAGCCATTCCTTACCCGTGTCGAACTTCATTTCCATGCCTAGTGCATAGGCCGACAGCAGCGCCATGAAAAGCATCAGGATGCCAGGCACAAACACTGTGGTCAGGCTGTAGTTGTAACTGCCCTGGGGGTTGGCGATCATGTGTGCGTCAATCGTCACAGCCTGTAGTGCCGCACGAATCTGCTCATCTGTCGCACCTTTAGCGCTCAGTGTCGCTTTGCCCAATGCGGCCGAGCCCAGCGTGCTGATGGTTTTCAGATCCTTGGACGCCATCGAGCCAGCCGTCATACACGTCATGGTGTAGTAGTACGAGATGTTGGGCTGCCGGCCCGCTATGAGCTTGGCTGCTGTGCCGTCAGGAATGTATAGATAGGCAAAGACCTTGCCTTCCTGCATGGCGTTGCGGGCCTCGGTGACCGATGCAAAGTGATACATCACCCGTGAGTTCTGCATAGCATCCAGGTTGCGGATGAGCCCGCGTGAGGTGGCACTGTTGTCATGGTCAATCACACCGATGGGCAGGTCCTGAGGCAGTCCGTCATCGAGCATTGTGGTGAAAAATAACACCAGCAGCACGGGGAACACCACCATGCAGAAACCGTAGATGCGGTTTTTGAACACGATGATGTTGAGCTCGCGCAGCGCGATGTCGAAGAATTGAGAAATATACTTCATCAACTACTTTTTAAGGATAACCGACATGCCCGGACGGATGCCGTCAATCGCCTCGGCGGGGCGCGCCTTCACTTCAAAGGTCTTCTGGTCATACTGGCCACTGGCCTTAGTGGACTTCCACACGGCAAACGAGCCTTTGTCCTTCATCGACGTGACCTTCATCTTGGCCTCGATGTCGAGTGCGGGAATCCTGACAGTGATTTCCTGGCCCACCTTGATACCCTTGAGTTGGTCCTCGCGGATGTTGAACGTGGCCCACTGGTCGTCCATCATGGCGATGTTCATGATGGGCGTGCCCGTGCCGACAAGCTCACCCACCTTGGGATAGACATCGGTGACCTCGCCTGCCATCTGGGCTGTCTGAATGGTCTCTTTCACATAACCACGCACCTCCTGCACAGCACCGCGGGCCTGTCCCGCAGCGGCGGCAGCAGCCCGGCGTTCTTCCTCGCGGGCGCCGTTCACCGCCATCTGATAGTTGCTCTGTGCGGTCTTGACCTGCGCCTGTGCCGATTTGTACAAGGCCTCGGCCTCGTCAAACTTTTGGGCACTGATGACCTCCTCGTCGTGGAGTTTCTTCATGCGCTTGTAGGACTTCTCGGCTATCTCCAGTCCGGCCTTGGCCTGTTCCAGAATTTGTGCGGCAGCCTGTATCTGCTCCTTGCGGGCACCGTTGTTCGCCATCTGCGCCATGGCCGTTGCAGCGTCGGCGGCACTTTGGGCCTGCACCATCTTGGCATTCACCTCGGGCGCCTCGATGATGGCCAGCGTGTCGCCGGCTTGCACGAAGTCACCTTCCTTGGCCAGTAGGGCGAGGATGCGCCCGGGCACCTTGCCCGACACACGGTATTCCTCGACCTCCATCTCTCCCTGGATTTCATCGGGTGCGCGATGCAGGGCCAGGTGGCCGATGAGAGCGACAATGAGTACCACGGCTGCAAATCCAAGGATTGCTAACAAGATATTGGTGTGTTGACTTTTAGCTGACATAATATGATTTGAATTTGATAGTTTTTTAATTCTGTGATGGGTTATTTCAGGATGCCAAGTGACTTGAGCAGGTCGGTGTGACTGAGCTGTAACTCAATCTCGGCATCAATCTTCTGGGTGTGTGCCATGAGCCAAGCACTCTGAGCCTCCATGACGGTAGTTGGGGTGACTACGCCCTCCTCAAAGCCACGTTTAGCCATTCGCAGATTTTCCTCGGCGCTGGCGATGTTCGCCTTGGCTAGGGTCAGGTTCTTGTTGGCCTCGCTGACGCGGAAGCGATTCTGACTGACCTGCAATTCGATCTTTTCGCGGGCATCCTCGAGCTCAAGGTTGGCAACCGTTGTCGCCTCTTGGGCAGCTTGGACCTTGTATTTCACATCTCCCCAGTTCCATATGGGGATGCGCACAAGCAGTCCCACATGCCAGAAACCTCCAAAACGATGCTGGATGCCGTTAAAGGCATTGGGGTTGGTCACAGCATATCCGCCAGTGAGCGACACCTGTGGGCGGTTTTCAGCTTTGAGCAGATTGACCTCTTGATGGGTCAGGTCAATGGCGTTCTGCAGCAAGCGCAGCTCGGGGCGGTTGTCGATGCTCACGGCTGTGGGCATAGCGGCCGGTGGCGCAATCTGGTCGGCGGTCTCGTCGGCCAGTTCGATGGGCTCGTCAACAGGCAGACCACACAGTTGGCACAGGAGCATCTTGGTCAGCGACAGCCCATCAATGACCTTGGCAAGAGCCATCTCGGCCTCGTTGACACGCACCTGTACACTCAGCTTGTCACCACGCGTGGTCAGTCCGGCCTCGGTCATCTTCTCGACATCATGGTCAAGTTTTTTGACCAGATCCAGATAGGACTCAGCAAGGTCTTGCTTGTGACGCAGCGATACCACCTGCCAATACACGTTGTCGATGTCATAGAGCGTGGCTTGACGGCGAGCTTCAAGGGTGTTTGCGGCCAGTTCCTCCTTAATGTCGGCAACGCGGTTCAAAGTCTTGATGGCTCCGCCCATGTAGAGGGGCTGGGTCAACGTGATGGCACCAGCAAAGGTATTGTGATTATTATCCTGGAGAGCATCATTCAGCGAATGTCCCAGGTTGTCAATTGTTCCTTGGGTAGCGCTGACGTAGGGGGCAGCCATTTGTGCCAGTTCCTGAAGTTGGGCAGGGTCTAGAGGCAGTTTGCTCACTTCACGTTCAATGGCCGAGGTGAGTACTTCACCCAGATTGTTGAGCAATGCTTTCTGGTCCTTGTTGAGAAGAGAGATACCGCGGCTCGAGTACTCATAGGCTCCAAGGGCACTCACTCGCGGCAGGTACTTCGTCCTTGCCGACTTACGCTGATTCTCGGCAATACTCTGCTTAACCCGCGACACCTGCATCTGCTTGTTGTTGTCCAGAGCCATCGCGCGGCACTCCTCGAGGGTCAATACCCGCTGGGCATACGCTTGGGTTGGTGTTGATACTAAAAACAACACCAACAGGCATTCTAAAAATAGTGACTTGAGTCTCATACCTTCCATGATCAATGGTTCGGTTATCATTTTGGTAAATATGTCTAGTTGTCATCATTAGCTCGAGCATCAGCGAACCATTAAGAACAACCAGTAGTTATATGCTTGAATATATTGATTACTAGTACTTTTACAAACAACATTAGGTTTCCAGCCATTCCTCCACCACACTAAGAAAGCGGACCATTGCCAAAAAGCCACGGCAAAAGTAATTAAAAATCCGTAAACTCAGCAAATTAAAACACATAATTAACTGTTGATGTGCAGGTAAATGCACCTGAATCTATTAAGAATCCTCGCTTTTTGTCTTCAGTCTAATCTATGAGTGATTGCCATCCTATAATATAATCGTCTAAAACCCTGTTATGCCACAAAAGGTGGGGTACATTGCTTTATATGAAAAATAAGCCGCTGAAAATCAGCGACTCAAAAATTGGAAGCGTGATCCTGTTGGGACTTTCGGACAGTACTTTAAGAGTCGTTATGATACGTTAAAATATTGTGATTTAGTAATCTATGAATGACCGCCATCCCGTAATAATTGTTGAAAACCCCTGTTATACCACAAAAGGGGGGTACATTGTATCCCCTAAAAAATCGCTGTCTATCAATTGGAATTAACTGCTCCAACACTATGGGTTTTCGGCGTTTTTTTGTAAATTTGCAGGTTCTATGGGACATGGATTTTTGATAGCAGCGCCGAATAGTGGCTCGGGCAAGACGACTGTTGCTCGGGGGCTGATGGCATTGTTTGCCCGCAAGGGGTATAAGGTTCAGCCGTTTAAGTGCGGGCCTGATTATATCGACACGAAGTTTCATGCGGCGGTATGTGGACGGCCGAGTATCAATCTGGACACGTTTATGGCCACGCCTGAGCATGTGCAGGAATTGTTTGACCGCTATGGCGCGGATGCCGATATGCGCGTTGTCGAGGGGATGATGGGCCTGTTTGACGGCTATGACCGCGACAAAGGGGCATCGGCTGAAATCGCACGCGTGCTGGACCTGCCAGTAGTGCTGGTGGTTGACGCTAAGTCTGCAGCTTACTCGATGGCCGCACTTTTGTCAGGTTTCATCAACTTCCGTAAGGATGTGCACATCAGCGGCGTGATTTTCAACCGCGTGGGGTCGGCAAGACATTTCAAAATGCTGCAGCAGGTGTGTGACGACCTAGGGATGGAATGCTATGGCTATCTTCCCAAGAAAGCGGAACTCGAGCAAGGCTCCCGTTACCTGGGGCTGGATTTCAGCGAGAAGACCGAAAGCAATCTCTTAGTTGAACTGCTAGAACAGCATGTTGAGTGGCAAAAGCTCTTGAATTTGTCAGCAACCAATGCAGCAAGTGCACCTGTATGCGCAATTCCAGGCAAAGATAGTAATCATTTTAGTAAAACCCTGATAGCGCGTAACGATGAGTCGTTCTCTTTCATCTATCAGGAGAATATCGACAGGTTGGAGAATGTGTCATTCTTTGATCCCGAGCGTGACATCCCTTGCCTTGACGATGTGGAATTGCTCTATCTGCCAGGCGGTTATCCCGAGAAACATCTTGATGAATTGGTAAAAGCCGAGGCTACACGACGTGCCATCAAAGAATATGCCGAACACGGCGGACGCATTATCGCTGAATGCGGCGGCATGATGTATCTGTGCGAAAGAATCGTCACCGACGAGGGCGAATATCCAATGTGTGACGTGCTACCTTACACCATTACGGCCCGCAAAACTGATCGTAAACTCTCGCTAGGCTATCGCCGCTTTACCCTCGATGGCCAGGAATACCGTGGGCACGAGTTCCATTACACGCAGTTCCTGGGTGATGTGCCGCCATCGATTGTACAAGTCTATAATGCTAAAGGAGAGCCAGTGTCAACGCCTGTCTTCCGCTACAAGAATGTATTGGCAAGCTACACGCATATATATCAAGTTTGGAACATGTTCCAAACTTGAGTTTAGAGTTTAGGGTTTAGAGATGCTATCGGCAATAAATAGAGATTGAAGAATGAAACAGATATATACCAAGACAGGTGATGAGGGCATGACAAGCCTGCGCGATGGCGTGAGGGTTCCGAAAGATGACCCGCGCATCGAGACCAACGGCCAGATTGACCAACTTAATGCCCATTTGGGTGTTGTGCGGTCGACGTTGCATGACGATGATGAGGACAGTCGTCTCATTCTTGCCGTGCAGCGCGAGCTGATGGTGGTTATGAGCCACATCGCCACACCAAACGGCAGCGTCAATCCCCGCGAGCTCCATGCTGTGGAGATTACCTCGCAGTTGGAGCAAGCCATTGACCGTGCCGATTATCAAGGCGGTTTTGTTGTGCCTGGCGGCGGCTCGAATTTGTCTGCGTTTATCCATCTTGCCCGTACTCAAGCGCGCACCGTGGAACGTCGCCTGTGGTCGCTGAATCGTGAGCATCCCGTCAATAATGATATCCTAGTGATGATGAACCGCCTGTCTGATTATCTGTTTGTCTTAGCCAACGAGAAAGAATGAAGCGATTACATCCCATAATGTTCGCAGGGACGGGCAGCGATGTGGGCAAGAGCATCGTTGCCGCTGCCTTTTGCCGCATTTTCAAGCAAGATGGCTACAGTCCAGCCCCGTTCAAGGCCCAAAATATGGCGTTGAACTCCTACGCTACGCCCGAAGGCTTTGAAATCGGTCGCGCCCAGGCTGTTCAGGCAGAGGCTGCGGGTATTCCTTGCCATACCGACATGAATCCGCTGCTGTTGAAACCTCAGTCTGACCATACCTCGCAGGTCATCCTGCACGGCAAGCCCATCGGCAACAAGAATGCCTATGACTATTGGCGCCGAGGCACGTCTGACATCGACTATCGCCGTGAAGTGTGCGATGCTTTCGATCGTTTGGCTTCCCGCTATAATCCCATCGTCATGGAGGGTGCGGGCAGCATTTCGGAAATCAACCTGCGCGACACCGACTTGGTAAACCTGCCCATGGCTCGTCATGCCCATGCCGATGTGATCCTGGTTGGCGACATCGATCGGGGTGGGGTGTTTGCCTCGGTCTACGGCAGCATCGCCTTGCAGAAGCCTGAGGACCGAAACCTTATCAAGGGCATCATCATCAACAAGTTCCGTGGCGATATGCGCCTGTTTGACGAGGGCCGCAAAATGCTGGAGGACATCTGCGGTGTTCCTGTGTTGGGCGTTATCCCTTACTATAAAGACATTTACATCGAGGAGGAGGATAGCGTGGCTTTGGCGCAAAAGTCGATGCAGGCCGAGCGCGGCAAGGTCAATGTGGCCGTGGTTATGTTGCGGCACCTGTCCAATTACACCGACTTTGACGCGCTGGAACGTGATCCCCGCGTTCACCTTTTCTATACCAACAATACCGAGGACATCAAGAAGGCCGACATCATCATCCTGCCAGGCACCAAGTCCACGCTGCATGACCTGTATGAACTGCGCCGCAACGGATGCGCCCAGGCCATCGTGAGGGCTCATCGCGAGGGCACGGCTGTGCTGGGCATCTGCGGCGGCTACCAGATGATGGGCATGGAAGTGCTTGACCCCGACCACGTCGAGGGCGACATCGAGCGTTTGCCGGGATTGGGCCTGCTGCCAACGACTACCACCATGAACGGTGACAAGCAGACGCGCCAAGTGACTTGCCAGTACGGGCAAGGTTATGAGATTCATCAGGGCGAGACCCACCCTGTGGGCAGCGCTAAATCATCCCCCCTGCTGCGCCTCGATGACGGACGCGAAGACGGCTATCTCGTTGACGGCAAGTGCATGGGTACCTACGTCCACGGCATCCTCGACAATGCCCCCTTTGTCGATTTCCTGTTGGAACCGTTCAAGGACAAAATCACCGAGGGCGACAAGCCGTTTGACTACACAGCATTCAAGGAAGAACAATACGACAAGTTGGCTGACCATGTGCGCCAGCATGTCGATATGGAACAAATCTACAAAATCCTGACTGACCATGATTGAAGGACACGGCGACGACCTGTATCGTTATGACAACATCAAAATGAACTTCAGTTCCAACATTTACAATGGGACTGACTTGAGCGCATTGGATGCCTTCTTGTGTACCCAAATGCAGACCATTCGCTCCTATCCCGAGCCGTCGGCAGCATCGTTGGAGCAGATGATAGCCCTGGATTGCGGCATCAGTCCCGACGAGGTGCTGGTGACCAGTGGCGCGGTCGATGCCATCTACCTGATTGCCCAAGCCTATCGCCATGAGGGCACTTGCCACGTGATGCAACCCACGTTTCGGGAATATGAGGACGCTTGCCGCGTGTTTGGCTACGAGGAGCGCGAGGATGGTGACCTGTGCTGGTTGTGCAATCCCAATAACCCCACTGGCGACGTGATGGCAGTCGAGGATGTGTTGACTCTTGCCGAGCGCCACCACCTGCTCATCGTTGACCAGTCCTATGAGGACTATACGATCGCACCCTTGTTGCAACCTGCCGATGTGGTTGGTCGTGACAACATCATTCTGCTGCACTCAATGACCAAACGCTATGCGGTGCCTGGATTGCGACTAGGATATATCACGGCATCAGCGTCAATTATCAATCGCCTGCGGGAACAGTATCGCCCCTGGGCCATCAACGCTTTGTCGCTGGAGGCCGGCAAATGGCTGGTTCAGCGAGGCAAGACGGCCATTCCTGACCTATCCACCTATCTGGCTGAGACCCAAGGTCTGCGCGCCATGTTGAATGAGATAGAAGGCATCGAAGCCCAACAAACTCAGACCAATTTCTTCCTGTGCACCATCCAACAGGCCACGGCTGCCGAGCTGAAGGAATACCTGGCGCGGGAGCATGGCATCCTCATCCGCGATGCCTCCAATTTCACGGGTCTCACGCTACACCACTTCCGCATCGCCACCCAGTCACGTGCCGAAAACGATGCCCTTGTCACCGCCATAAAGAACTACGAATTTCACGAATTAAACTAATGACATCCGCATTGATATTAATATTGCCGTTGCTGTTGGGTTGGTTGCTGGATTTCATCTTCGGTGACCCGTCCCGGTTACCGCATCCCATTGTGTGGTTTGGCAAGATGATTTCGTGGGGCGAACACCGTCTCAACAAGGGCAGCCACCGCATGGCCAAAGGTGCCGTGATGGCAATATGTTTTATCTTGTTGGTCTTTTTTGTCGTGTGGGGATTCAAGCGGTTAGTCCCCAGCATGATATTGTGGCTCGTCCTGGACACCATCATCATCTTTTATTGCTTGGCAGGAACGACACTCATCCGTGAGGTGCGAGAGGTGTTTTTGGCACTGGACCGTTCGCTGGAGGAGGGTCGCCGGCAGGTCGCCCGCATTGTGGGACGCGATACCTCGCAACTGTCGGCCCAGGAGGTGCGCACTGCCGCCCTCGAGACCCTTGCCGAGAACCTGAGCGATGGCGTGATAGCCCCGCTTTTCTGGTTCGCATTGCTGGGCACGCCAGGCATGCTGGCCTACAAGATGGTCAATACCCTCGACTCGATGATCGGCTACCGCACCGAGCGCTACAAGGACTTCGGCTGCTGGGCTGCCCATATCGACGACGTGGCCAACTATATCCCCGCCCGCTTGACCGCCCTGCTGATGGTTATCGCCTCAGGCAAATTATCGTTGCTGAAATTTGTCTGGAATAATGGTCGTAAGCACGCCAGCCCCAACAGCGGCTACCCTGAGGCAGCCCTTGCCGGCATCCTCAACTGCCGCTTCGGCGGTCCCCACTACTACTTTGGCGAACTCTTCGACAAACCATACATCGGAGAGAACGACCGCGAACTCATCACCGCCGACATGCGCACTGCCGTCCGAATCAACAGAACGGCAGAACTCCTCATGCTCGCCTTGACGCTTGTCGTGATGATATTTCTTTAGAAGTATTTGGTGATGTGGGCAGTGTCGAAATTGTTCATCTCGTTGATCATGCGCACGGCCGAATCGATAATGGGATAGGCGCACAGGGCACCGGTGCCCTCACCGAGGCGCAGCCCCAGGTTGAGGATGGGCTTGGCGTGGACGATATCGAGCATGCGACGATGGCCGCTCTCGTCTCCGCAATGGGTAAAGATCATGTAGTCCTGGGCAGCGGGATAGAGTTGAATAGCCGCGATGGCACAGGCCGTCATGATAAAGCCGTCAACCAGCACGACAAGATGTTTTTCGGCTCCTCGCAGCATCGCTCCGATGGCCGTCACCATCTCAAAACCGCCAAAGTAGCGGATGGCGTTTTCGACAGTGTTTTCCATCGTTTCATGATAATGCTGCAACGCCTGAGCAAGAATTTCGCGTTTGTGTTGGATACCAGGACTGTCTAGGCCTGCTCCTGCACCGATGCACTCGTCCAGCGGGATGTTGCCGAACAGGCTCATCCAGATGCTTGACGGTGAGGTGTTGGCGATGCCCATCTCGCCAATACACAAGACGTTACACCCTTTCTCGGTGCAGTTATCTACCAAATCGCAACCCGTCTGGATGGCGCGGTCAAACTCCTCCTCGCTCATAGCGGGCTCATGCAGGAAATTGCGTGTACCATGGGCAATCTTGCGGTCGGTGATGCCGGGAACGTCGCTGAGGTCATAATCCACTCCCACGTCAACAATACTCAAGTCAAAACCATGCTGTCGGCAGAACATGTTTACGCCTCCACCGCCACGAGTGAAGTTAATCATCTGTTGCCAAGTGACCTCGCGCGGCGATACGCTCACGCCCTCACGCTCGATACCGTGGTCACCACCCAGCAGCAGGTGGCAGGGATGATTTAACGTAGGCGACAAGGTCTGCTGGATAAGGCAAATTTGCAAGGCCAATTCCTCGAGGCGGCCTAGTGAGCCTTTTGGTTTATTCAGGTGATCGATTTTCTGCTGGATGCTCATTTCCAGCGACTTGTCTGTGTGTTGTATCTTGAATTGCATCATTTTTCTTTAGTTTCTAGATATTCTAGATGCTCTAGATATCTTAGATCTTCTAGAACTGTTAACTGTTAACTCTTAACTGTTACCGGGATTCCCGAGACCATGAGGAAGACTTCGTCGGCACGGCTGGCGATGTACTGGTTCATCCAGCCTTGCAGGTCGGTGAATCGCCGTTGCACGGCATCCACGCTCACGCCACCGCTGCCGATTTCATTGGTCACGAAGATAAAGGTGGCATCTTGGGCCGTGAAGCGGTCAAACTCTTTTTTTGCAATGTCTAAAACCTGTTGTGTATCATGATTATGATTCTCAAAGAAGAAATTGGTCAGCCACAGCGTCACGCAGTCAATGACAGCAACGCGCCCCGTTAGATTATTGCGGCTCAGGTATTTCTCCTCCTCGATGTTGGTCCACTGCGGGCCACGGCGTTCCTGATGACGGCGCACCCGCTCACGGAACTCCTCGTCCCACACATGGGCGGTGGCCACATACACAGGACTGTCGGTTAGGCTCAATGCGAGTTCCTCGGCATAACGGCTTTTGCCCGAGCGTTGTCCACCAGTAATCAATATGATTTTACTCATTGACTTATCTTTGTTTGACGGCCACGCCAAGGCGAGGCCCTACATTTCTAAATTGTAATCACAATAAAATCTCCGTAATCGGCCAGATTGTTCCACGCATTGTCCCAGGAATACAATCCACCATGGATGCCGGCGCTGATGAGCACACCGGCATGGGCAAAGATGGCCACTCGCTGGTAGGGCTTGCCTTTGAGTTCGTCAAGAAATGCCGCCACGCGCTGGTACTGTTGCAAGAAACTCTCGCCTCCTGTCGTGGGCTGGTGGATATAGTCGTCGTACCATTCTTGCAGGTGCGGGTCCCGGATTTCGTCATACAGCTGCATTTCCCACTCGCCCATGTTCATCTCCAGCAGCCGGTTGTCGGTCACGGCATCGGGATAACCGCAGTAGGCGGCGAGTTTGCGGGCGCGCGTCAGCGGTGAGGAGTACACCTTGTCAAACGGCAAAAACGGCTCGAGAGACTGACGTGTCAGCTCGGCCTCTTGCTCAAAGGTGTCACGCACGGGCACGTCGGTCTGGCCGAAACATGTTCCCTTGGGCACATCAACGCTGGTATGTCTAATCAAGAAGATTTCCATTATATATATTAGTCGCTAGTCGATTAACTGTTCACTATTGTGTGCAGGCGACAAGATAGAGGGCCAGTTCAACTAGTAGGCACACGGCACCGCAGCAGTCGCCCGTATAACCGTGAATCTTGCGCAGGATGAGCAGGTACAGGAAATACATCACCAGAGCTGGAATAAAGATGACTGCATACCAGGAAATGCCTGTCAACCAAATCACAAATGCCAACGGCAACAAGCCCTGCACAGTCAGGCTCAAGCCTGCAGCCAGCGTGGGCTTGCGGTAAATGGTTTTGTTTTTGGCTTCTTCCTCACGTCGGGCATAGGGAAGCATCGTGACCAGTTGACTCGTGACCATCTTGGAGTATGGGTCGGCGCCCAAAACGATCAATGCCGCGGTAATAGGTGGCATGCTGTAGAGCGCACCGCCCAGCAACAACATGTAAAGAATCAATCCCAGCACGCCATAGGTGCCGATGTGCGAATCCTTCATGATAGCGAGGATGCGCTCGCGGTTGCCACCGCCACCAAAGCCGTCCAAGAAGTCGGCGAGGCCATCTTCGTGCAACGCTCCAGTGATGAGCAATCGCACAGCAATCGCGGCAATCACTGTGACAATCCATGGGAGCACCATGCTACCGAAATAGAGTGTCGCAGCCATCGCGCCACCCGTGAGCCAGCCTGTCAACGGCCAATACTCAACTACTGTTTTGTAACTCGCCTGTGGGGGCTGATAGACGCGCCAAAAAGGCAGACGCGTAAAGAAAATCAACGCCGCCCAAATGTTGTCATACCACCTTGTTTTTTCAGCTTTTTCTTCCATAGTGCAAAGGTACAAAATATTCATTGTTCGCGGCCTTCTGTTCCCTAAAAAAGTAGTACCTTTGTAGCTTAAAACAAATGAGCAAAAGAATGAAGAAATTATTTGGATTATTTGCAGTTTTAGTGCTGCTTTGCGCCTGCTCTTCACAGGGCGACAAGCAATCTAAGGCGGGCACCGATTCGATGGAAGAAGTGACCGTGAAGTATGCCACAGGGTTCAGTGTAAGGGATTCAGCTGACATCAGGTTGGTTGACGTGGGTAAGAAAGACCATTTCGCCCTTGTTCATGATGCTGAGGCCGTGGTCCCCGAGGGTTATGTCAAGGTCAAAGTGCCCATCGAGCGCACGATTTGCATGACCTCGCTGCAACTGTCCAATTTCACTATCCTTGATGCCCATGATGTGGTAAAGGGCATCACCAGCACCAAGAATCTCTTTAACGAGGACATGAAGGCGCGCGTGAAAGACGGCCGCATCGTCAAGATTGGTATGGAGGGCGAGTTTGACCCTGAGGTGGTCATGGCTGCCAATCCCGACGTGATTTTCATATCTCCGTCCAAGCGCGGTGGCTATGATGCCATCAAGGAAATCGGCATCACGTTGGTACCCCACCTGGGCTATAAGGAACTTGACCCGCTGGGACAGGCCGAGTGGATTAAGTTCATCGGTATGTTCATCGGCAAGGAAAAAGAGGCCGCCGAGATTTTCGCCGGAATCGAGAGCCGTTACAACGAATTGAAAGATAAGGCCGCCAAGGTCGAGAGCCGTCCCACTGTCACCAGCGGTGAGATGCACTACGGCAACTGGCATGCTGTGGGTGGCAAAAATTACCTGGCCCAGATATTCCGCGACGCCGGTGCCGACTATGTTATCAACGATGACGAGACTTCGGGCGAGGACTTGGAGTTTGAAAAGATGTATGCTTTGTCGGCCAATGCCGACTACTGGCGTATCCTCAACAGTTATCAGGGCGATTTCTCCTACGAGGCGCTGAAGGCTAGTGAGCCCCGCAACGAGATGTTCAAGGCCTATAAGGAGAAAAAGGTCATCTACTGCAACATGAAGCAGACGCCCTATTATGAAATTGCTCCCGTCAAGCCGGACGTGCTGTTGAAGGACTTTGTCGCCATCTTCCACCCCGAACTGGTCGAGAAAGACTACCAGCCCACCTTCTATCGCCTGCTCGACAAATAAGAATCTGACAAACGAAACCAACAACAATAAATACAGCAAGTACAATGATAAATAACGATAATCAATCTTTGTATTTATTGTACTTATTGTTTTCCTTTTTGATATGAGACGCACGCTGCCTTTGATGTTGGCCCTTGTGGTGGTCATTGCCGTTATGGTGATTGTCAACCTGTTCATCGGTTCTATCGAGATACCGGTGGGCGACATCTGCCGTATTCTCGTTGGCCAGGGCAGTGAAAATGAAATCTGGACTAATATCATCCTCAGTTCCCGACTGCCGCAGGTGCTCACCGCCATCGTGGCCGGTGCGGGCTTGGCCGTGAGCGGTCTGATGATGCAAACGATCTTCCACAACCCGCTGGCAGGACCATCGATTTTGGGTATTTCCAACGGTGCAAGTTTGGGTGTAGCCTTTGTCGTGCTCCTGTCAGGACAGCTGGGCGGAGTGGCACTGAGTTCGTTGGGCTATTTGGGCGACGCGGCTGTTTCGGTCGCTGCCATCATCGGTGCCATCGCTGTGATGATGCTCATTGTGTGGATTTCGGGCAAGGTCAAAGGAAATGTCACACTACTCATCATCGGCGTGATGATCGGCTACTTGGCTACTGCCATCATCGGCGTGCTCAAGTTCCTCAGTCCCGAGGAAGATGTCAAGGCCTTTGTGGTATGGGGACTCGGTTCGTTCTCGCGCGTGTCGGGAGACCAGATGATACTTTTTGTGGTGCTGATGTGCATCCTGTTACCCCTGAGTTTCTTGCTGGTAAAGCCCTTGAATGCCATGCTGCTGGGCGATCGTTATGCCGCCAACTTGGGTGTCAATGTCAAACGCGCCCGCACTTGGATCATCATCTGCTCGGGTACCTTGGTAGCTATCGTCACCGCCTATTGTGGCCCTATCATGTTCATCGGTATGGCCGTACCTCATCTGGCCCGTGGCCTTTTCCGCACCAGTGACCACTGGAAACTCATGCCCGCCACCGCCCTGTGTGGCGCAGCCCTGGCGTTAATCTGTAACTTGATTGCCCGTGCTCCGGGATTTGAAGGCGCCATGCCCGTCAACAGTGTGACAGCCCTCATCGGCGCGCCCATCATCATCTATGTCCTTTACCGCCGCCGCAAAACCTCCTACGAGTGATAAATCTTCCCATTATCATCGATTAGGAGAATAGTAAGCATCCCTTTGGGCAATAACGGGGCGCAGTAGTGGGCACAGTGGTTGATGACGACTGTGGCGAAATCTTGTAGTCTTTCTTGGGGAATTCTGTCCCACAGTTCGCGGGCTAGGGTGAGGTCATTGATGTCGATGTTGATGCCCGCCTCGTGAAGCATTCCCATAACGAAATCTTTGTCCATGGTGGTGTGGCGGCTGTGGGTGTCGAGGTTTCCTGCAGCTAGTTTCACTGCCTTACCCAGCATCACGCCCATGGTGACGTTTTTGATGTCGAGTTCATTGGCGATGCCCAAGGTCTCGCCGATGTAATTCCCATATTCCACAAAAGCTTGCTGTGGCAGGTCGGGGTAAAGTGCCTTGACATATTTCTCGCTCTTGCCGCCGCTGTTGATGACCAGGCGTTCGCTGCCCGATGCCTTGGCGACTTGCACACACTTGCGGATGCTCTCGATGAAAGCTTCCTCGCTGAAAGGTTTCACTATGCCTGAAACACCGATAATGCTGATGCCACCCTCGATACCTAGGCGTGGATTGAAGGTGCGGCGGGCAATCTCGGCACCTTGCGGCACACTGATGGTGATTCTCACATTTTCCTTGATGTTATCGCGCATCATCTGGCGCGGAGCCTTGTTGATAGCGGGCTCGCCTGGTGGAAGGTCAAAGCCGGGCACGGTAAACCTGCCGACACCCTCACCGCCCAATATCTCGAAACGGTCGCTAGGCTTGACATGAGCGCGTATCTCAATGCCGTTGGTCACATCAGGATCATCGCCTGCTTGCTTGAACACGGAGGCATAGCCGTCACCATAGGTCACTTCGACATCAATCGTTTCACCATTGGGCAAGATGACGGGCACTGAGGTTGGTGTTTCTCCTGTTTTCTGCCTTATTGTTGCTGCAATGGCAGCAGCTGTGGCACAGGTGCCCGTGGTCAAACCGCTATGCAGCGGGTAAAAATCGGGCAACAGTTTCTCCACCATGCGGCGCAGGCCGTGAGGCCCATTGACATGCCCAACGGTTACACCATCAGCTATGGGATAATCAGGTCGCTCCACAACAAAAATTTTAATACCCGCTTGTCGTGCTGCCTCCACTTTTTCGGCAAAGCCGCCGCTCAAGCCGCTTTCCTTTGTGATAATGGCTTGGGGCTGCAGTCGCCCAATCAACGATGCGGTGTCATCTTTCTCATAATAAACGAGGTGGTCGGTAGGAAATCCGGCCTTTTGTGAAGCTGCGAGTGATTCATCTCTGTTTAGGATGCGGAACCAGCAGTCATGGCTCTCCCAGTAATCGCGCAGTTTCGCGATGGTATTGACACCTGTGAGTGCCAGCAGACGACTAACGTCATGTGTTTTCAGTTGGCTGATGGCATCATCATAGTCCTTACACCACACAAGGTCCTCGTCATGGGGCGGATAGATGCGGTCAAAACGGATTACAGGCACGCTAATGTGCTTTGCAAGGTCGAGGACATTGCGATGGAGATTAACGGCAAACGGGTGGGCTGCGTCAATAATCAGGCGAATGCTATGCTCATGGCAAAATGCGACCATCTCAGGCACCTCCATCGAACCGGATACGTGGACACCGTGCACGAGTTGGATGTCCTGTGTGTCGCTACGGGTGGAATAGTAGTAGGTGGCACCCGATTCCTCGAGTACCTTTGCCGCCACGCGGCCCTCTGTCGTTCCACCAAAAACTAGAATCATGCGTCGCCTTTTCTGAACAGGTGCGTAAAATGCTTGTTGTATAATTCAGACAAGCCCTTGCGGTTGTCAATGGCTTCGCCCACGACGAGCATTGTGGTCAACGTGAGGTTGTTGTCGTGGACAATCTTGGCCAAATCCTTCAGCACGCCGCGGTAGATGTGTTGGTCGGGCCAAGTGAGGTGATAGCAGGCGGCAACGGGCGTATCCTCGGGATACTCCATGAGCAATTCACGCTGCACGTCATCCACGATGGCGGCACTCAGGAAGATGCACATCGTGCTTTTGCTCTTGGCGAGCAGGTGCAACTGCTCCTTCTCGGGCATGGGCGTGCGGCCCTCGCCGCGGGTGAGGATAATGGTTTGGGTGCGCTCGGGGATGGTGAACTGGCTGCGTAACTCGGCTGCTGCTGCGAGGAATGACGAGATGCCCGGCGTGATGTGGTAACGCATTTTGTGCTGGTCAAAGAAAGCCATCTGCTCCTGAATCGCCCCAAAGATGCACGGGTCGCCCGTATGAAGCCGCACGATGAATTTTCCCTTGTCATAGAATTCCTTCATCAGCTCGCACTGTTCCTCCAGGTTCATGCCTGCCGAACTGCGGACAACAGCACCAGGCTTGGCGCACATGGTCAATTCGCGTGGCACGAGCGAACCAGCGTACAGTATGAGGTCGGCACGTTCCAGCATCTTGCGGCCTCGCACCGAAACCAAATCGGGGTCACCGGGGCCTGCACCCACAATCTCGATGTGACCCTGTTGGTCACGCAAGTATTGGCGGTCGATGGCCAGTGCAACGGTGAAATTCTTGCCTTTGATTTTGGGGACAATCAGTTTGCCGTGATTGGAGCCCAAGATGGCAGCCGCCTCA
>JAEEGJ010012050.1_pt1 | contig 21588 bp, 16 predicted proteins | sample 8958761 | NCBI WGS metagenome assembly JAEEGJ01 (sample SAMN16246546, study PRJNA631951) | gut metagenome | biome: gut microbiome; feature: rumen; material: RS-attached | host: Bos | place: Iran: Karaj | collected 2018-10
TTGTAAGTTGCAGATGGAGGATGTATAAACTAATGTTTTAGATCCTTCGCCCTTCGGCAGGCTCAGGGACCTTATTAAAGGTTGGTGAGCTTGTCGAACCACGCTCAGGATGACACTTCCTACTTCCTACCGTCTACTTCCTACTAATTAGTCAACCACTTCCGCGTCGACGACTTCCGGGCCATCGCCCTTCTTGTCGTTCTTCGGCTGTTCAGAAGCGCCCGGCTGCGGACCCGGCTGTGCCTGGTTTGCACCGGCGGCCTGGGCCATGGAGCTTATCATGCCCTGGAGCTTGTCCATAGCGGCCTTGATCTCTTCCTTAGTGCCGTTGTCCTTCTTGGCCTTGATGTCGTCGATAGCAGCCTGGAGCTGGCTCTTGGTGTCAGCCGGGAGCTTGTCGCCAAATTCCTTGAGCTGGCCTTCAGCTTGGTAAGCCATCTGTTCGGCCTGGTTCTTGATGTCGACGAGTTCGCGCTGTTCCTTATCCTTGGCAGCGTTGGCTTCGGCATCCTTGACCATCTTGTTGATTTCGTCTTCGGAAAGGCCGCTGGAAGAAGTAATCTTGATGGACTGTTCCTTACCGGTTTCCTTGTCCTTGGCAGACACGTGCACAATGCCGTTTGCGTCGATATCGAAGGTCACTTCGATCTGCGGCACGCCACGCGGCTTCTTCGGGAGGTCGGTCAAGTCGAACTTGCCGAGCGTACGGTTGTCGCGAGCAAATTCGCGTTCGCCCTGGAGCACGTGAATCGTCACGGCAGGCTGGTTGTCTTCGGCAGTAGAGAACACCTGGCTCTTCTTGGTCGGAATCGTGGTGTTACGGTCGATGAGCTTGGTCATCACGCCACCGAGAGTTTCGATGCCCAGAGAAAGCGGGGTCACATCGAGCAACAGCACGTCCTTCACAGAGGAGTCACCGCTCAAAACAGCGCCCTGGACTGCAGCACCGATTGCCACAACTTCGTCCGGGTTCACGGTCTTGTTCGGTTCCTTACCGAAGAACTTGCGAACAGCTTCCTGAACGGCCGGGATACGGGTAGAACCACCAACCAAGATGACTTCGTCAATTTCGCTCAAAGAAAGACCGGAGTCCTTGATAGCCTTGCGGCACGGTTCCATAGAACGTTCCACGAGGTGAGCGGTGAGCTGGTCAAACTTTGCGCGGCTGAGGGTGAGGTCCAAGTGTTTCGGACCAGAAGCGTCAGCAGTGATGAACGGAAGGTTGATGTTCGTGGAAGTCGTGGCAGAAAGGTCGATCTTAGCCTTTTCAGCAGCGTCCTTCAAACGCTGGAGTGCCATCTTGTCCTTCTTCAGGTCAATGCCAGGATTTTCCTTCTTGAATTCGTCGTTGATCCAGTCGATGATGACTTCGTCGAAGTTGTCACCGCCGAGCATGGTATCACCGTTCGTAGCCTTCACGCTGAACATACCATCGTCGATTTCGAGGATGGAGATATCGAACGTACCGCCACCGAGGTCATACACGGCGACCTTTTCGCTCTTCTTGGAGTCAAGACCGTAAGCAAGGGCAGCAGCCGTCGGTTCGTTCACGATACGGAGAACTTCGAGGCCTGCAATCTTACCGGCATCCTTTGTTGCCTGACGCTGAGAGTCGTTAAAGTAAGCCGGAACCGTAATCACAGCCTGAGAAACGGACTGGCCGAGGTAATCTTCGGCGATCTTCTTCATGGTCTGGAGGACGGCTGCAGAAATCTCAGGAGGAGCAAACTGCTTGTCGTCAATCTGCACGCGGACCGGATCGGAACCCGTGCCGACGAGCTTGTAAGGCATGTTCTTTTCGGCAGCGGAGCATTCGCCAGCCGTACGGCCCATGAAACGCTTGATTGAATAAATCGTCTTTTCCGGGTTCGTGATTGCCTGGCGCTTTGCAACGTGGCCCACAAGACGTTCACCGTTCTTGCCAAAAGCGACAATAGACGGCGTGGTGCGGAAACCTTCAGCGTTAGCGATAACAACCGGCTTGCCACCTTCCATAACGGCCACGCAGCTGTTGGTCGTACCCAAGTCAATACCAATAATCTTACCCATGATGGAATCTCCTATTTTAAATTCTTGTGGCTCCTTGGAGCCTTTTTTGTTTCGCCGTCAATAAAGCAAAAGCCGTGCCAAATGCAAAAAACGTCCGTTTTGTTTCGTTATGAAACGTTTTTTTATCGAAAACGGTCAAAAATGGGGCTGTTTCAAAAAAAAACGCCCCACGACGTCATTCTGACGACCGCAGGGAGGAAGGTTTGTCTTTCGTTTTATCTCCTAGTCCTTGAGGCAACGAACGGAGTGCTTGCTGGACTTGCCGCGGCTTTTTTGATCCCAGCTGTTGTTGCCGTTGAACAAGTGTACGTAGAATGCGCGGGTGTCACTATCCTCAGTAGAACTCCAAAGCCGTGTGTAACTGCCCTCGGGGTCGAAATCACTATTGTAGTGATAGTTACCGGAAGGGATGGCCGAGAACCCGAAATTATCCGTGCCGTTGCCACTACCATACCAACCGGATGTGGCCGCGAGTACTTTGCCAGCAATTGACTCTCCACCGACTGCCCTGAATAACTTAGTCCATTCAGCCATGCTTGGCAGATGCCAACCATCTGGGCAAACACCCTGGATATTTCCTGCAGGAAGAGAACATTTTTGGTTGTAGCCACATTCGTCACCTAATTTGCCAACCGCCGCAACCCACGTGTACATGAGACCATAGATTTCACAATACTTGACGGAATCTTCATAGCAGGAACTGCCATCTGTCTCGAAATTGAGATTTTCGCCCATCCACACTTGGTCCCCGATTTTCACAGTCTTGTATCTTTGACCGTCACGTTCGTCCACCAACTCGCCATATTCGCAGTTGTCTTCGGTTTCGGTCTTGCACGGCGTCGCCAAAACAAACGAACTCGATGATTTAACCGAACTTGACGACTTCTCCGAACTAGAAGACATTACCGAACTGCTGCTTGACATTACGCTACTACTGGATACCGGAGGAACTTCGCCATTATCCATGACGCAACGAACTGAGAACCCGTGGTGCTTGTAGGTGTCATCAAGGCTCGCTGTGTTGTTCATGTAGTACAAGCTTACGTAGTATGCGTCGTCGCTATTGTACTCAGTAGAACTCCAGAATAGGGCGTAGTCCAACTCCCGTTTGTCACTATAGACCCCCGGATTGTAGTTTCTGAAGCCGGCAGGGAGTGCCGAAAATCCAAAATCATCCGTACCATCTCCACCATATCCCCACCAACCTGATGTGGACTTGAGAACCTTGGCTGCAGTTTTAATTCCACCGACTGATGTGAATAGCATTTCCCATTCCGCCTTACTTGGCAGATGCCAGTCTTTGGGGCATACGCCACGTACCGGGAATGTAGGCGTGCACTTCACTCTGTCACCACATCCTTTGCTGTTTGTGCTCCATGTGCCAGCGCCGTCCATGGCAACGGTCCATGTGTAAAGGCGACCATACTTGGCGCAGTTACTTTCCATATCATTGTAACAGAAACCGCCCTTCGTTTCGTAGTTCAAATTCTGAGCCATCCACTCCTGGTCTCCGATTTTCACAGTCTTGTAAATTTGTCCGTCGCGTTCATCGACCATTTCGCCATAATCAATATTGGGGTTTAAGTAATCCCATGCGGTTTCCGGGCTTGCTGAACTGCTACTCGATTTTACGCTGCTGCTGGATTCTATTGTTCCTTCGGAACTCGAAGATGACGATGTGGCAATCTTGCTGCTACTGGATTTTTTGTCAGTGCTGGAACTGGATCGGAGATTCCCAGACGAGCCGGGGATGACAGAAGAAGACGATTCAACTGAAGAATCGTCGTCTGACTGAGGAGCTAAACCGCTGCTGTCGTCACCGCAGGCGGCAAGGAAAAGACCTGCCACAACAAGTGCGTAAAAAGATTGCTTTTCTACAAAGTGGATCATTTTACTACGGCAACTAAAAATCCTCATAGATACTCCTTTTCCAAACTCTTTTTTAACAAAATACAAATTTCTTTATGCGAAAACACTTGAATTCATTGTAATGTCAAAAAACAGATCCCGGAACAGGTCCGGGATGACATCTATAGTCTACAGTCTTAAAAAGAAAAAAACGGAACAGGTCCGGGATGACATCTATAGTCTACAGTCTTAAAAAGAAAAACCCGGAACAGGTTCGGGATGATAGCTGTAGTCTGTAAGCTTAAAAAAGAAAATCCCGGAAGTTAAGTCCGGGATGAAATTGATTCTTTTAGAATCCTATACTTGCTTGAACCATGTAGATTCGGTTCTCGTCTTGACCGGTGTAGTAGCCGCGTTCTTCACCCCAAGTGGCAGCTTCGAACGAGAAAAATCGAAGAACTTCGATTCCTATGCCCGCTGACGGATAACCGCCTCTGAAACCTCCAGCAAGTCGTAGCGAAACAAAGCGGATTTCGTTATTAAGTCCAGGAATGGCAAGCAGAGTCTGTTCAATTTCAAAACCGAAATTGAGGTGGCTCATGAATTTGTAATTCTTGTCGGCATTGAACATGTCCGCAAAATCAACAGCCACGTTGAATTTGCGTCCAAATCCCGTATTGCTGTTCATGAATTTCGGGCTGTAGTTTGCGCCTATTGTAAAGTTCGGGATAAGCGTTTCTCCCGCTAGAGATTTGAAATATATGTCACGCAGCGATGCACCAAAGCGGATTTCACGATTGTACTGGTAAAGTACACCCATGTCGAGACCAAACGAGAATGTCTTGGAATCAAAGAAATCGTCTGTGGCGTTATCGACTTGGTGTTCCAAAGAATCGACAATAGTCTTGTAATTAGCAACACCAAGCGTAATCATTTCGGTCTTGTGACGTTTCACGATTTTTGCACCAAGGCCTACAGATAGCTTATTTTGCAAAATCTCGTATGCACCGCCAATTTGAGCCACAGCGTCAATGTAGAATGTGTCAACGACGAAATAAGGAAGAATCAAGCCTCCATCCATGTAAGGGGCTACACTTCCATTCATCCAGAAAGCCGCTCCAAAATTGTGGAATGCCATTTCTGCATCGATTTTCAATCTCATTTCCAGAGTCTTGTGATCATGAGAATTGATAATTTTGATGTATTTAGGATTTTTGACAAGAGAATCAAGTACGGCGCTGGTTTTGCTTGTATTTGCCGCATCAGCATCGCTATGAGCTTTCTTGAACAAGTCTTGAACGTCAGTCACATCATTGTATGCCGAAAGAAATTTGCTGAATTCGCCGGCTCCACCGAAGGTCAATCGCATGTCGCCAATCCAGTTGCGTGGATAATAACCTTGCTCAGGGCGGTAATCGTAGTTGCCGAGCCTGTTGATTTGGCTTAAACCGGCGTAGTTGAAATGTAAAGCTTCCTTGTCATCGACAACGGCGACGTGTGCCCCACCCATAGATTCAGCACGGAGCGAAACGTGCCGGGGCGATTTTGCAAAAACATAGCCTACGGATAATGCAAGAATTGTAAGTAGAATTAATTTATTCATTTTGCATTCCTCCATTGAAACCACTGCTTGAAATCTTCTTCGGTGTAGTTGTTCCAGCAGCCTCCGACCATTTCTTGACGTTTTTTCAAGTTGTATTTGGGTAGTTTTTTACTTGGATCGTATATGGAATCCTTGCGGATAAGTTCTTTGTTTTTAATTAACTGTTTCACCTTTGAAGAATCTTGTGATGTCATTTTTTCCGGGAATCTGCTTTTGGCTGCAAATTCAAAATCTAATGCTTCTGCAAATTTGAGCTGGTGGTTTTGGTTACTGTCACGTTCATCTGGGTCGCGATAGATATAGTGCCATTCATTGTAGTCTTTGGTTCCCATCTTGCCGTTCATGTCGATATCGACGGTCTCGTACTTTTCGATGATATTCAGCGAATCCACTTGCGATTTAGAAAGGTCGTATATTTTATTACTGTTTTCATTCAGCTTGATGCTTTTGTTGTCATCATCCTTTATGAATAACGTATTTTTTACGAGAACGACAACACGGTTGTCTCGGACATCTTCATCGATTTCACCGTCGCCATCGTTGTCGAAATTGTCGAGAATTTCTTCATCGACACATCCGTCTCCGTCATCGTCCATGATGTTTGCAAATTTGAAGAATACGTCATAGCGGTCGTCCGGAGTTGTTTGAGCTCTGTCGTTTAACTGGATGACCGTGTTTGCCAGTCCGACTGTGACATTGGCGTAGTCGTCGTCGTTGATGTATTGACGTGTGGAGTCTGGCAGAACCGCCTTGATGATTTCTGATGTGGCTTCCGGTGATGTCTTGATGGCTTCGGCAGCAGAGGCCAATTCCTTTAGGAACGGCTTGAGACTATCGCCGAGATCGGTCAATGTGGTGAGATTCATCATCATGCCGGAATTGTCCGTAGAAACAACTGAAGCCAATTGGGTTTGTACGGCCCTAATGCGCAGGGCAGCTTTGGTAAGCTGTAAAATCGTGTAGCTGTCGGCTATGTCGTTGAAGCGGATTTTTTTATCCGTTCGGCCCGTCGTATCTCTGGCAATGAACATATTCAAGTAATGCATGACGGAATCGATTCCATCAGAAATGACGGTCGCTTTCTCTTCAGGCATGCTTAGGAGTTCATTTGTATTTTTGCCGTTTTCGTCTTCTTTGGACTGAGCGTAGGAGACGAGTTCAAACGCATTCAACCCTTCACGTGTACTGAGTACGCATTTAGCAAGCCCTATCCATGCTTCGGAATGTCCCGAATCGGCATCAAGAGCCCTGTTGAAAAAACGACGAGCTGAATCAAAATTTGAATTTTGAAATTCGATGTAACCGTCGAGCGTGAGGGCTTCGGGGTCGTCGCTTTCGGCGTCGCGGCTGTCTGTCGGGTGAAACAGGTTGCAACCGGCTATGCCCAAGGACAAAGCCATTGCGAAGGACCACATCCATTTGCGATACGATTTTTTATTCATTTTGCTATTCCTGAGAATGAATATTCAGTATAAAAAAATAATATCATTATTACAAATAATGCATTTTAATCCTCCAAAAAAGCATATTTTACCTTTTTTTATTGTCTTTTTTTACGAATTTCTGTTAAAAAAATATATTTGCGCTCAATGGAAGCCTATAAAGAGTATTTTCCGACGAAATCTTATCGCGTCGCAGAGATGCGCCTTTCCGCTTTGCTCCGGACCGAGAGAGACCGTCTTGACGGAATCGCTGCCGGTTTGGGCCGTGAATGCGCCATTGCACCCGATAATTTGCGGGAGCAGTTACCTCAAATACTCGCATTTACGAAGTCCTACCACGCGGCGTACGACCAGTATTTAAAAGCCGTGCTCGTGCAGCAGCCACGCCCCATCCAATGCAGACCCGCTTGTGGCAATTGTTGCCACCATTACCCGATGTCCGTCGAACCGTTCGAACTGATATCCATGTACAGCGAACTGCGCAAGAGGGACGACCTGCTCTCCTTGATGGAATCGTGTCAGATGCGTTCGGACAAGTTTGAATCGCTTTTTGAAGCGCGGAAAGAATCTGGACTCTCTGAAGACGATGCCGAGGATAAGGCGCTCCACGACTATTTTTCGTGGTGGCATGCGTGCCCGTTCTCGAACGCGGTGGGGGATTGTTCCATCTACCCGCTCAGGACGGTTTCTTGCCGTATGTACTTTAGCGAGACGGACCCGAAGTTCTGCACTCCGGAAATGCTCCAGACTGAAAAAAATGATAGCTATATCGTTTATATGCCAGACGTTGTTGAAGATGCTGTCTATGGAATTTCAGAGCATTATTCCGCTCTCGACTTGCCCGAAAGTTTCTTTGGTGGCCTGTTGGCCTTGAATGGCTACGAAGGAGTGCTTGGGGAATGAATCTGTTTGATGCAAACGAGGTTCAACCAATGCCGCCCGACGGGCAGATGGACTTGTTCGGTTTTATACCGAAAGGGAATGTTCCTGAAGTTAAAATGCCTTCGCCGGATTGCTCAGCCAATGGCCTTGTCCATTTTAAATACAGCCCGTTGATGAAAAAGAGCATCCGCTGCAAAGGGGGCGTCTTGTTTGGACATCCGGAAGTGCTGTTGCCCGCGTACATGAAGGCTCCCGAGTTTGCTCATGCCCGAGAACTTGCTGCGGAATGGGCGGAACATGCGATTCGTCGCAAGACTCAAAAAAATAAAGCTATAATCAAGGATTTGGTGAACCGCTTTTGGCAGACGGTTGATCAGATTTTTACAGACAAAGGAGAAGCTCCGCTTACAAGCAAGGGGCGTTTGCCGCCGATTCGACCCAAAGGCATTCATCACAATTTAACGGATGTACTCGCTGCTATCAACGAAACGTATTTTGGTGGAACGCTTACTTGTCGAATCACATGGAGTAATCGCGTTGGCGGCCTCAGTTTCCATTCTGTTCGCAAAGACCCTGTAACAGGTGAAAATTTCCATTTGATTAGCATTAGCCGTGGCTACGATGCTGCCAACTGTCCTTTATACGCAATTGCCGGTGTAGTTTATCATGAGTGCCTGCATGTCGTGATTCCAGTCGAAGTCCGTGAAGGGCGACGTGTCGTTCATGGTCGTGAGTTCCGTCAACGAGAAAAACGCTACATCTACTACGATGAATGGATCAAGTGGCATAAAGAAGTTCTTCCGCGAAACATCCGCGCCATGCGGCACCACAGAGAAATTTAGGCGTTAGGATTCTAACCACTAACCACTAATCACCAACCACAAATCTCAATTAAACCAATTGCGGATATTTTGGAAGAGCTTCGAAAAGAAATCGACTGTGTCCTTGAGCTTTCCTGAAGAGGAACTTTGCGGAGTCTGCACTACGACGACAGATTCGTTTTTGTCGTATGGAATGGAAAAGTCAATTAGATTGCTTCTTTCGGTGGTGATGCTCATGGCGGCAATGCATAAATCTGTTTTTTCGTTTACGAGGGAGGGGATTAATATGTCGAAGTTCATGTCCGCAAATTTGATATTCTTGTTCAGCATCTTGCCTATGGTGAGCATGATATCTACGTCAATACCAGAAAGTTCACCGCCTTGGTAGAATTCATAAGGTGCGTAGAGAGCTTCTGTGCCGACCACGAGTGTGTCTGTTCCTACCCAATCTTGCGCAATTGTTTTGACGACAACTTTGCTTTTTAACCATTTTTCCTTTATTTTTTGGATTTCCCCATTCTGCTGTAAGATGGTGATGCATGAGTCGATGCTTGTTTTTAGGGGATTCCTTTTGCCCATGGCGATGCCGAATTCGTCCTTGTTCAGCCGTTCTTTCAAAATGCTGAAATTGGAGTGGTGCAGAAGAATTGTTTCTGCTACGGTCAAGTCCATGGCTATGGCGTCAATCTTTCTTTGTTCCAGAGCTTTGGTCATTTCTATGACGTTTGAAAAATACTGGACTCGCGGTAGCTTGATGAGCTGGTGGACTTGTTCGTCAAGAGTTGTTCCTGTTTGTACGCCTATATACTTTCCAGATAAGTCGTTCAAAGTGTAAATATCTTGTGGTTTCTGTAACTCGAGTCTGCTTAATTTAGATGCATCCTTTTTAAGGGAGGTGCTTGATTTTTTGTGTTGTCGTGTGGCTAATACGATTTTCCCGATGTGGTATGGCTTTGAAAATTCGATATCGCTTTCTAGGTTATCTGCTTTGCTGAGCGCCGAAATAATGAGGTCTGCTTCGTTTTTTTTGAGTGCTGAGGCAAGATTGTTCCGCTCGGTTTGGATAATCTTAGTCTTGATGTTTAATTTATTTTCAAGAAGATGGATTAAGTCAATATCAAGTCCGACAATTTGGTTGTCCTCGATGAACGAAAATGGCGGCACGTCGGCGGACGTTGCGATTTTTAATTCTTCTGTCGATTCAATTTCTTTGTCTGCAAAAAGCGGATTTGTTTTTTCGTTCCAGTGCTGGTTCAGTTCGTTCAATGTGCCTGCGGCGTTTAGACTGTCGATGAGTGAGTTGATAATCCCTTTGAGGTTCGGGATTGTGCTGTGGCGGTTCATGCCGATTATCAGTTCTTCAGATATTCCGATGTCCTCGTTGAGTATGAGAAGGGAAGTTGCACTATCGTTAAACGTATGGGAGAGTATGATTTCATTGTACGCGATGGCATCGATGTCGCCCATTTGAAGTGCGAAATAGGCCGCGACTAAATCAGGATATTTTTTGATTTGAGCTTTGGGAAGAACTCTTGCAACGGAATTCCCTACAGAAGAAAATTCTTCAACGCCAATCGTGTATTGGGGCGAGTTGGCTTGGAATGCTGATGTCAACGGTTCCTTGGATTGTTCTTTGCAACCGCAAAAAGAGACGGCGATAAATCCGAGAAAAACAAGCAATAAAGAGGAACATCTAGGCATACTTTTACAAATGTAAGAAAAATAAATCCAAAAGTTAAATAATATTTCTTTTTTTACTGAAAAAAAAGTCCACATTTAGAGTTTTACAATTAAATGTAGAGGTTAGAAATCTAAGGTCAAAGATGAATTGTAACTGGATCCTATCGGTCGCGAAGCTCCCTCCAGGATGACGCTTCTTTCCTACTTGCACTTTCACTTCTCCCCACAGAGGATAACTCAACTAAGGCAATAAATTGCCGAGTTTCGTATAGCTCAAGTGCCAAATGCTGGCCTCGGTCATGTCCATACAAGTATGGCCGCGACGCTCGACCTACGCATTTGTCCTACCGCCTACGGCCTACTAACCACTAGCATTTCTTATTGCATTACGCCCAAGTCTCATCCCCCAAAGGGGCGTAAGCTCCGACCCCACACCCCATCTCTCGTCTTTCGTCTTTAGCCTTTAGAACAGTCACTGGATCCTTCGTCGCTTCGCTTCTCAGGATGACGATTCTTCCTACTAACCACCAATCACTAACCACTAACATACCCCTCTTTCAGCGATTCGTCGTAGTGGGCGCGTTCGCCTCCGATGAACTTCGGGCGGGTGCGTGCTGCAATAACGATGGCCATGCCGATGTGGTTTTGCTTCAAGCGCACGGGGACGGCGACTTCACGGAGGTGCATGCCGATGAGTGTTCCGCCGATATCGAGGCCTGCATTTGCCTTGATGTGCTCAAGGGCTACGGGGGCTTTGAACGCTGCGTAACAGGCTGTCGCAAAAGAACCGCCTGCTTTAGGCTGCGGTACGACGTTCACGATTTCTGCATTCGGGACCGCCTCGTGCTCGATGATGATGGCCCTGTTCAGGTGCTCGCAGCACTGTGCCGCAATATAGATGCCTTGTACGCCGAAAACGCTCTGGAGACCTTCGAAAATCGCTATTCCGACTTCGGGAACGGAGTGGCTGCCGACCTGGTTGCCCAATGTTTCGCTGGTACTGCAACCGATTACGACGATGTCGCCTTTCTTAAGGTGTGCCGCTTCGACGAGTTCCGCAGCGGCATTGGCGGCGTCTGACCTGATTTTTTCGACAACGTTCTTGTCGTCAATTTCGTAAGTAATGCCTGCCATAGGTATGCTCCTGTTAAAGTTCGCGTAAAAAATAATTTTTTTTGCCTCCTAGAAATCATACTGTAGAAATTATGCAAAAAATATGTATATTGATAGTTGATAAGTTATTGATTATTAAGTGAGTGGTTATTTCATGAGTGAAAATTTGCAAAACGAACCCAATGTGATTGGGCTTGACAGAAAGAAAATTAAGGATTTCTTTTTAAGAAAGCTTCCCGAAATGAAGGAAGCTGTCATTGACGCCATTATAGAAATGTTGCCTAGCGTTCCGCATTACCAAGAAGAAAATGACCACTTTACGTTTAGAATTATCATGGGTTCCGGTAATACGCCGATGGGCTGGAACCGCCGCATTTACAGGTTCTCGGGAGACGCTTTGGAGAACTTGTTCAAGGAACGCGTCAAGGCGTGCTTGAAAGATGTCATTCATTTCTGCAAGAGTGGTTGTGACTTGATTATCCAGCAGATGCCTGCTCGCGAAAAATCGGAACAGTGCATATTGGTTGGCGTTTTCCAGTCGGATATCGGCAATGCGGGAGAAACGGAACGTGCACTTTTGGAAAAAGGTTTTTTGCTGATTGAATGCGTGAATCGTTCCAAAATTTGTATCAACTCGCATACGCCTGCCGGAGTGAGTGACCATTTGCTTATCCGCTTTGACCTTGACGAAAACGAATTTGCGGATGACTTGACGGACAATAATCTGGAATCGTACCCGAAGGGATTTTGGGCGGGGCTTTTCTCGCAAATCAAGAGAGAAGTCCATGGCACGATTTGCTTGTTTGTCGATCCTGCCTGGGACGGCAATGCGGATGAAAACTTCGATGGCGGAAAGATTGTCTTTGACGATTTCAAGGAAATGCAGATAAAGCCCGATTCCATGCTCGACGTGCAGTCGTACCGCGATTTGTACGAACAGAACTTTATCCGCAAGATGTTCATGTCGATGCTCAACTACGACGGCATCACTGTAATTGATACGAACGGATGCGTGCGTGCGTTCCATTGTTTCGTTGCTATTCATCGTGGAAAGTTTACGTCCGGCGGTGCCAGACACCGTGCATACAGGGCTCTTGCGAATTTGTTCAAAGATAATGGACTCTACAAGGCTCTTTATTTCCAGTCCCAAGAAGGAAATATCCGTTTTTACTACAAGTTCCGCGTTTCTTCGTCGTTCGATTCAACGGTCATGGACAAGGACGATGATGTCGGTGATTCCGCAAGCAAGACTTTATCTAAAACGGAGTCTTCCAATAATGAGCCGTCGAATAGAAAAACTTCTTCGTTTGCTGCAATTCCTGAAACGAAAACTCCAGAAAATGTCGTTCTCAATGATGCAACATCTATTTTTGCGGATGCACTCGACCGTCTATGGGACGCCCATCTCGGCATTGACAACTTCTACAACGAGCCGAAGCCTGCGGAAGACTTGTACAATGCCACGTTTGACATGACCGAAGAATCGTGGAGCCGCGTGAATGTGGAACGCGTTATCAACGTGCCGCTTATTTGCTTGATCGGAAACTCCTACGGTTATTCGACCAATGCAGAACCGTTCTTGAAAAATATTCTCGAAAAAGTTCCACAATCGGTGTGGCGAATTTATGTGAACAACAAATGCTACGAAGATTCGACGCTTTCATCGACGCTTGGCAGCAAAAACCAAGAGAGCCAGTGGTCCAAGCTCATGAACGAAGGCACGGACACCGAGACTCACCATGTCGAAAAGTATGTGACGGACGAACTTGCAGAAAATATCAAGACCGTCTATAAGCACGTGAGCAAGCAATTTGCCCAAAAATTCGAAGAAGAAAAGAACCTTTGGGAGAATTTGTTCAAAGGGTATTAGGAAATAGGTGTTAGGTTGTAGGTTTTAGGGATTAGGGGGATAGTCGCGGCGTAACCGCTTTATAAAACCTAATCCCTGTTTAACTTTTACTGGATACTTTGACTTTGCCTCAGGATGACTGTGGGCATGACGCTCGTCCTACGCATTTGTCGTCTCTCGTCTTTCGTCTCTCGTCTCTTGTCTTTCTTTATAAAACAAATACACCATCCAGATGAGACCGACGAGGAACATCAGCGTGCAGAGCGTTTGTCCGCGGCTCATGCCGAAGAGGTCGATGCGTCCGAGGTGTGCGTCCGGCTTGCGGAAAAATTCGATGAAAAAACGGAACAGACCGTATCCCATCAAGTAAAGACAGGGCATCTTGTCGTGGAGCTTTGGAATCTTGCGGAGGTTGTACAGAACAGCAAACAAGATAATTCCTTCGAATAACATTTCATAAAGCTGGCTCGGGTGGTGGAGAATCGGGGCTGCAAGAGTGCTGTCATGGGCGAGCGGGAAGAACATGCCGATGGAACTTGTCGTCACTTCGCCAAAAAGTTCGCCGTTGATGAAGTTGCCCCAGCGGCCCCAGGTGTAGGCGAGCGGGGCGGCGAGCATGGCGAGGTTGAACGTTTTCCAGATGTCGAGCTTGTTCCTTTTGGCTCCGATGTAGCAGAAGACAATGGATAGAATGAGACCGCCATGGTAAGACATTCCCGAAATCCCGACGAAGTGGTAGCCCAAATCATCGTGCGTCATCGGGAAGATGATTTCCAATGGATTCGAAAGGTAATAGCTGGCTTTGTAAAAGAAAACGTAGCCGAGGCGTGCTCCGATCAAGATTCCTGCGATAATCCAGGTGAAAAGGTTGTCTAGCTGCTCCTTGGTGTAGCCCAGCTTTTCTTTTTCGCTGATTTTCCACATGGTGAGGTACGCCGTCACGAACGCAAAAATGTACATGATGCCGTACCAGCGTACGGGGAAACTGCCCAAGTTGAATGCTGTTCCGTCAAAATAAGTCGGTATTAAGTTCCACCAAGATAATTCCATAAAAAGCCTTCTTCTTTTGTGTTCAAATCTAAATTATTTTTTTTCGAGATTTTGATGTGCCCAGTAATTGATGACCGTTGCCGCGACCTGCGTTGCCGGTTGCGAACGAAATTCTTTGTGCATTTGCATTACTATGACGACAATGGACTTGCTCGGATCGTTTCTTGCTTCAGCAAAACCCATGAACCAATCGTAGCGCCCTGCGGGGTCGTTGCCGTCGAGTGAGCCGGTCTTGCCGCCAAGGCGGAGTGCTTCGAAGTTCTTGCGGGCCATATTCTTCATGGACATGTGCTTGCTGGCGGTGCCTTGCGTCACGGAACGGAGCATTGCTTCTCGCAGTCCGTAGTACGTATTTTCGCTGAATTTGCCGATGTCCAGAGCGACTCTTTTTTGCGGAGCGAACGGAACCATGTCACGAGCCCAGGGGATTTCGAGCGGCTTTTTGGCGAGAATGGCTCGAACCTGTGCTGCGGCAAGGAGTGGCGTAAGCGTTGTCGATGTCGTGAAACCGCAGGAGACTTCGGCAAGGCCGTATCCAGTGTCCGGGGCGGTGTAGCTGGACGTATTGGGAACGTTTCCCGGGAATCGCTTATTGTAGCCTAGTTTTGCGGCGGCGGCAAGCAAACGTTTAGCACCGACATTTTTCCCGACGATAGCCATGGGCGGGTTTGCGGAGCGGGCGAATGCTTCGGAAAGTTCCATCGTAGGTCCGTTGTATTTTTCAGGGACTTTCAGCTGACGCAGATAGAGCGTGTGGTGACGGCCAATCATCGGGATGGGCGTGTTGAGCGAGTAGCGGTTGCTTTCCATGGCGGCTGAAATCGTCACGAGCTTTGCAAGCGATGCGGCGGGGAAGGTGGCCCGTCCAATCCAGTCCGGCCTGTTCTGAACTTTTCCATCGCGGCGTTCCCCCCAGGCGATGATTTCGTTTGTCTTGGTATCGACAACGAGGATGATGCCCAAATCAGGGTGGTACCGGCGGAGGAGAATGTCGATTTTATCAGCGAGGTAGGCGTTTTTTTGCGACTTGATATGCGTGGTGTCGCGTCCTTTCACATCGGTATCGTTGTACGTGCTGTCTGATACGAAATTGTCGTCTTCGATTCCTGTAAGTCGGGCAAGCCCGTTTGGATTTGCAATGACGGTGGTGTCATCGAAAATGGATGTATCGCTAGATGCGGACTGTATGGAAATCTCACCGGCTGTGGAATCTGGAATATGCGTTTTCGCAATAGCTTCGGTTGAATCCTGTATATTGTCTGTGGTGGAGCAATGGACAATAGTAACGATAAGAGTGACAAGAACGGTAATCGCGATGGCGCGGTTGCGCATTCTTTGTGCGTAGGGGAGTCTTTGCATAAATTTATTTGAAGAAAGTCTTTCTGTAGTAGGCGAGTTCGGCGATGCTTTCGCGGATGTCGTTCAAGGCCTCGTGGCGTTTTTCTTTCTGGAATTCTTCGAACTTTGGATACCAGCGGAATGTCAGTTCCTTGATGGAACTCACGTCAACGTTACGGTAGCAGAGCCATTCCGAAATTTCGGGCATGTACTTGTACAAAAAACGGCGGTCTTGCGTGATGGAGTTTCCGCAGAGGACGTTTTTGCCTTTTTCGGTAAACGGCTTGATGAACCGGAGCGTTTCGAGTTCTGCATCCTTGAGGGAATACTGCGAACGGCGGCACCTATCCACGAGACCGCTTTGGTTGTGGTGCTTCGTGTTCCATTCGTCCATGCTTTCGAAAACGTTTTCGGGCTGGTGAATGGCGATGACTGGGCCTTCGGCGAGAATGTTCAAGTTTCCGTCTGTGACAATGGTCGCAATTTCGAGAATGACGTCTTTTTCGGGATCGAGACCGGACATTTCCAGGTCCATCCAAACTAAATTTCGTGAACTTTTTGGCATACGGGCGAAAGATAGTTTTTTAGTAGTGAATCGATGGTCATTAGTTGTTAATTGTTGGTTAATTTTAGGTGGTAGGGGTTAGGTTATAGGTTTTAGGTTGTAGGGGGTAGGGATGTAAGGAGTTCTGTATCTGTTATAAAAACTGTATGGATCCCCTCCCTGACGGTCGAGGATGACGCGTTCGCGTCACTTCCTACCGCCTACAAACCACAAACAGTCACTGGATCCTTCCTCCCTTCGGTCGTCAGGATGACGCTACTGACGTTCCACTTCCTACTTTCTACTTCCTACAAACCATAAACAGTCACTGGATCCCCTCCCTGACGGTCGAGGATGACGCGTTCGCGTCACTTCCTACTTCCAACTTCCTACTGTCTACTTCCTACTTCCTACTAATCTCTCGTCTTTCGTCTATATATATGCTTCCAAAACTGTTTTATTACATAAATATTTCTTATATCGAATATTTTTGTTACAAATTGTCTTTTTATTTCGGCTCTTACGAAAATATTACAACTTTTTTTGCTATATTTGCCGCACTATGGAAAATGTTGTTATTACAGGTATGGGCTGCGTTTCCTCTTTAGGAAATACCCCCGAATTATTGTGGCAGAACTTGCTCCAGGGCAAGTCTGGCATCGCTACCATCCAGCGTTTCGACGCTTCGGCCTACACATCACGCATTGCAAGTGAAATTCGCGAGTTTGATGCTACGGGTATTTACAGTCCGAGAGACCAGTCTAGGTTCTCCCGTTGCATCCAGTACGCCGTCTATTCGTCCTTGCAGGCTTTGCGTCAGGCAGGCATTGCTCCGGAAAACGAAAATCCCGAACGTTGCGGCGCTATCATCGGTAGCAGTATCGGTGGTCTTCTGTATTGCTATGAAGCTGCTGTGGCTCTCAGCACTCGTGGCCCGTCCCGCGTTTCACCGTTCTATATTCCGATGGCTATCGTGAATATGCCGGCTGGTGAAGTTTGCAACAAGATTGGCTGGATGGGCCCGTCTTACACGGTCACTTCCGCTTGCGCAACTTCGAACCACTCTATCGCGAACGCTTACGACATGATTCGTCTTGGCCGCTGCGACGTGATGCTCGCCGGTGGTGCCGACGAAACGGTGAACCCGCTCAGCCTCGCTGGCTTTACCAGCATGAAGGCCGTGAGCAAGCGCAACGATTCTCCAGAAACCGCTTCCCGCCCCTTCGACAAGGACCGCGACGGCTTCGTGATCGGTGAAGGTGCCGCTGTTCTCGTTCTCGAAAGCGAATCCCACGCCAAGGCTCGCGGTGCAAAGATTCTTGCCCGTATCGCCGGTGTCGGTGCAAGCTCCGACGCTTACCACATCTCCGCTCCGCGTCCGGACGGCAAGGGCGTGATGCTCGCAATGACCAACGCCATGAAGGAAGCTGGCATCGAACCCAAGGATATTAGCTATATTAATACGCACGGAACTTCGACACCGCTCGGTGACATTGCGGAATGCTCTGCCATCGAAACGCTCTTCAAGCAGAACTCTGCATCGGCTCTCGAAAACCTCAAGGTCAATTCGTCCAAGTCGATGATCGGACACTGCCTGGGTGCCGCTGGTGCGCTTGAATCCGTTGTGACCATCATGTCTGTCATGGAACAGAAGGTTCATGGGACTCTCAACGTGTTCGAGCAGGATCCGGCTATTCACCTTGACGTTTGCGCAAATGGTGCAGTGAACCAGAAGATTGACTACGCTATGAGCAACGGCTTTGGCTTTGGAGGCCAAAATGGAGTTATTATTTTTGCGAGGAATTAATGCGTAAGGCCAACAGTTCTACTTTTGGCCCATTCGCTTCTCGTAAAATAAACGCTAAAATTTGTGCGTTTTTGCTTATGCTGTCGCTGGTATTCCCGGCGGCAGCTTTGTCGTCTCCGGGGGATCCGCTCACGTGGCGCGATTCGACCTGGGATTATCGCAGCGAAGATTCTGTAGATCTCCAATTAGAGATTAAGCCTTGGCGGCTTGCCGGTGTGGCCTCGTTTACGCTGGTCGCCTACGGTGCTGCTTACGGGTTTGTCTTGAAAAAGGGCTGGTGGGGAGACAAGGGGAGTGATTTCCATTTCGAAACCGATTTTGATTACGCTTTAAATCTTGACAAACTTGGGCATTTTGCCGCCGGTGTCGCCATTGGCGAAATTTTTTACGAAGGCTACCGTTGGGCAGGTGCAAGCGAATTCCAGTCGTACTTGTTTGCTGGACTCACCGCGCTTTCAACACATATCGCGATAGATATCAAGGATGGCTTTGCCCCGTCATGGGGTTTTAGCATTTTTGATGTGCTGTCGGGCGGTCTCGGCGGATTTTTGCCGATGGCGGAACGCTACATTCCTTTGTTCAAGTACATCGACCTCAAATGGAGTTACTGGATCAATTCCAACGCCTATTACAACCAAAATCATCAAGCGTCAGACGGCATTTTTACCGACGACTATGTGAACCACACGTACTGGCTTTCGGTGAAGCCTTACAGGTTGCTGCCGGAAGCGGCTCGCAAGTATTATCCGAGCTGGCTTGCCATCGCGGTGGGACTCAGCATTGACGATGGTGTGTTTACGGGGGCGAAAAATCCGCATCGCGAAGTTTATCTGGCTTTCGATTACGACTTGGAAGCGTTCCGTCCTCAGAGCCGCTTGGCTCGCTCGATTGTCAAAGCTTTGAATTATTTCAAGCTCCCGGCTCCGACGATTCAAGTGTATCCGGAATTCCATTGGTATTTGCTCTATCCTATCAAATTCTAATTTGAACTTGAGGTAAGTTATGGCAGAAAGAGAAAACTTTAAATCCCGTTTAGGCTTTATCCTGATTGCGGCTGGCTGCGCTATCGGGCTTGGCAACGTGTGGCGTTTCCCGTTTATCACGGGACAGTATGGCGGTGCGGCATTTGTGCTGATTTACCTCTTTTTCCTCTTGATTTTTGGTTTCCCAATTCTCGTGATGGAATTTGCTGTGGGGCGAGCATCTAGACGTGGTGTCGGTTGTTCGTTCAATGCTCTCGAAAAGCCGGGGTTCAAGTGGCATGTGGCGGGCATCCCGATGATTGCTGGCAATTACCTGTTGATGATGTTCTATACGACGGTGACGGGGTGGATGCTCTATTACTTCTACCGCATGGTGACAATGGGCGACCTTATGAATTTGTCGCCTGCAGAAGTCGGGGAGGAGTTCGGCAAGATGCTCGGAAACGGTCCGCTTCTTTCGTTCTGGATGGTGGTGGCGACTTTTGCGGGGCTTTCTATTGTGGCACTCGGACTCCAGCGTGGCGTAGAACGTGTGACGAAAATGATGATGTCAGCGCTCTTGATTATCATGTTCATTTTGATGATTCGCGTGCTCACGCTCCCGGGGGCGGGCGAAGGCCTCAAGTTCTATTTGTTACCGGATTTCGCAAAACTTAAGGAAGCGGGAATCGGCGAAGTCGTGTTTGCGGCGCTTGGCCAGTCGTTCTTTACGCTGAGCATCGGCATTGGCTCCATGAGCATTTTCGGTAGCTATATCGACAAGAAACATTCGCTTTTGACGGAAGCTGCCCACATTTGCGTGCTCGACACGGGCGTTGCCTTGATTGCAGGGCTGATCATCATTCCTGCTTGCTTTGCGTTTGGACTTGAACCGAATGCCGGTCCAGGCCTTATTTTTGCAACGCTACCGAACGTTTTTGCGCAGATGCCGGCAGGCCGGATTTGCGGTGCGGCGTTCTTCCTCTTCATGTCTTTTGCGGCTCTTTCGACGCTTGTGGCCGTGTTCGAAAACATTGTCGCTTATTGGATGGATGCACGCAATGTGGAACGCAAGAAGGCGGTGAAGTGGAACTTTGTTGCGATTGCGTTGCTGTCGCTCCCGTGTGCACTCGGCTTTAACGTGCTCTCCGGCTTTGAACCGTTTGGTCCTGGCAGCTGCGTACTTGACCTTGAGGACTTCCTCGTTTCGAATACGCTATTGCCGCTGGGTTCGCTTGTGTTCGTGCTGTTCTGCAATTCCCGTTACGGTTGGGGGCAGGATAATTTCTTTGCCGAAGCGGATGCAGGCAAGGGCTTGAAGTTCCCGAAATATGCGGTACTTCGCCTCTATTTCAAATGGGTCCTGCCGATTATCATTTCTGTGATTTTCGTGCTGGGTTACTTGCAGAAATTTGCTCCGAGTTTGTACAACAAGATATTTGAGTAATTAGTGGTTAGTGGGCCAACTCTTGCGGCTTAGAAGTGGGCCTGCAAGCAGTCCCGTTTCGTTCGCCTTAGCGAGTTGTGGTGGTTAGGAAAAAGCTACTCGTGTCCTTTGTCATGCCGGCCACGGTGTCGGCTTTACTTTTTTTACAGTTCGTCTTGTTATATTGCTTTTTGTCGGGATGTTTATAATTGCGTTGTATTTTATATAAAATTTTGTATAGATTAAAGACGGTTCGTTGTTGAATTGCATTGATCGAGGGCTGTGATATGTTTCGCGTTTTTGGATTTGTTCTGTTGCTTGCTGTTTTTGTTTTCGCTCAAGACGAAAGCGTTAGTGATTATGACCGCTGGATGCAAGCGAAGGCGCACCGCGATAGCGTCAGGAATGCGGAAATGATTCAGAAAAATTCGGTCCCTTTCGATTTCTTGGTCGGGATGACGTTGAATGTGGGCTTTAAAGTTATAAATAACGAAAAGCAGCTGAGCCGTTACGAAAAGGTGGAACGGGTCGTCTTTTTTGAGGGTGCTTTTTTCCAAGCCGGAGCGTCTGTTCAGTGGCCTCTGCTTCAATACCATTTGGCGGTAAGGCTTGGCGTACTGTTTGAATACGCACCGCTATTTTTGTCGAAGCCTCTATACATTGAAGACGGTGATGGGGGATACAAGCGTGTCTCTGATGGCGGCTTGTCGCAGGGGCGGATTGCTTTCCCGATTCTTTTTGCGGTGAAGCCTCGGTCTAGTTTTGTATCGTTCGAGTTTGGCTCTCAGATTTCCATACCGCTTTTCGATAATTTGAAGTTAGAGGGTATGCGTGATAGGGAACTGGACTCGTCCATGGAATTTAGTATGCTTTTGGGCGTGGGTTTCCGCGTAAGTGAGCGAATCTATTTAGACCTGCTTTGGGACGCAAAGTTTTATCACAAGTATAACGAACGCTTTGCTGATGGTTTGGCCCATTGGTCTTCGGTCGCTATCAAGGCTGGCGTGACGTTTAATCCGTTTTAATTATGTATCGCCCAAATGTTAAATCAGTGGCGGAGCAGCTTGAGTATGTTTTGTGTGTAAATGTTATTTACAATTAGATGGCTTGATTGCGTCGTAGCAGGCTCTATTGCGAAAACTAGATAAAGAATCGGAGTCATCGTATTCAAATT
>JAEEGJ010012051.1_pt1 | contig 21588 bp, 12 predicted proteins | sample 8958761 | NCBI WGS metagenome assembly JAEEGJ01 (sample SAMN16246546, study PRJNA631951) | gut metagenome | biome: gut microbiome; feature: rumen; material: RS-attached | host: Bos | place: Iran: Karaj | collected 2018-10
CCGCCGTCGTTCTCGTAGTATTCGTAGCGATAGCCCTTACTGTCGAGATATTGACGCAAGTCGCTGTTCATGCGCATGAGGAAATCGTCCTTGCCGATGGCAATCCAGTAGAGCTTCGGTTTCGAAGCAAAGAGCTTGGCCATCTGCTCGTCGAATTGTGCATCGCCGCGTTGGAAGCGTGCTGCGGCCGACTGAAGACCGTAGTAGTCAAATGTTTCGGGGTACAGCCGTGAGATGCCGAACGTGTGGCCTCCTCCCATCGAGAGCCCTGTCACCGCACGTCCTGAGCGCTTCTTGATCGTGAGGAAGTGGTCGTCGATGTAGTTCACGATATCCATGAAGCTTTCCTCCATCGTCGCCTTGGCGCCGCGCTCGCGGAAGGCATTGCCGTCGGGCGTGTACATCCCTTCGTGCCACCAGCCCGGGGCAGCGTTGCAGGTCGGGTTGCCGTTGGGCATCACGACGATCATGGGCTCGCAGCGTCCCTCGGCAATCAGGTTGTCCATGATCTGCGAGGTGCGTCCCAGGTCGCCCCAAGCCGTCTCGTCGCCGCCGTGACCGTGGAGGAGATAGAGAACGGGAAAACGACGCTTGCCGTCGTAGGCGGCAGGCAGGTAAACCGTCATCCGTCGCTGTTGTCCGAGGGTCGGACTGTCGTACCACACCCGGGAGAGCGTGCCGTGAGGTACATTGTTCACCTGGTAGAGGTGACCCTTGTCGTCAGCGCCTTTCGACACGATGAAGATATTGCTCAGCGTCGAGATGTCGCGGTTGACGTAGCTGTTGGCGGGGTCGATGAAGCGTTGGCCATCGACGGTCAGGCTGTAGGAGTAGAGCTCAGGGTCCAAGGGTCCCGTCGTGACCGTCCATACGCCGTTCTCCTGCTTCGTCATGGGCAGGGTACGATGGCGGATTCCGTCGAAATCACCTGTCACGCTCACCTGCTGGGCTGACGGCGAGAAGAAATTGAAAGTCACTGAGTAATCGCTGTTGATGACGGGCGACTGCACCCTTGGCCGCTGGCCAAGAGCCTGCTGGGCGTGGCTGCTGACCACCATCAGGCAGCAACACGCAAGAAGTAGTAGTTTTTTCATATGCATACGAGTTGTATGCATATACGACACCGCAGCTGGAGAATAGTTTAATGTCAGGCCTATGTATCTTTGATGAAAAAAATACGTTTTCGGTGCAGGCGATTGGAAAATAATGAGTATATTTGCGGCTGAAAACTCAGATAAAGGTCATCTAACGCGACATGAAACGCTTTTTCCTTCTCCTCCTCGCGGCCTTGAGCCTGCCGGCCTTGGCGCAGAATCCCGTCATCCGGGATCAATTCACCGCAGATCCTACGGCGCGCGTGTTCAACGGGCGTGTGTACCTCTATCCTTCCCACGACATCCCCGTTGCCGAGGGTGCGCGCCCGAATTGGTTCTGCATGGCCGACTACCACGTTTTCTCGTCGGACAACCTCACCGACTGGACCGACCACGGCGTCATCGTCTCGCAGGAGACGGTGCCGTGGGGCAATCCCACCGGCTATGCCATGTGGGCGCCGGACTGCGTTCAGAAGGACGGTAAGTTCTACTTCTATTTCCCCAACGCTCCCAAGGGAGGACGCGGCTTTGCCATCGGTGTGGCTACGGCCGACCTGCCCGACGGCCCCTACCGGCTGGAGTCGAAACCCATCGCCGGCGTGTCGGGCATCGACCCCTGCGTGTTGCTCGACGACGACGGCAGCGCCTATATCTACTGGAGCGGAATGGGCATACGAGGAGCCAAGTTGAAATCCAATATGACGGAACTCGACGGCGAGCTGCAGGAGGTGAAGATGCCCCGTCGGGAGGGCCAGCCCGAGATGCCGCCCATGAAAGTCGGCGGCGTGGAGATGAAGGGGCTGCCCGAAGGCTTCAAGGAAGGACCCTTCGCCTTCAAGCGCAACGGCCGCTACTACCTCACCTTCCCTTGGGTGCGCAAGGAGGGCGGCACAGAGACCTTGGCCTACGCCATGAGCCATTCGCCCCTCGGCCCCTGGGACTTCAAGGGACTCATCATGGCGGAGCACGCCAACCGCTGCTGGACCAATCACCACAGCTTGGTGGAGTTCAAGGGGCAGTGGTATCTCTTCTATCACCACAACGACTTCTCGCCGCGCGACGACAAACGTCGGTCGGTGTGCATCGACAAGATTGCCTTCAACCCCGACGGCACCATCCAGGAGGTGAAGCCTACGCTGCGCGGCGTGGGCGTCTTACCTGCCACCGCACGCTTGGAGGTGGACCGCTACAGCGCTGCCAGCGAGGGCGTTACCAATGCGTTGAACGACACCGTGCAGGTCTTCCGGGGCTTGCACGCTACGCTGCCGCAGCGGGGCAGTTGGATGTCCTTCGGCGATGTGGATTTCAGCGGCCTCACCGATGCTTACCTCGTCGCTTGCGTCAAGGCGGACGACAACACTGCCTTCGCTGTCCGCGAGAAGAATGCTAAGGGCAAGGTGATCGCCCGTTTCCAGCTGACCGTCAAGAGTGAGATCACCCGTCCCGGAGCACCGGCGCCTTTCCGCCGCGACCAGAGCGGACAGTGGCTCACGATCACAATGCCTCTCGAAGATACGCCGAAGGGCGTAGCCGATCTGGTCGTCACCTGCGAGGACAAAGCCGTCAGCGTGGACTGGCTGCAGTTCCGCAACCGCCAGCAATACTTCACGCCCGTGCCCAAGAATGCGGTAGCTGCGCAACCCGACGAGCGCGGCTTCATACGGCGCTGGCGATTGATGCAACCGATCAAACAGGATATACGTTCCAACGTAGTCTTCACCAACTCGTGGCTCCGGCAGACGTTCGCTGAGGCACAGACCGCTTTCGCGAACCGAAAGAACAAGTGGTACTCCATGGAAGCGACGGCTTACAACATGAAACTCTTCCACTTCGCCGAGCAGTACGGCAGTCAGCCCTACGGCAACCTCTTCTGCTGCGAGACCGTGATCGATGCGCCGCAGGACATCGAGAATGTGCGTCTGGCAGCGGGCAGCAACGGCGCTTCCATGTGGTGGCTCAACGGCGAGGAAACCCTGCTGCTCAGCGGCGACCGCCGTATGGTGAAGGACGACGCCATGTCGAACCGCATCACCCTCAAGAAAGGACGTAACATCCTGCGCGGCGCCATCATCAACGGTCCGGGCATGAGCGACTTCTGCGTCCGCTTCCTCGACGAGAAAGGTAACCCTGTAAAGAACTATTCAATCAAAGCACAATAATATGAAAAGAGTATATAGCATTCTTGCGGCCATGACACTGGCCACAGCCGCAAACGCGCAGATTGGCGCACCCTTCATCCACGACCCCTCGACCATCGCCGAGTGCGAGGGCAAATACTACACCTTCGGCACCGGTGGCGGCGGTCTCATCTCTGAAGACGGCTGGACTTGGAACAGCGGTGCCGAGCGCCCCGGCGGCGGTGCTGCACCCGACATGATCAAGATTGGCGACCGTTACCTCTGCGTCTATGGCGCCACGGGCGGTGGCCTTGGCGGCGGTCATGCAGGCCGCATCCTCACCATGTGGAACAAGACACTCGACCCGAAGTCACCCAACTTCAAATGGACGGAGGCTGTGGAGGTATGCTTCTCCGACGGCATGGAGGACCAGGACGCCATTGACCCGGGCGTTCTGCTCGACCCCACTACCGGACGACTGTGGGTGAGCTACGGCACCTACTTCGGCACCATCCGACTCATCGAGCTCGACCCCACGACGGGCTTCCGCAAAAGCGGCAACAAGGAGAAGGACATTGCCATCGACTGTGAGGCCTCCGACCTCATCTACCGCAACGGCTGGTACTACCTGCTTGGCACCCACGGCACCTGCTGCGACGGTGTGAACTCTACCTATAACATCGTTGTGGGCCGCTCGAAGAGCGTCGAGGGTCCATATATAGATAATGTAGGCCGCGACATGTACCACGGCGGTGGTAAGATGGTGGTTGCCGCCGGCGACCGCAAGACTGGTGCCGGACACTTCGGACGCACCATCATTGACGAGGGCGTGGAAGTGGCATCGTTCCACTGGGAGGCCGACTTCGACATGGGCGGCCGCTCCACACTGGCCATCCGTCCCCTGCTTTGGAAGAACGACTGGCCCTATTGCGGCGAACAGTTCAAGGGCGGCACCTTCGAGATTGAGTCGGAGCGTCGCGGCTATGCCCTCGAGCTGGCTGTCGACTTCGTCCGCATGAACGTGGCTCGCGGCGGCTTCGGCGGCTTTGGCAGACCACAGCAGAATGCGGCTCCCCCGCAGCCCGTAGCCAACCAGAAGCTGGAAGAGGTCATCGACAAGTGGCCGAAGGGCGACATCCCCGCCCGCATAGGCGACTATATGTTCCGTCCCTGGCAGCGCTGGACCATCAGCCCTGTAGAAGGCAAGGGTGCTTATCTCGGCAATACTTATTTCAAGATAGTCATCGAGGGCACAGAGCGTGCTCTGGCAGCTACCGCCAACTGCGAGGTGACCACTGTTCCCGCCTACACCGGTGCTGACGAACAGCTGTGGCGCATTGAACAGCTGACCGACGGCACCTTCCGCATCATGCCGAAGGTGATTCCCGGACAGGAGGGCATCAACACCCACATCTGTCTCTACTCGGCAGGCGACTCTACCCCCACCCTCGCTGAATACGACTTCAACAGCGACAACTCGAAATGGAACTTCCGCAATCATTGATTGCGGGAGTTTCCCTTTTCATAACTAATAAACCTATGCTTAGAACTATCTACTTATTACTGTTCGGCACCCTTTTTGTGCCGACAGTTACCCAAGCACAAATCCGGCTGAACCAAGTCGGTATGTACCCCAACCAAGAAAAGACCGCCGTCATTGAAGGAACGGCAAAGTCAGTAACCATCAAGGATGTCGCGACGGGAAAGAAGGCCGTGAAGCCCCGCGTGTTGCGCACCGCCACGTCGCCGTGGTCGAAGAAGCAGCGAACCGTCGTCGACTTCTCGGCACTGACGAAGCCCGGCACCTACACCATCAGCAGCGGCTCGGAGTCGGCAACGTTCACCATCAGCGACAACGCCCTCCGCGATGTCACCGCCGCCACCCTCAAGGCTTTCTATCTCATCCGCTCAGGCATGGCCATCGACAAGCAGTATGCCGGTGCCTACGCCCGTCCTGTCGGCCATCCCGATACCGAGGTGCTCATCCACCCCTCTGCAGCCTCTCTGGGCCGTCCCGCCAGCAGCAAGATCTCTTCGCCGGGCGGCTGGTACGATGCCGGCGACTACAACAAGTACATCGTCAACTCAGCCTTCTCCATCGGTATCGTGCTCTGCAGCTACGAGCAGAACCGTAGCTATTATGACGGCCTCAGCGTCAACATCCCCGAAAGCAAGAACCAGACCGCCGATCTCCTCGACGAGATGATGTACAACCTGCGCTGGATGCTCACCATGCAGGACCCCTACGACGGCGGTGTCTACCATAAGCTGACCACGCCCAACTTCGAAGGCTTCGTCATGCCGACGGACTGCAAGCAGCCGCGCTACGTGGTGCAGAAGAGCACCACAGCCACACTCGACTTCGCCGCCGTCATGGCGCAGGCTGCTCGCATATTCAAAGGAAACAAGGACTACCCGACGTTTGCCGACGAGGCCGCCCGTGCCGCCATGGCCGCCTACGGCTGGGCCGAGCGCAATCCCCGTGTGCTCTACCAGCAGCGGAGGCTTACCGACCCCGCCGTCAGCACAGGCGAATACGGTGACTTCAACACGACCGACGAATGGTACTGGGCCGCCACCGAGCTCTACCTGCTGACCGGCGACCAGCAGTTTGCCGACGTCGCCGTCAAGAACCAGCCCCGCCGCTTCAGCGCACCCACCTGGGGCAACGTCGCCGCCCTCGGCACCTACGACTGGCTGACGCAAGACAAACCACTCCCCTCTCCAGTTGGAGAAAGGCTACGGGTAGGCGAGCTTTGCTCGGGAATGGGGCTGGGGGTGAGGCTTCTATCCTACTGCGACAGCCTCATCGCCACGACCGCCAAATCGTCGTTCCAGACGCCCTGCGGCAATTCGCCGCGCGACTTCGGCTGGGGCTGTCTGGCTGAGACCTTCGGTGCCAATGGTCTGACGCTCTGTCTGGCTCACAGACTGACGGGCGACAAGAAATACCTCACCGCCGCTCAGCAGAACGCCGACTACGTCCTGGGGCGCAACGCTACAGGCTACTGCTACATCACGGGCTTCGGCACGAAGAGTCCGATGCACCCGCACCACCGCATCAGCGAGGCCGACGGTATCGACGCGCCCTTCCCTGGCTTGGTTGCCGGCGGTCCTAATCCCGGACAGCAGGACATTGCCGAGGTAAAGACCTACCCCTCGAAACAGCCCGACGAGTCGTTCACCGACGTCATGCAGTCGTATGCCAGCAACGAGATAGCCATCAACTGGAACGCCTCCATCCTCGCCCTCCTCGGCTGGCTTGAGGCTGCACAGCACTAACAGCACGATATGAAGAGAGCCATTCTTTCGACCATCACAATGGTTGCACTTACAGCCAACGCACAGACAACTATGAACAAGTTTGAGAAACAGGCCAACGACATCATCGCACAGATGACGTTGGAAGAGAAGTTTTCGCAGTTGATGAACGAGACGCCGGGCATTCCCCGCTTGGGCATAGAGCCTTACGACTGGTGGAACGAGGGACTTCACGGCGTGGGCCGCGACGGTCGCGCCACGGTGTTTCCGCAGCCCATCGGACTGGGAGCCACGTTCAACCCCGCACTTATCCGCCGGATAGGCGACGCCATTGCCACCGAGGCCCGCGCCAAGTACATCGTGGCCCGCCGCAACAAGAACTACGCCCGCTATACGGGCCTGACATTCTGGAGCCCGAACGTCAACATCTTCCGCGACCCGCGCTGGGGACGCGGCATGGAGACGTGGGGCGAAGACCCCTTCCTCACCGGCACCATGGGCACGGCCTTCGTCCGCGGCATGCAGGGCGATGACCCCAACTACCTGAAGGTGGCGGCCTGCGGCAAGCACTACGCCGTACACAGCGGCCCCGAGGCCACACGCCACACGGTGAACGTTGAGCCGTCGAAGCGCGACCTCTGGGAAACCTACCTTCCGGCCTTCGAGATGCTGGTCAAGGACGCCAAGGTGGAGATTATCATGGGTGCCTACAACCGCGTCTACAGTGAGTCGGCCTCGGGTAGCAAGTTCCTGCTCACCGACATTCTGCGCAAGCAGTGGGGTTTCCGTGGCCATATCGTCTCCGACTGCGACGCCATTGCCGACATCTGGAAAGGGCACAAGATAGCCAAGACCGAGGCCGAGGCCTGCGCCATCGCCATCAAGGCGGGCCTCAACGTGGAGTGCGGATCCACGTTTAAGGCGCTGAAGGATGCCCTGGCCCAGAACCTGCTCACCGAACAAGACATCGACAATGCCCTGCGCCCGCTGATGATGACGCGCCTGAAGCTCGGCATCATCAAGCCCGACCCCGACTGTCCCTACAACCACTTCGACGAGCGCGAGATTTGTTCGGAGAAGAACATCAGCCTCGCCCGCGAGGCCGCCGTCGAGAGCATGGTGCTGCTGAAGAACGAGCGTGGCGCACTGCCCATCGACAAGAACATCCACACGCTCTTCGTCACGGGTGCCGGCGCCGCCGACGCCTTCTGGCTCATGGGCAACTACTTCGGCATCAGCGACCGCTACTGCACCTATCTGCAAGGCATCGTCTCGAAGGTGTCCAACGGCACCGCCGTCAACTACCGTCCCGGCTGCTTGGAGAGCACGCCCACGCGGAATGCCATCAACTGGGCCGTCGATGAGTCGGCAGGGGCCGAGAAGACCATCGTCGTGATGGGTAACAACGGTAACTTAGAGGGCGAGGAAGGCGAGGCTATCGACTCCGAGCGCGGCGACCGCGACAACATCCGCATCCCCGAGAGCCAGATGAACTACCTGCGCCAGATCTGCCGGCGCAAGAAGGAGGGCGTCATCGTCGTGCTCACAGGCGGCAGCCCCGTCGATGTGCGCGAGGTGTGTCAGCTGGCCGACGCCGTCGTGATGGCCTGGTATCCCGGTCAGGAGGGCGGTTACGCCCTCGGTGACCTGCTCTTCGGCGACGCTAACTTCTCGGGCCGTCTGCCCGTCACATTCCCTGAGGACGGCAACCGGCTGCCACAGTTTGAGGACTATTCCATGCGCGGGCGTACCTATAAATATATGTCCGACAACATCTACTTCCCCTTCGGCTACGGCCTGAGCTACGGCCACGTAGACTACAGCAACCTGCAAGTCACGAAAGCCGACCGTAAGGAGGGCGTCACCCTGACGCTGACACTGACCAACCGGGGCGACCGCACTATCGACGAAACGCCGCAGGTCTACATCACGGCTCCTGGTGCCGGCACCACTGCCCCACTCCAGCAGCTCGCCGCCTTCCAGCGCGTCAATGTCGCTCCCGGCGCATCGGCTGAAGTGCAGTTCACCATCCCCGCCGAACGGCTGATGACCGTCCAGGAAGACGGGAGCCGCAAACTGCTGAAAGGCGACTATACCATTACCGTCAGCAGTGCAGCCCCCTCACCCCGCTCCACCGCCCTCGGCGTGAGGGCTGTCTCGACGCAGGTAAAGCTCTGAAAAAAAAAGGAGTTTTCATCATTCATCCGTCACTTTCTGCCAAACACATTGATATACAACCGGTTACGGGGTGACGGATATAGGTGACGGGTGACGGATAGGGTCGGCTGGTCGGCAGACGACTTCGTAGGCAGAACAAACCTGAAATGTTCACTGGCCGTGAATCTTTGTTCACGACTGGTGAACATTTGCTATCGAGCACGATGAAACTGCACTATCGTAGGTTTCTTGAAATCCGTCACCCGTCACCGCTATCCGTTTCCACATAAGTCATTGACTATCAGTAGATTTTTATCAAAGTGACGGATGTGACGGATATTTTTTCATCTTTTCTGCTGTGTCAAGTCGAATAAATTCACTAATTCTTTGGAATTATCGGGTAAAAATTGTATCTTTGCAGCAAACTTTCCGGATAGACGAAAACAAACATGAATAATATAGCATAACAGAAATAAAAAAACAAAAAGAACTATGGCTAAGATTAAGACTATCGGTATTTTGACGTCGGGTGGCGATGCCCCCGGCATGAACGCAGCCATCCGTGCCGTGACACGCGCCGGCATCTGCAATGGTTTTAATATCAAGGGTATCTATCGCGGATACGATGGTCTCATTAAGGGCGAGGTGAAGCAGTTTACAACTGAAGACGTCAGCGGCATCATCACCCGTGGCGGCACCATCCTGAAAACAGCCCGAAGCAAGGAGTTCATGACTGCGGAGGGCAGGCAGAAAGCCTATGAGATGTGCCAGCAGCACGAGATTGACGCCCTGGTGGTCATCGGCGGCAACGGCTCGCTGACGGGAGCCTGGAACTTCGGCGTGGAGTACGACTTCCCCTGCATCGGCCTGCCCGGCACCATCGACAACGACCTCTACGGCACCGATGCTACCATCGGCTACGACACCACGATGAACACCATCATGGATTGCGTGGACCGCATCCGCGACACGGCGAACTCGCACGAGCGCATCTTCTTCGTCGAGGTGATGGGCCGCGACGCGGGCTTCCTGGCTCAGAACTGCGCCATCGCCTGCGGTGCTGAGGCCGCCATCGTTCCCGAGGAAGCAACCGACGTCGACCAGCTGGCCGCCTTCATGGGACGCGGCATCCGCAAGTCGAAGAAGTCGTGCATCGTCATCGTTTCGGAGAGTCCGAAGTGCGGTGCCCTCTACTATGCCGACCGCGTCAAGCACGAGTTCCCGGGGTTCGACGTGCGCGTGTCTATCCTGGGCCACCTGCAGCGTGGCGGCAGCCCTTCGGCCCGCGACCGCATCCTGGCCAGCAGCACCGGCGTAGGTGCCGTCCGGGCCATCATGCAAGGGCAGCGCAACGTCATGGTAGGCTACCGCAACAACGAAATCGTCTATGTACCCTTCTCAGAGTGCATCCGCACCGACAAGCGCTTTGACAAACGACTGATCACGGTACTGAACGAGCTAAGTATATAATGGCTATCACCCTGTCGAAAGCCACATAGAATGCCCCCTGTGTCTCCGTTTCTCTTCTATTACGCTCCCCGCTGCCACTTCTCGATACGCAGCAGGGCCTCCTGGGTGCGCTCGTGACTGCCGAAGGCCGTGAAGCGGACATAGCCTTCGCCGCTGGGGCCGAAGCCAACGCCGGGTGTGCAGACAACGTTGGCGCCATAGAGCAGGGCTTCGAAGAACTGCCACGAGCCCATGCCGTCGGGCGTACGCATCCAGATGTAGGGAGCGTTTTCGCCACCGTAGCATTCGAAACCAAGGTTGTGCAGGACGGAGAGCATCTTCTTGGCATTCTGCATATAGTAGTCGATAGTCTGCTGCACCTGCTGCTTGCCCTCGGGCGAGTAGATGGCTTCGGCGGCACGCTGGGATATGTAGCTGGTGCCGTTGAACTTGGTGCACTGGCGGCGCAGCCAGAGCTGGTTGAGGGGTATGCGTTCGCCCTCGAAGGTGCTGACGCTGACGTCCTTGGGCACGATGGTGTAACCGCAGCGGACGCCAGTGAAGCCGGCGGTCTTTGAGAACGAGCGGAACTCGATGGCGCACTTCCGGGCACCACGGATCTCGTAGATGCTGTGGGGAATATCCGGGTCTTGGATGTATGCCTGATAGGCGGCATCGAAGAGGATGAGTGCATCGTTCTTCAAGGCGTAGTTCACCCACTTGCGCAGTTCCTGCTTGGTGATGACCGTGCCCGTGGGGTTGTTGGGGTAGCAGAGGTAGATGACGTCGACGGGGCGTCCCTTGGGCAACTCGGGTATGAAACCGTTCTCGGCTGTCGTAGGCATATAGCGCACGTTGGTCCAGCGCCCGTCGCGATAGGTGCCGCAGCGGCCTATCATGACGTTGGAGTCGATATAGACGGGATAGATGGGGTCGGTGACGCCGATAAAGTTGTCCCAGTGGAGCAGTTCCTGGAAATTGCCGGTGTCGCTTTTGGCACCGTCGTTGATGAAGACCTCGTCGATGCTGAGTCGGACGCCACGCGGCACGAAGTCGTTCTTCAAGATGGCCTCGCGCAGGAAGTCGTAGCCCTGCTCAGGTCCGTAGCCCCGAAAACCGTCGGCTGTGGCCATCTCGTCGACGGCCTTGTGCATGGCCTCGATGACGGCTGGGCAGAGGGGCTGGGTGACGTCGCCGATGCCGAGCGAGATGACGTCGGCCTTGGGATGCATCACACGGAAGGCGTTGACCTTCTTGGCGATGTCGGCGAACAGGTAGTTGTTCTGTAGGTTCAGGAAGTGGATGTTTACTAATGCCATATCGTATTAACTTTATTTCATTTCTATTTCTCCGTCGAAGACAAATACAGCGGGGCCGGTCATGTATACGTGATTGTTCGATTCGCGCCACTCAATGTGGAGGGTGCCGCCGTCCATGACGATGTCGCTGGTGCGACCGGCGCGACCGGTGAGGCAGGCAGCGACGGCGGTGGCACAGGCACCCGTGCCGCAGGCCTGGGTGATGCCGCTGCCACGTTCCCAGACGCGGACGCGGAAAGAAGTCAAAGCCCCTAAAGCCCCCCCTACTGCCCCCGAGGGGGCTTCATTAGTTTTGGGCGCAGGAACTATAGTGTCCCCCTCGGGGGACGAAAGGGGGGCTTCGGGGGCTGCAAACTCAATATTGCAGCGCTGCGGGAAGGCGGGATGGCGTTCAAGGACAGGCCCCGTCACGCCCACCTGGTCGACATCGTCGGTGAAGATGACGTAGTGGGGGTTGCCCATCGAGACAAAAGACCCACCCCCGTACCCCTCCCTGTGAGGGAGGGGAGTAGATAGACTTTCCGCGAGTGTGGGGTTGAAGAGGGTTTCGTCTTCGAAGACGGGTTCGCCCATGTCGACGGTGACGGACTCTACGCTGTCGTTGACAATGCGTAGATAGAGGGTCTTGATGCCTGAGAGGGTGAGCAAGCGGATCTCGGTCTCTTGGTATCCATTCCCCTCCCTCACAGGGAGGGGCCAGGGGTGGGTCTTTTCATAGAGATACTTACCTATGCAGCGGCTGGCATTGCCGCACATCATGGCTTCAGAGCCGTCGGCGTTGAAGATTCGCATGGAGAAATCGGCCTCGGGGACGGGACTGCGGTCGATGAGGACAAGACCGTCGGAGCCGATGCCTTTATGGCGGTCGCTCCATGCTATGGCGCAGGCCTGCGGGTCGGCCATGGGATGCTGCATGGCATTGACGTAGATGTAGTCGTTGCCACATCCGTGCATTTTGGTAAATGGAATCCTCATTTGGTCAGATATTCGTTTACTTTCTTGGCTGTCTCGATGCCGCTGGCCATGGCGCGGACGACGAGGGAGGCACCGTTCTGGGCATCGCCGCAGACGAAGACGTTCTCCGGGTATTCGGGATGCTCTGGCTTGAGGAAGCCCATGGCCAGCAGGCAAAGCTCGGCCTTGATGATGAAAGGCTCACCTTTTGCGACCATGATGGGACGACCACCGTCGGGATTAGGTTTCCAATCTATCTCCTGCACCTTAACGCCTGTGAGGTGGCCATTCTCGCCAAGGAACTCAAGGGTGTTGATGTTCCAGCGGCGGGTGCAGCCCTCCTCGTGGCTTGAGGTGGTCTTGAGCGTTCGCGGCCAGTTGGGCCAGGGGTTCTGCGGGTCGTCGGGCCCTTCCACGGGACGGGGCATAATCTCAATCTGCGTCACGCTCTTGCAACCCTGGCGATGAGCCGTACCAATACAGTCGGAGCCAGTGTCGCCGCCACCGATGACGAGTACGTCCTTGCCATGGGCGGTGATGCGGTCATCCTTACTAAACTCGATGCCGGCGAGTACGCGGTTCTGCTGCGACAGCAGTTCGAGGGCGAAGTGAACGCCCTTCAGCTGGCGGCCTGGTGCCATCAGGTCGCGGGCCGTGGGGGTACCGGTGGCGAGGACGACGGCGGAGTATTGAGGCGCGAGCTGCGATGATATCGCTGCATACGGGACAGCTTCGCCATAACGGAAGGCGATGCCCTCCTGCTCCATCATCTTGATGCGGCGGTCGATGATGGCCTTGTTGAGTTTGAAGTTGGGGATGCCGTAACGGAGGAGACCACCGGCGGCCTCGTTCTTCTCAAAGACGGTGACGGTGTAGCCCATCTGGTTGAGGGCGTCGGCGGCGGCGAGGCCGGCGGGACCGGCGCCGATGACGGCCACGCTCATGCCGTTTCTGACTGGCACTCGCGGCTGGATATACCCCTCACGGAAAGCGCCCTCGATAATGGCGCACTCATCCTCGCGGTTTGTCGTCGGCTCGTGGTTGAAGCGGTTCAGCACACAGGCCTTCTCGCACAGAGCCGGACAGATGCGGCCGGTGAACTCTGGGAAGGGGTTGGTGCTCGTGAGCAGGCGGAAGGCCAGTTCCCAGTCGCCCTTATACAGCGCATCGTTCCATTCGGGGGCCTTGTTGCCTAACGGACAAGCCCAGTGGCAGAAGGGCACGCCGCAGTCCATGCAGCGCGAAGCCTGCTCGCGGCGCTGGTGCGTGTTGAGTGTCTGCTCCACCTCGCCGAAGTCGTGGATTCTATCGTGAATCGGACGGTAGCCCGCCTCCTGGCGGTGTATCTCTAAAAATGCTTTCGGATTTCCCATATCTTTACTTTTTAACCTTTTCCTAATAGTCTCGCTGTATGTCAGCTATTTTCTCGTGCAGTTTCTTCATTTGTTCCTCCTGCAGCACGCGCTTGTACTCAATGGGGACTACTTGTACGAAGTCCTCGACCACGCGCGACCAGTCGTCGAGCATCCGCCCTGCCAGTGCCGATCCTGTATGCAGATAGTGCTGACGGACAAGCTCCAGGAGTTCCTTGCGCGAGACGCTGTCCTCTACGAGGTTGATTTCCACCATATCCATATTGCAGAAGTAGTCGAACGTGCGGTTGGGGTCGTAGACGTAAGCCAGTCCGCCCGACATGCCGGCTGCGAAGTTGCGCCCTGTCTCGCCGAGCACCACGACACGCCCGCCGGTCATGTATTCGCAGCAGTGGTCGCCAGCACCCTCGATGACGGCGATGGCTCCTGAGTTGCGCACGCCGAAGCGCTCGCCCACCTTACCATTGATGTAGAGTTCGCCGGAGGTGGCACCATACAGGCCAGTGTTGCCGGCGATGATATTGTCTTCGGCCTTGAAGTCGTCGCTGTGACGCGCTGGAGGCAGGATGCTGATGCGCCCGCCACTAAGCCCCTTGCCGAAGTAGTCGTTACACTCGCCCTCGAGTTTGAGGTTGAGTCCGCCCACGGCAAATGCTCCAAACGACTGGCCCGCCGAACCCTTGAACTTGATGTTTATCGTATTATCGGGCAGGCCTGCCTCACCGTATTTCTTGGCGATGGCACCGCTGAGCATCGTCGTCACGGCACGGTCGGTATTCTTGATGGCATAGTCAAGCGTCACTTCCTCCTGTTCGTCAATAGCTTTTTGAGCAGCCCTGATGATTTCCTCGTCCTTGACGCCCGTTACCTTAGTATAGGCACCACGATCCCAAAAGAGTGGTTTCTCTGTGTCGGGCTTGTGCAGCAGACGGCCGAAGTCGATGGTCTTCTGCTTGTCAGTGGCATTCTGAGTGTTTACCTCGATGAGTTCGGTATGTCCGATGATTTCCTTCAGGCTGTGTACGCCCATTTCAGCAAGGTATTCGCGCACCTGCTGGGCAAGGAACGTGAAGTAGTTCACCACATACTCGGCACGACCCTCGAAGTGCTTGCGAAGCTCCGGGTTCTGCGTCGCCACACCCATTGGACAGGTATTGGTATTGCACTTGCGCATCATCACGCAGCCCAAGACGATGAGCGGCAGCGTGCCGAATGAAAACTCATCGGCGCCGAGCATGGCCATGATGATGACGTCCTTGGCTGTCTTCAGCTGACCGTCGGTCTGCAGGCGCACCTGATTTCGAAGACCGTTGCGAACAAGTGTCTGCTGCGTCTCGGCCAGGCCAATCTCCGGCGAGATGCCTGCAAAGCGCATACTGCTGGCAGGCGATGCCCCCGTACCGCCCTCGGCACCGCTGATAACGATAAGGTCGGCCTTGGCCTTGGCCACACCAGCAGCAATCGTACCCACGCCACTCTCGGCTACCAGCTTCACGCTGACGGCTGCCGTCGGGTTGATGTTCTTGAGGTCGAAGATGAGTTGTGCCAAGTCTTCGATGGAATAAATATCGTGGTGAGGCGGCGGTGAGATGAGCGAGATGCCGGGTATGGCATTGCGCGTCTTGGCAATAATCTCGTTTACCTTAAAACCGGGCAGCTGTCCGCCTTCGCCGGGCTTCGCGCCCTGTGCCACCTTGATTTGTATCTCCTCGGCATTCACCAGATACTCAGCTGTCACGCCGAAGCGGCCGCTGGCTATCTGCTTGGTCTTGCTCGACAGCGATACGCCGTCAACCTCTGAGTGGTAGCGGGCATTGTCTTCACCACCCTCTCCTGTGTTAGAGCGAGTTCCAAGTTTATTCATGGCCAGTGCAAGAGCCTCGTGGGCCTCGATGCTCAAGGCTCCGAAACTCATAGCTCCCGTTACGAAGTGCTTCACGATAGACTCTACAGGCTCCACCTCATCTATAGGCGTAGGCTTTGCCGCCTTCTTCCAACCGAAGAAATCTCGGATAAAGATGGGGCAGTCTTTTTCATCGACAAGAGATTCCCATTCCTTGAACTTCTTATAACTGCCCAATCGAGTAGCCAACTGAAGATTCGCTATGGTTTCTGGATTCCAAGCGTGCTCGATGCCATCCTTGCGCCATGAGAACTGCCCGTGGTTCTTCAATAGCGATTGTTCCTGAGCAGCTATTTGCAGACGTATCGCATCCCTCGCAATCTCCTTTAGCCCGATGCCGCCGATGGTGCTCACTTCTGTGCCGAAGTACCTGCGCAGCAAGTCCTCGCTCAAACCGATGCTCTCGAAAATCTTTGCGCCGCGATACGAGCGGATGGTCGAAATACCCATTTTCGACATAATCTTCTTCAGCCCCTTGTCCACGGCCTTGATATAGTTTTTCTCTGCCGTAGCGTATTCCTCCTGAATCTTTCCGCGCTTCACCAGGTCGTCGAGAATGGCGAAGGTCATATACGGACACAGTGCACTGGCACCATAACCCAGCAACAATGCAGCGTGCATCGTCTCGCGTATCTCACCGCTCTCCACGATGAGTGCTGTCTGCACGCGCTTGCCCACTGAAATCAGATAATGATGCACGGCGCTGACTGCTAAGAGGGAGGGGATAAAAGCCCACCCCAACCCCTCCCCAAGGGAGGGGCTTTCAGTTACCTTGTCGGTTAGGATGATATAGTTGTACCCGTCGTCGACTGCCTGCTCTGCATCCTTGCAGAGCTTGTCAAGAGCCGTTCGCAGATTTTCACCTGCCTGCGTGTAATCAGGCTCCCCTCCCTTGGGGAGGGGTTGGGGGTGGGCCAATGTCAGTTTAATGGTCTTGAATCCCTTATACCTTATATTACAAAGTATATCCAGCTGTGTGTTGGTCAGCACTGGCTGAGGCAGGCGAACCATCTTGCAGTTCGAGGCGTCGGGTGTCAGGATGTTGGTGCCCACGGCGCCGATATACTCCGTCAGCGACATCACTAACTCTTCGCGAATAGGGTCGATGGCGGGATTCGTCACCTGAGCGAACTGCTGGCGGAAGTAATTGAAAAGCAGCTGCGGACGGTCGCTGACGACGGCCAGCGGCGTGTCGTTGCCCATAGCTGCAACCGGCTCCTGGCCTGCCGTTGCCATCGGTATGATAGTCTTGTCGATGTCTTCCTGACCGAAACCGAAGGTGACAAGTTTCCGCTGGAAGTCGCTTACCGAGTTTTCCACTTTGCGGCCGCTCTTCAGCTTCTCCAACTGCACGCGGTTTTCGTTGAGCCATTCGCGGTAGGGGTGCGCTTTGGCCAACTGCTCCTTGATCTCGCCGTCGTAGTAGATTTTGCCTTCTTGTGTATCGATGAGCAGGATCTTTCCCGGCTGAAGACGTCCCTTCGAGACCACGTCACCAGGCTCGAAGTCCATGACGCCGACTTCTGAGGCCACGACCATCATGCCCTGCTTCGTTATCGTATAGCGCGAGGGGCGCAGTCCGTTACGGTCGAGCATACCGCCCGCATAGCGTCCGTCGCTGAACAGCAGGGCAGCCGGTCCGTCCCAAGGTTCCATTAATATCGAGTGGTACTCGTAGAACGCCTTCAAGTCCTCAGATATCGGGTTCTTGTCGTTGAACGACTCCGGCACGAGTATCGCCATCGCCTGTGGCAGCGACATTCCGCTCATCATCAGGAACTCAAACACATTATCCAGCGAGGCCGAGTCGCTCATGCCCTCCTGTACAATAGGCGAAATACCCTTGATGTCGCCCAGTGCCTCACTGCTGAGCACGCTCTCGCGGGCTTTCATCCATCCGCGATTGCCGCGAATGGTGTTTATCTCGCCGTTATGAGCTAACAAGCGGAAGGGCTGGGCCAGTGACCACGTAGGGAATGTGTTTGTGCTGAATCGTGAGTGGACCAGCGCCAGTCCGCTTGTCAGGTAGGGGTTAGATAAATCAGGGAAATACCGGCGCAACTGTCCGCTGGTCAGCATTCCCTTGTATATGATATTCTTCGTGGAAAGGGAGCAGATATAAAAAGCCTCAAAAGCCTCACCACCCGGCAGACTCTCCCCCGGTCCTTCCCTGTGAGGGAGGGGAGTAGATACCATTTCCGCTACCCTTTTCTCAATCCTTTTCCTTATTATATATAAGGTACGGTCTAACACCTTCTCTTCTTCGCCTGGAGTGTAATCACTCCCCTCTCCCCTGCGAGAGGGGTCGGGGGTGAGGCTCCTCTTCACAAATATCTGCTTGATGTCTGGCTCAACCCTCCTTGCCGCCTCGCCCAGCACCTCTGGGCATGTCGGCACCGTCCGCAGATGCATCAGTTGCAGGCCCTCACGCTCAATCTCCTCAATCATCACCGACAGAATTTCCTGCTGCGCCTTTTCCTCTTTCGGCAGGAAAACCAGTCCCGTGCCATACTTCCCCTTCTCGGGTACGGGGATGCCCTGCAGCAGGATGAACTCATGGGGAATCTGCAGCATGATACCGGCACCGTCGCCCGTCTTGTCGCGCGTCTCAGCACCACGGTGCTCCATGTTCTCCAGAACCTTTAGCGCATTGTCGACCAGTTCGTGGCTCTTGTTTCCGTGTATGTTCACCACCATACCTACGCCACAAGCGTCGTGCTCATACTGTGGCTGGTATAGTCCGTCTAATTTACTTTTTGTCATATTATCCTTGTTTAATCTTTCGTTTATCTCAATTTCGGGTGCAAAGGTAATACAAATAGTTAGAAAAACAAATATATTCGCGACATTAATTTACTTTGGAATCGTACACGGATGACATTTTGCCACAAACACAATCGTTTCCTTGTCAAAACGAAAGCAAAAGCAAGCCCCCGTTGACTCTCAGGTTTACACTTTGTCATTTGTCAAGAATTTGTTGTTGCAAAGTTGGAAATTTATACGGCTTTTTTCCAAGAATCGCCGTACCTTTGCCGCCGAAATCTTGCAAGATGTCACAAAAGTATTAATTAAAAAGGTAAAAAGTATGAAAAGGATTGAAGCAATTATCCGCAAGACCAAGTTTGAGGAGGTCAAGGAGGCACTGCTCGCGTCGGACATCGACTGGTTTGAATACCACAACGTTCACGGCATAGGGCAGAGCCGACAGGAAAGGATATATCGTGGCGTGCAGTACTCAACAGATGTGATAGAGCGTGTGGCACTGACCATCGTCTGCCGTGACCAGTTTGTAGAGCCTACGGTAAAGGTCATCCTGAAGGTGGCACACACGGGCGAAATTGGCGACGGACGCATTTTCGTAAGCGAAATGATTGACACATGGTCGATTCGTACAGGCGAGAACGGCGACACCGTATTGAGAGACAAAAAGTAATAAGGATAACACAACACAAAAACAATTATGAACGAAATAGGATTATCACTCGATACCGTATGGATGCTATTGGCAGCCATGTTGGTTTTCTGGATGCAGCCGGGCTTTGCGCTGTGTGAGGCAGGCTTTACGCGAGGCAAGAACACGGCCAACATTCTGATGAAGAACTTCGTCGACTTCATGTTCGGCTCGTTACTGTTCTTCTTACTCGGCTTCGGATTTATGTTCGGCAGCGAGGGTGCTGGATTTATCGGTATGCCCAACTGGGGCGACCTCTCATTCTACAAGGGCGACCTGCCCGTAGAGGGCTTCTTGATTTTTGAGACCGTCTTCTGCGCCACCTCGGCAACGATTGTCAGCGGAGCTATGGCTGAGCGCACCAAATTCTCGATGTATTTGATTTACAGCGCTGTTATCTCATTGTTCATCTATCCCATTGAGGGCCACTGGACGTGGGGAGGCGGCTGGCTTTGCAGCGATGCTGAAGACGGGTTTATGATGTCGACCTTCGGCGACGTCTTCCACGACTTTGCCGGCTCTGCCATTGTACACAGCGTTGGTGGCATACTGGCACTGATTGGTGCGATGGCACTCGGTCCTCGTATTGGCAAATATGCCAGGGACGGCAAGAGCCGCGCCATTCCTGGCCATAACCTGACGATGGCGGCGCTGGGTGTGTTTATCCTTTGGCTCGGCTGGTTCGGTTTCAACCCGGGATCTCAGCTGGCAGCCAGCGGCGAAGTGAACCGCATCGCCATCAGCCACGTGTTCCTGACCACCAATTTGGCAGCAGCAGCCGGCGGCGTAGCAACCATGTTCCTTACATGGCTCAAGTACAAGAAGCCCTCATTCTCATTAACCCTGAACGGCGTACTGGCCGGCCTAGTTGGCATTACAGCAGGTTGTGACGTAGTATCTCCCGTTGGTGCCGTTGTCATTGGCTTGGTTTGCGGAACAGCCCTTGTCTTCGCCATCGAGTTCATCGACCACCGCCTACACATCGACGACCCCGTCGGCGCCAGCTCTGTTCATGGCGTATGCGGAATCTTAGGCACCCTGATGACAGGTTTGCTCTCCGTAAGCGAAGGCGCCCTGTACGGAAACGGATGGGGTTTCTTCGGAGCCGAGGCATTTGGCATCCTCGTTATTGACCTCTGGGCTGCAGCCTGCGGTATCGCCCTCTTCTACAGCATAAAGAAGCTTCACGGTCTACGCGTTCCCGCCCGCATCGAGGACGAAGGCCTGGACATCTACGAGCACGGAGAAACCTGCTACAACTAACCCCCCCCCTCCAATCCACTAAGGAAACACACATAAAATAATCATTTAAAAACACAATCTTATGAAAAATATATTCAGAACAGGCTCTATCGCCATAGGGCTAGCAACAATATTATCCATATCCACACCCATTTCTGCCCAAGAAACAACTTCCGCCCCTGCTAAAGAGGGGCAGGAGTCAGGCTCAGTTACTACAACTCTCGGCATAGATCTCGTCAACCAATACATCTGGCGTGGACAAGATTTGGGAAACACCAGCCTACAGCCTACATTAGGCGTAGAATGGAAAGGTCTTAGCCTGACAGCCTGGGGAAGCGTAGGCATCACACGCGCCGAGGACACCAAGGAATTGGACTTCAGCCTAAGCTACACCCACAAAGGCCTCACCTTAGGCCTGACAGACTACTGGTTCGGCGAGGGAAGCTACTTCCAGTACAAAAGCGGTAAGACCACACACATCTGGGAGGGCTACATAGGCTACGACTTCGGCTTTCTCTCCGCAACATGGTACACCAACTTTGCCGGAGACGACGGCCTCAACAACAGCCTGGAGCGTGCCTACAGCAGCTACTTCGAACTGAAAGCCCCCTTCCGTCTGGCCAAACTTGACTGGGAAGGTTCCGTCGGTCTTTCTCCCTGGGCCACTACGACATACGGCAACACCAGCTTTGCATGTACCAACGTAGGACTGAAAGCTACCAAGGACTTCCTGATTAAGCAGAAGTACCACCTCCCCATTTTCGTTGGCCTCAACGCCAACCCTGACAGCGGTAAGGTCTATTTGCTATGTGGATTAGGGTTTAGCCTATAATTCTTTGACCGAAAGGGCGGGTTCTTTGGAGGAATCAGCCCTTTTTACCATTATATATTATACAACACTATTTTGCCTTCATTTTCGCCATCTCCAAGGCAAAATGTGTTAAATATGTCTATCAAACGAATATTTATTATCTTTTTGCTCCGATTCCTTTGGCTATATAAACAAAAAGCTATACCTTTGCAGCAAAATTATGCAAAAAGTTAACAAACACACGGAGAGAATGAATACAAAATACATTTTTGTTACAGGCGGTGTGGTTTCTTCGCTGGGAAAAGGTATCATCTCGGCGAGTATAGGTAAGTTGTTACAGGCCAGAGGCTACAAGGTTACCATTCAGAAGTTTGACCCTTACATCAACATCGACCCAGGAACCCTGAACCCCTACGAACTTGGTGAATGCTATGTAACAGAGGATGGTATGGAAACC
>JAEEGJ010012052.1_pt1 | contig 21587 bp, 14 predicted proteins | sample 8958761 | NCBI WGS metagenome assembly JAEEGJ01 (sample SAMN16246546, study PRJNA631951) | gut metagenome | biome: gut microbiome; feature: rumen; material: RS-attached | host: Bos | place: Iran: Karaj | collected 2018-10
TCGGCAAGCAGCTGGTTGAGCGTCTGCTCGCGCTCGTCGTTGCCTCCGCCGTACTGCGTGTCACGGCTCTTTCCGATCGCATCGATCTCATCGATGAATACGATGCAGGGAGCCTGCTGCTGTGCCTGTTTGAAGAGGTCTCTTACACGCGACGCTCCGACGCCGACGAACATCTCAACGAAATCCGAACCCGCGAGCGAGAAGAAAGGCACATGCGCCTCGCCTGCGACAGCCTTGGCCAGAAGTGTCTTACCGGTTCCGGGAGGGCCTACAAGCAGCGCGCCCTTGGGGAGCTTCGCGCCGATCTTCTGGTATTTGCCGGGGTTGTGCAGGAAATCAACCAGCTCGCTGATCGACTCCTTTGCCTCGTCCTGTCCGGCCACGTCCTTAAACGTAACGCCGGTCTCCTTTTCCACGTAGATCTTCGCGTTCGATTTGCCGACGCCCATGACTCCGCCGCTGCTCTTCGAGAGCATGCGCAGGAAGAAATACATCAGCACGTAGATCAGCACGAACGGCAGCACGTAGACCAGCAGGATATCGACTATCGTAGAGCTCTTGTCGATGACCTGCGCGTTGAACTTGACGCCCGAATCGTACAGTCTCTGCGTCAGCTCGGGATCGTCCACGATGCCCGTGTAATATGTAAGTCCGTAAAACGAGGTCTGCGTCTTAGGCGTGATCATGATCCTCTGGTTCTCGATGACCACACTTTCAACCTCGCCCTTTTCCAGCATCTTCAGGAACTCATCGTAGGTTATCTCCTCAACCTTTGCCGACTGTACCTGCTCGGTCAGATATTTGAAAAAGAGCATGGCCAGTATCGCAGCGATCAGGCAGATGATGAATATCCTGACGTTCTGCGGCTTTCGACCGTTATTGTCATTGCCGCCCTGTTTGTTGTTATTCTCGTCCATTTGATTTATCTATACGGCATCCGTTTGAATTTAGCCTCAGGCTACGGATGCCTCTCTTAACCCGCCGTCCGTTATCCGGCATTCGGGCAGATCACAGCTCATCCAGCTCCTTTAACCAGGCCGTGGCCTTGATATCGCTGGGCATCCTCCAGTCACCGCGCGGCGAGAGCGCGACCGAGCCGACCTTCGGACCGTCGGGCAGGCACGAGCGCTTGAACTGCTGCGCAAAGAACCTGCGGTAAAAGCTCTTCAGCCATTTGAGCAGCGTCGCGTCATCGTAATCGCCGTCGAATACGTACTTCGCCAGCCTGTAGATCTTGGCCGGCCTGAAGCCGTAGCGGAGCATGTAGAACAGGAAGAAATCATGCAGCTCGTAAGGCCCTACGATATCCTCGGTTATCTGGCTCGTAACACCCTCCGCGGTGGCGGGGAGCAGTTCGGGCGATACCGGGGTATCGAGCACGTCGAGCAAAGTATCGCAGAGCCTCTGGCTCTTGGAATTGACCGCAATATAGCGCACAAGCTCGCGCACAAGGGTCTTGGGTACGGATGCGTTTACTCCGTACATCGACATATGGTCGCCGTTGTAGGTGGCAAAACCGAGCGCCAGCTCCGAAAGGTCGCCGGTCCCGATGACTATACCGTTGTTCTTGTTGGCCAGATCCATCAGTATCTGCGTACGCTCTCTGGCCTGCGCGTTCTCGAAGGTCACATCGTGTACTTCGGGATCCTGGCCGATATCCTCAAAATGCCTTAAGACCGCCTCTTTGATATTGATCTCGATCAGCTCCACGCCGAGCTCCTCGGCCAGTATCAGCGCGTTGGCATAGGTTCTCTTCGATGTGCCGAAGCAGGGCATCGTGACTGCGGTAATGCCGTGAGTGTCGATGCCGAGTCCCTTAAATGCCTCAACAGTTACCAGCAGCGCGAGTGTGGAATCAAGTCCGCCCGAAAGTCCGAGAACAGCCTGCCTGCAGCCGATGCACTTAAGCCTCGACATAAGGCTGTGAGCCTGAATGGCGATGATCTGTCTCAGCGCCGCGACCCTCTCGCCCTCGTCCTCGGGGATGAAGGGGTTCTTCGGATAATGCCTGGTAAGCTCTGCGGTTTCGGTGCTGCCGAACGAGAAAGGAACATGCACGTAGCCCTCATCGCCCGACGCGTAGGAGGTCATCCTGCGCCTCTCGTTGACCAGCTTGTTGATATCTATCTCCGAAACGGTCATGCCGTTTGAGAAAAGCTCCGACTGTGCCAGCAGAGTGCCGTTCTCCGCGATCAGGTTATGTCCCGAGAAACTCAGGTCCGTGGTCGACTCACCCTCACCGGCGTCCGCGTACAGATAGCCGCATACGAGTCTGGCGCTCTGGTTGCTTACCAGGCCGCGCCTGTAGGCGCGCTTGCCCGCCAGCTCATCGCTCGCGGAAGGATTGAGCACCAGCGTCGCGCCCGCCAGTACATGCGAACCGCTCGGAGGCTGGGGCATCCATAGATCCTCACAGATCTCGATCGCGATCGACAGCTCGGGCATCTCGGTATTGTCGAACAGGAGCTTCATGCCAAAAGGCACGCTCTGCCCGCCGATATCTATATATTTCACGTCCCAGGCCCCCTGCTGGAAATGCCTGGACTCGTAATACTCTCCGTATGCGGGAAGGAAATGCTTCGGCACCGCGCCGAGTATCCTGCCGTTCTGCATGGCGACCGCACAGATATAGAGCTTTGAGTTGACCTGGAGAGGAAGCGAAACCACCGCAAAAACACCGAGCCCCTCAGTCGCCCGCGCGATCCTCACGAGCTCGCTCCTCGCGCTCGTCAGCAGCACATCCTGCAGGAACAGATCGCCGCAGGTATAGCCGGTAAGACAGAGCTCCGGAAAACATACTACCTTTATCCTTCGCTCCTCGGCCTCTTTGATGAGCCTGATGATCTCGTCCGCGTTATAGATGCAGTCGCCGAGCCTGATGACCGGCGTGACCGCCGCAACCTTGACAAATCCGTCCTTCATATGGCTACGCTCCTCTTTGGTTTGTAATGATTAATATATCACATTTTGGGGAAATAAAAAAGAAACAAAGAGTTAAAAAAGAATAATGAAAGAATACAGAAGCGGCTGACCCCCGTTTCGGGCCAGCCGCTCGACGCTGCTGCATGCAGCCTTTAAAAATGTGTACCCAAAGTGCCGGTTCCTGTTTTTTGACTCCTAGCAATTGCTAGGTGGATGCCCTCAAATGAGCTTCTGCCTTCCACTGACAATTAAGGAGGCCTGACATAGGCTCAAAGATATTGGAGTTCCGTTTAAAGTGATGTAGGTTCAAAAATACAGGATGATCGAACACCTCAGGAGGTTTTGTTGTGAGTACATTATAACCTATTCGGAGGAAAAATGCAAGTATATTTTCTAAAAATTTGAGATTATCTTCCTCAACTTTCTGATAACATATATTCTTCTTCCGAAATTTCATGAAAACTAAAGATGAACTCGGTTCCCTTTCCGGGCTCGCTCTCAACTTTGATCTCGCCGTCATGCTTGATCGCTATATTCTTCGCGATGGCCAGTCCCAGACCTGTGCCCTTCGCGTTCATCCTGAGCTTTGACTTGTAGAACTTGTCGAAAATGAACGGCAGCTCTTCCTTCGAGATACCGATGCCCTCGTCCCGGATGCTGACGGTCATAGGGCTTCCGTCCTCGCCGGACTTCAGCGTGACGTAGATCTTTGAGTTCTCGCCCGAGAACTTGACCGCGTTGTCGAATATGACCATGAACATCTGGCGCAGACGGTCGTAATCGCCCATCATCATGTACACGTCCTTGTCCCTGTTCATGACTATCTCGATATTCTTCTCCTGGCTGATCGCAGCCGCGCTGCGCACGAGCTCGTCGAAGATATGGACCAGATTAACAGGTTCCTTTTCGATCTTGAAGTTAGGATTCTGCATCTTCGAGAGGATCAGCAGATCCGCCACCAGGCGCTCCATGGACTTGCATTCGCGCAGTATCCTCTCGTGATAATCGCTGACCTGAGACTGCTCGGTGACCACACCGTCGGCCAGGCACTCGGTCGTGGCTCTTACCACGGCGATGGGCGTCCTCAGCTCATGCGAAACATTGGCGAAAAAATCGAGACGCATCTGCTCGAGATTCTTGCGCTCGACCTCGTTTTCCTTCAGGCGGTCCGAAAGCATATCTATGCTGCGGGCCATGTCGCCGATCTCATCCTTGCGGTCGATGCCGGTCTTGCACTCATAATTGCCCTCGGTCATCTCGCGGGCCATTACCTGCATGTTCTTGATCGGATCGGTGATCAGCTTCGCCATCCAGGTCGCGATCAGCGCTGACAGCGCGAGCGCCAGCAATGAGCTGAAAATGATCATCGAGATACTCCTGCTGATGGTCTCGTCCATTTCCTTCATGGACCGGATCATGAGGATCGCGCCGCAGACCTCACGGTCCTCTCCGAGGATAGGGACCGAGGCGACCATCGCGGTCGATTTATGTATCTCGCTGTAAAATGTATCGATGTCGGACTTGCCGTCAAAGGCTTCGTCGAGCATCCTCCTGAAATTCCGCTGTTCGCCGATCGCCTGCGGTGTCGAGCTCTCGAAACGTTTGTCCATCGGGGACGAGGCATTCGGATTCGAAAAACTCCAGACCTCGGCGTCCTCAAACTCGGCAAACGACGAGAAATAATCAAGATACTCCTCCGTATCGCCGTCCAGCACGAAATTCCTGAACCTTACTGCTACATTTTCCGCGACTCTCGCGAGTGCCTGACGGTTGTAATCCTCTGTGGTGGAACGGTAGATACTGATGAATATGGTACCGAGGAGCACGGCAAAAATGAGTATCAGGACCGCAAATGCCCCGAATACCCGGAAGAATATGGTATTGAAACGACGTTTGATCTTCTTCAGCACGCTCATTCTACCTCGAATTTATAACCTACTCCCCAGATCGTCGTGATCTTCCAGCCGGGATGCTCCACGGCGTCGATCTTTGCGCGAAGGCGCTTGATATGTGAATCCACGGTCCTGCTGTCTCCGTAGTAGTCATAGCCCCAGAGACTGTCGAGCAGGTTGTCGCGGGTAAATACCTTATTGGGGTTCTTGGCAAGTGTCCACATGGTCTCGATCTCTTTTTTGGTGAGATTGATCTTTTCCTTGCCTATATAGAGCGAATACTCATCAAGATTGATCGTGAGGTCCTTGATCACGAGCTTATTGTCGGACGCGCCCGTGTTCTCGGCCATGTTCATGCGCCTCATGACCGCACGTACCCTGGCCATAACCTCGCTGGGACTGAAAGGCTTAACGATGTAATCGTCCGCGCCGATATCAAGGCCCATGATGCGCTCAAAATCCTCGCCCCTGGCCGTGATCATGATGACCGGCACATTTGAGCAGGCGCGTATCTTGCGGAGAACCTCGTAGCCGTCCTCCCTGGGCATCATGACATCGAGCAGGACGCATGCGGGATTGTATTCCCTGAACCGCTCCATCGCCTCAATGCCGTCGCCCGCGATAACGGGATCGTGACCCTCTTTTTTGATATATACGGAAAGAACGTCGGTAATGTCGGTATTGTCATCAGCAACAAGAATATATGCCATCTGCTTCGATCCTTTCTGTGCGTATTTGAAAAACAGGTTTCATTAAAGAACGAATGCCCCGGATAAAAGTCCGAGGCATTCTGCTAAGTTACTTCTCATTCAGACACTAAGTCGCTTCCGCCGGTAGTCGGTGCGTCTTTGCTCTCTGTCTCCGCAGGAGCGGGAGTAGGAGTAGCAGTAGGCTCAGGCTCGGTCTCATCGGACTCGCCCGGCTCAGGCTCCTCTTCGTCCTGGTTCAGGAGATCTTCAAGTGAAGCGCCCTGACGATACTTCTGGTAATTCTCCTCATTGAGGACAGTTACCTCACAGATATCATATGTTCCGTTCAGGAGAAGGGCATAGACCTCAGTCACACCCTCTGAAGCCGCACGAACACGACCCGCTGACGATACCTTCGCAACTTCGGCTTCAGTTGAATAAAACTTAGCCTCCTCGACGGTGTTAAGCGGATAAATAACTGTTCTGAGCAGCTTACTCCTGCCGACCTGTAGAACGATCGACGTCTTGGTGAGTTTAATACTTACAGCTGCGGGTCCTATAAGAACCTCGCATCGCAAGGTGGCAATTACGGAGCGGCCGTCCCTGACAGTGGCGGTGATCACTGCGTTTCCGCACTGAACTCCGGTTACGCGACCGGTGGCTGAAACAGCGGCGATCGCAGGGTTCGAAGAACGATAAGTAACCGTCTGGTCCTCTGTCAGATTATAGACCCTGAGTCTGTAGGTCTCGTTCAATACGATCGAAACCGAACTGACGTTAAGCTTGGGGTCGTTCTGGTCCGCCGAAACCGGCGCTACCTTGCTTAGCATGGCTATACATAACCCGAAGAAGAGTATTAAACCAACCCGTCTGAAAAACCTCGCGTTGATCATGGTAATATCCTCCGGTAGAAAATCCATGCGTCACATCCTGAATAGATCTTACCGTACGACTATGTCACAAAAGTGGCATAATAAGGGTATTACCGTAGCACTTTTAATTCTCGGAAGAGCTTTCCTTATTGGGCTTCTCAACCTCTACAACAGCTGTCTTCTTCATAGGGATACGGCAGTTTTTGTTATTGCCGAACTCCACAACGATAACTTCATCCATGACATCGATGACCACGCCGTAGAAGCCGCCTGTGGTAAGAACGCTGTCGCCTACCTCAAGTGATGAGATCAGTGCGTCCATCTGCTTCTGCTGCTTTTTCTGAGGGCGGATCGCCATGAAGTAAAAGAGCAGACCGATGATCACAACATAGCCCACGAGCATCCAGATGGATGAGCCCGCCGAAGGCGCCTGTGCTTCAAGAAATGTTGTCATTATTTCATCCTCCTATTTCAATACGGCCGGAAGCCGCATTTGATCATAACTGTCCTGACTGTGTCAGTCCTGCTCGCCGGCCTCGAATCCGGCCAGTTTTTCCTTTTTAAAGGAAGAGTACCTCTGTTCCTCGATGGCGGTCCTGATCTCCTCCATCAGATGATTGTAGAAGTACAGATTATGAGTGACCATCAGTCTGAGTCCGAGCATCTCGCCCGCTTTCAGCAGATGCCTGATGTATGCCCTCGTGTAGTTCCTGCACGCGGGGCAGCCGCATCCGGGCTCGATCGGCCTCGGGTCGGTCTCATATTTGGCATTCAGAAGGTTTATCTTTCCGAATGAAGTGTACGCATGTCCGTGTCTGCCGTTGCGCGCCGGATATACACAGTCGAAGAAATCGACTCCGCGCTCTACCGCCTCAAGGATGTTTGCCGGTGTGCCGACGCCCATCAGATAGACCGGTTTCTCGAGAGGCAGATAAGGTGTGACCGCCTCGATGATGCGGTACATGTCCTCATGGCTCTCTCCCACTGCCAGACCGCCAATGGCGTAGCCCGGAAGGTCCAGTTCGGAGATCCTTTTCGCGTGCTCAATGCGGATATCCTCAAAAATACCGCCCTGATTGATGCCGAAGAGCATCTGGTCGGGATTGACCGTGCCCTCTGTCCTGTTCAACTCGTCCAGCTTAGCCTTGCAGCGCATCAGCCATCTCGTAGTCCTGTCAACGCTCGGCTGGATATATGCGCGTTCCGCCACGCTCGAAGGGCACTCATCAAAGGCCATGGCGATCGTGGAGCCCAGATTCGACTGGATCTGCATGCTCTCCTCGGGTCCCATGAAAATGCGGCGTCCGTCAATGTGTGAGTTGAAGTAAACGCCCTCTTCTTTGATCTTACGCAGTCCCGCGAGCGAAAAAACCTGGAATCCGCCGGAATCGGTAAGGATCGGACGGTCCCAGTTCATGAACTTATGGAGTCCGCCCATCTTTTTGACGATCTCGTCACCGGGTCTGACATGCAGATGGTAGGTATTGGAAAGCTCCACCTGCGTCCCTATCTCCTTAAGGTCCATCGTGGAGACCGCGCCCTTGATCGCGCCGACAGTGCCGACGTTCATGAAAACCGGGGTCTGAATCACTCCGTGGACCGTATGAAATTCGCCTCGTTTGGCATTGCCGTCACGGCAGATCAGTCTATACATATACACCCGCGCTCCGCATCAGTTTGACCGTTTTTGAACAGATACACTCGTTTGCGTATCATGAATAGTATACACGCAAAAGTAAAAATCCGCAACCGAAAATGTTGCCGTATCGTGTGTCGAAAAGCAGATGCGCGAAGGGGAGTCACAAACGCGTTCACCTACCTTCACCGGGCTGTGCACTATTGTCACGTTCTCCCGGCGACGAAAGAAGATTTGTCGCCTCCGAACGTGCACAGTGCTTGCCCGGCTCAGTCGTTCACTATTGTTTTTGACTCCCCTTCACGCATCTGCTTTTCTCGTCTGCCGTTCCGCTTCAATAACATTTCCGGCCGCTGAACAATATCTGCGCAGAACATATTTATGTACAAAAAGGAAACGCTTAAAACCGTCCCGATGGAGCAAAAAAGAACTAAAGCAAGTCAGCGAGATGGTTATTGCCAAGAGGAACGGAATAAAATATATTAAGGATAAGAGGAATAGAAAAACAATGACATTGGAAAAGGAGGCAGGATCGCGCGTGACAGCCGCTGAACGGCGCGTGCGGGACAAAGAGATATGAATATTGTTTTTTTGGAAGCGAATACGCTGGGTGACGATGTGGATCTTAAGATGTTTGAGAAACTGGGTACGGTGAAGACGTATCCGCTGAGCGACCCGGAGAAAAATGCCGAAAGATGCATGGACGCGGATGTGGTCGTATTGAACAAGATTCCCGTGAATGCCGCGCTGCTGGACGGGAATGACCGCACAAAGTTGGTATGCATCACGGCAACAGGCACGAATATCGTTGATTTTCCGTATGTGAACGGGCGCGGTATCGCGATCGCGAACGTTAAGGGCTATTCGACCGAATCGGTCGTGCAGCACACCTTTGCGCTGGCATTCTTCCTCTGGGAGCGGATGCATTACTATGATACGTTCGTAAAGAGCGGCGACTACGCCAGGAGCGATGTATTCAGCCATTTCACGGAGAAATTCCATGAGCTCGCGGGACACACCTGGGGCATTATCGGACTCGGAACGATCGGAAAGCGCGTGGCTGAGATCGCGAAGTGCTTCGGCTGCAGGGTGATCTATTATTCCACGAGCGGAAAGCACGACGAGCCCGGCTTTGAGAGAGTTGACCTCGATACCATGATGCGCGAAGCGGATATCATCAGCGTTCACGCTCCGCTGAACGATGCGACAAAGGGTCTGGTCGGCGAGCGCGAGCTCTCTCTTATGAAAAAGAGCGCGATCATACTTAATCTCGGCAGAGGCGGGATCATAGACGAGGCAGCCCTCGCAGACGCGATAGAAGCAGGCACGATAGCCGGCGCGGGCACGGATGTGCTGACAAAGGAGCCGATCGCAGCGGACAACCCGCTGATGCGCATAAAGGACAGCGGAAAGCTGGTCATCACGCCGCACATCGCATGGGCCTCGGTGGAGGCAAGGATCAGGTGCGCCGAAGAAGTTTATCTGAATATTGAGGCGTGGATGAAAGGCGAAGAGAGGAATATCTGTAAATAAAAGTAAACGGCACTGTCAGTTCGACGGTGCCGTATTTCTGTTAGGATAAAGAAAAAAAGTGGGGTCTCAACACCTGTTGGTGCTGAGACCCCACTCGCAGGGGCAGTAGGATTCGAACCCACGACCCGCGGTTTTGGAGACCGATATTCTACCAGCTGAACTATACCCCTGTATGTCTCGCGTTTTTCACGCGCGAACATTATATTACTATAGCATTTTTAAAAAGTCAACTTTTTTCTGCCACAAAACTAGTCCTTTTTCGTGATTGTTTTTTTACCCCCCAAAACATATAATAACATACAGTACCGCAGTCCGCCCCGCTGCCACTGATGATATATGCGCGGCCGGACTGGAGTAGGCGGTTTTTCCGCAGTTTTATAAGGAGGAAGAAGTATGAAAAGAATTTTCAAGTTTCTGGCAGTTCTTCTCGCCATGGTGCTTGTAGCCGGTTCTGTTCCCGCGAGTTCGGTTTCGGCAGCATCCACCGTTTCCGTGAAGGCTCCCAAGAAGGCCATCTTTGTCGGCGGCTGCACAGGTACCAAGGCCAGCGGCAAAAAGGCAAGCTACAAGTCAACCCTGAAGGTTAAGAGCCTTCTGACCGGCTTTGACGCCGACAACATGACACTTAAGCTTACCTCGAGCGACAAAAAGATCGCTTCCGTAAGCAACAAGACCTATAAGGTAAAGGCTGTTGCCCCCGGCACCGCTACCATTACCGTTAAGGTTTACAAAAAGACAGACAAGAAGACCCCTATCGTTACATCATCCTTCGAAGTAACAGTTAAGAAGAATGCTTCCGATGCGGATCTTACTTACAAGGGCATCACAAACGGCGCTACCTACACCGTAGGCCAGAAGCTCACCGTTCAGCTGCCCAAGGGAACCGATACCGACAAGCGCCGCCTCACATCGGCTAACGCTAACGCCGAAGTTAAGAGCGCAGGCACCAACAAGTGGACGGTTACCATCGCAAAGGAAGGCGCTATCGAACTTAAGGCAGAAGCTTACATGAGCTCCAGCTACAAGGGCGCTACCGCTTCGAAGACCATCAAGGCTACCGCTGAATCTGAGGATAAGCCTCTCGTTATCGGCGTTGAGCAGAAGTCACTCAAGTCCTTCGTTATCACAGGTCTCCAGGAAGAGATCGAGAAGGCTGACATCAAGTTCTACACCATCATCGGCAAGGATATCAAGTCCGGCATGGACGCATATATCAACGAAGTTAAGTACGATGAAAAGACCGGCGAAGCTACCGTTACCACCTATACCGACAGCGATCTGACCGGCGGCACCGTTTACTACGTTGAGGTTGACGGCTCCACAGCCAGCTTCACCGCAGCAAAGGCCGAGCTTGCAGACGTCAAGAAGATGGAGCTTGCGACCACAGAGGTTAAGGTCGGCACATCCACTCCTCTTGAGTTCAAGTATTACAACAAGGACGGCATCGATATCACAGGCAAGGTTAAGACTCTCGTTAATGCTTCGAACCTTACCGTTGAGATCGTTCCTTCCGTTGACTATGCTTATGTCGTAGGCCAGGACATCACCGTTACCACCGCCGATCAGACCGTAGCTGTCAAGGCTACACTGACCACGGGATATGATACAAATACATATGCACCCATATATGTATACGGCACCGGCGCTGTTAAGTCCTACAAGGATTCGATCACAAACACCGGCAATCTATACGCAGTCGTTCCCGATGACAGTATATACATGACCAAGAAGGACGCGCAGCCCGCTCTTACCGTTAAAATCGGTGATTCCAGCACCCTCGAGGCACTGTTTGCTTTCTCGGACGGTACATTCAAGACCTTTAACGATACCGGATATGCGATCAGCTCGACCAATCCCGCCGTTCTCATGATCGGCACAAAGAGCTCTACGGGCGGATACAATCTTACTCCCGTAAATGCAGGCGAAGCAGCCATCCTTATCTCAGAGGGACCTGCCTTTGACGCAAACAAGGTTGTTGCCACCGTTCCGATCAAGGTTCTGGCAGCACGCAAGGCTTCGACATTCACCGTAACTCAGGACAAGACAACACTGAATTACAATACTCTTGTTCATGACTTTTTATACCTCACCGCTACAGCATACGATCAGTACGGAGAGAAGATCGACACCGCTACATTCACCATCGAACAGGATGCAAACTCCATGGTAGCCACCGGTACCGTATCTCCTCTGGCATTCGTAGGAAATGTATGCTACATCGAGGGATCGTACTTTACTCCTTCCGGAAAGGGCGGAGATCACTTTACGGTTAATATCACCTGCAACGAGATCGCGAACTGCGTTGCCAGACCTTTCTCGATCTATGTTAAGGACGTTGCTCCTACTGACGCGAACACCCTTTGGGTTCCCGCCAATACACAGATGATAGTAGACGGTGACAAGACCATCGATACCATGCTCAAGAACGGCATGCAGACCAACGATACTACCTTCGTTGCCGCACAGTTCTACGTAACCAACAACGGCAAGCAGTACTTCGTCAGCGAAACACTCGGAACACTGCTCACGGCAGCTCCCACATCGGCCCTTACCGCTACAACACTTGGTGTTACACCTGATAGTCCTTATCTCTACTACACCATCTCGCTGAACGGCAAGGTTATCAATCCGGCAGACGCTGCTTACAGCGGCCTCATCTCCACTTCATCCGGTGGTGTCGAGTTCAAGCCTTTCAAGATGGGCGCTAAGCTTCCTAAGGGTACATACACCGTTACCGTTTACAAGCTTATCCCCAGAACTAACGGAACAGCGGTCATCCCGCTTAAGACACAGGAGATCCAGGTTATCGAGAGCACTCCCGATACCAGCTTCACAAAGGTAGCTACCGAGACGACAGGAACACTTCCCGGAGCTCTGTCGAACTGCTTCAAGGTTTACTACGAGGGAACTGACGTTACATCTGCCATTACCAGCGGAGACTATACAGCTCCCGACAGCAATTCGGGCTCAGTATATGTTTACTCTATTAAGGTAGGTGGCCTCTACAGTTCAGCTTATGGTTCGTTCTCAGTAGATATCCCTGTTGGCGATCTTATCAAACTTAAATAATCAAAGAACTTTTCCGACGGGCAGGTTGCCGAGCGATCTGCCCGTCAGCTTTGTGTGACAGCACAAAGTAAAACCGATATGCAAAGGATTGCAATATGTCAAAGGACCGCATCACCAAAAGAAAACACCGCCGCCATGTCAGGCTCTTCGCCTTTCTCGGGTGGCTCGTAAAACCCTTTTTCAAGAAAAAGTTTAATTACGTCTGGGACGATCTTTCCGGGATTGAAGGACCGTACCTGCTGCTGTGCAACCACAATACGAACTACGATCCCGTATTCGTCGGGCTCGCCGCAGCGAAGCAGCTCTATTTCGTGGCCAGCGAGCATATCACGAGAAACCGTTTCCTGTTCGCGCTGCTGAACTTCATCTTTGCCCCGATCATCCATCAAAAAGGCAAGGCCGGAGTCAACACGGTCGCCGAGATGCTCAGATGCCTGAAATCAGGTTACAACGTGGCGATATTTCCCGAGGGCAACAGGTCGTTCAACGGACTGACCTGCCCGTTCCTCTCAACGATCGGCAAACTCGCGCGCAAATCGGGAGCGAAGCTGATAACCTATAAGCTCGAGGGCGGGTATCTTACGCAGCCGCGCTGGGGCTTCACTCTCCGCAAAGGAAAGCTCGCGGGCAGGCTCGTTCATGTATACGACGCCGATGAGCTCAAGGGCATGACTGATGACGAGGTCAATTCCGCCATAGAAAAGGATCTCTACGAGGACGCTTTTGCGACCCAGGAAAGAGAGCACATCGCGTTCATCGGAAAGCGCCCTGCGTACGGTCTCGAGACCACCCTCTTCATGTGCCCCAAGTGCAGACGCATCGGGCATTTAAAGAGCAGCGCCACGGATATTTCCTGCGAGTGCGGGTACAGGGCCGATTATAACGAATACGGAGAGCTGATCTGTGCGGACGGCACAAAGACCACGATCGCGGCATGGGACGCGTTCCAGCGCGAGAGTCTTGAAAGAGAGATAATGACGGCGAACGCCTCACATTCGGACCGCGTCATTTTTGAAGATGAGGTCAAGCTGCAGAGGATCAATGAAAAACACTCGATAGTCGACTCAAAAAAGACAGTACTCAAAGCCTTCTGCGACCATATCGAGATCGCGGACAAGAGCTTCGTTCCGGCCGATGTTACCGGAGTCGCGGTTCATTCGCGCAACACTATCGTGACCCACGACGCCGCCACCGGCGCGCAGTATGAAATAAAGGGCACGAACGAACTGTTCAATGCCCTTAAATATCTGTATCACTATGAGATCACGAAATCCCAAGCATCCTGCTGATGCCCCAGAGCACCATCAGATGCACCGGATAAAAGAGATAAAAGAAATACTTCATCTTAATGCCCCGTTTGCCGTTATACAGCGCGATCGGGATCACCCCCGCCAGGGCGGGAAGCTCACTTAATATCAGAGTACAGGACAAGGCATGGGCTGCGCAGGTTCCAAGCCTTGTCTTTTTAAATGTGTACAGCAGGAATATCGTGAAGATACCCAGCATATAATAGTCGGTCATAAAAATCTGCGCGACTGCCGCAAACGCAATGAGCGTGAGCGAAGCGAGGATGATCCTGAGCGCCCTGCTTCCGCCGGGTCCGAGCCGGTACGAATCTGTCAGTTTGATCCGCTCCATGCAGATCATCATCAAAACTCCGAGAGCCAGCGTAAAATAGACATTCTGATACGGAGTGTAGAACGCCGATCTGAAAAAGCACAGGTCGAACGGGACCTCTGATATCACTCCAAATAGCATCAGCCTGCCGAAATACTTCCAAGCGCTGCGTGTCTTAAAAAAGCCCTCGACCAGCAGAAAACAGAATATCGGGAACGCGATCCTGCCGATGCCGCGGAGGATCATATCCAGATTGTAGAGCCCGTCGTAATCGAGTCCGAACAGCCTGCCCTCGGGATACTGCACCGCAAAATTCTCCACGATCCCGGCACCGATATGGTCGATGATCATCGTGATCACCGCTATCAGCTTCAGGGTGCTGCCGCTCCAGCCGTGCGCCGCGACAAAAGCCTCAAATCCGGAGCCGCTCTCACCCCGGGCCGATCCCGCAGGAACAGCCGGAGCATCCGCCGCTGTTTTTTTATCGTCAGTGTTCAAGCTCAGCCTCCGATATCATCCAGATCAAAGTCGAGCGAAGTGAGCAGGCTCAGGTCCGCATCGGGCTCGGCCACGAGCCTCTTGGACTGATTAAGGATAGCCTCCTCGATCTTGTTTCTCGCCAGACGTCCGTTGCCGGCATCCGCTGCGCGGAGCGCCTGCACCGCGTTGAAATACGACAGCAGTCCGGGCTCGGCACCCTCGTCAATGGTATAGCCCTTTGACGCCGCGTTGATCTTTGCGATCGCCAGGAGTTCCTCTCCGGTGTAATCTGGGAAATTGATGATATTCGGGAAACGGCTCTTAAGTCCGGAGTTAGAGGTCAGGAACTCCTGCATTTCCTTGGAATAACCCGCCAGGATAACGATCAGGTTGTCGCGGTTGTCCTCCATGCCCTTTACCAGAGTATCGATTGCCTCCAGGCCGAAAGAATCGTCCTTTCCGCGGTACAGGCTGTACGCCTCGTCGATAAAGAGCACGCCGCCGATCGCGGAATTGATGACCTGGTTCGTAAGCGGCGCGGTATGTCCCACATAGCGCCCTACCAGATCGGCACGTGAAACCTCAACGAGCTGTCCGCCGGTCAGGACTCCGATAGCCTTTAAGTAGCGGCTCACGATCCTCGCGATCGTGGTCTTGCCGGTTCCGGGGCTGCCCGTAAATATCATGTGCTTGCTGACCTCGGAAGCCTTAAGGCCCTCCTCGCGTCTGCGTATCTGAGCGCGGTAGTATTCCTCGAGGCTGAAGATATATTCCTTGATGGTCTTCAGGCCTACGATCTTGTCCATCTCTGCCTTAACGGCCTCTATCTCGCCCGTGTAGCTGTCGGGAAGCGTGCCGAGCAGATTGATCTGTCTGCCCGCGATGTCCGCGTAAACCACGCCCTCTTTGACGGAGAGCACGGCCTGGGTGTCCTTTTCGAGATCCTCCTCAAGGCGGATCTGCGCAAGTCCCTTGAGACAATTCTCGTAGAAATCGAGTATGCCTGCCAGTCCTGCGTTCTTCTCGGCCTTGGTCACCGCAAACGCCACGAAATCCTCGGAGCATGTAACCTTAAATCCGAGCTGCCTGTCAGCCCTCTCGACCAGCTCCGCCTGCTCTCTCTCCGATATCCTGTGCAGAGCGTCCGCGTCGAGCTTAGCCGTCGTGCAGACATCCCCGAGCGCGTTTACAAAAGGCGCGCCGAAGCAGTCCGCGAGCTTCTCGAGCTTCTTGGTGCTGATAAATACCAGGTACTTGTTCTTTGCCGAAAGCGTGCCTACCGCGTCGTTCGCGAGTCCGTTGCTGACGCTGATCATCTGGCCGTTCTGCAGGATGTATCTCGATGCGAGCTTGCATTCACCGGTCATCACGAGCTCGCTCAACGTGTTCAGATATGCGGTGTGGCAGCTGTCATAGTTCTCTATCAGTATGATCTGTGATTTGCTCATCAGAGCCGAGTACAGATCCTGGAGGAAAAGCTTTTCCTCGGTAGAGGTCGGATACAGGGACAGGTCCATAACGCGGATCTCGCCGGAACGGATGACCTTTCTCGCCGCGAGCTCCTTTGCCATGGTCTTTAATGCCAGATGGCGGCCCGTATTCTCCTCGCCGTTCACATAGATGCTGTTCAGGGGCATCTTGTCCTTAGGCGGCATAACGATCGGGCGCTTGAACGCGATAAGGAGCTTTTTTAAAAATTCATCCTGTCCGAAAACGGTCTTTCCGACGGTCTCATCCACGCCCTTGAACGCCTGCGCGTCAACCGTTACCGGAGGCTCCTCTGCAGGTGCCGTCGCCTTTTGCGAAAGCTCGGGGCCGAAATCCGCCTCGAGATTCTTTCCGAGTTCATCGAGTTCCTTTTGTATGTCGTAATGCGAATCGGGCATATTGATATCTATGCCGCGCTCCTCGCACATGCGCATGATATCCATGTTTTCCCGGATGATCGAGCTCGTATCGGGAAGACGTCTGCCCGTGATAGCCCTAAGGTTATCGAGCAGGCTGCCGCCGTTCTTTCTCTTAAGCTTTTCGGCCTCTTTTATCTCATCAAGTGTGTAATTGCTCTTTTTGCCACCGAGTATGCTGCTCAGAGCGTCATCAATCTGATCTCTCATTCCTACTCCGTCCCCGGGAAAAACTCCCGTAAAAAAATATGCGGGCAGGCGCTGCAAAAGCGCTCGCCCGCTTTATACTGATTTTAAGACCGCACCGTACCGCGCGTCAAGTCGAATCGTACTTACGGATGATGTTCTGCGAGGCTTCCGTTTTGGAAAGCCGGAAATTCATCGCCATCTTTTCGATGTAATGATGCGCCTCGTCCTCCTTCATTCCCTCATTCTCGATAAGGTACCATTTCGCGCGGTTCATGATCCTGATCTCGTTGATCTTTTCTTCGACGGAAGCCTGCTTCTGCTCCATCTGTCTGAGCCTCTCGCGCGCCGAGCACATCATGCGCAGCGTCTGCGATACCATCATGCCCGAGGTGGGCTTTGCGATGACCATAACGCCGGCCTCCATGACCTTGGCGTAAATATCGTCATATACCTCGTTCTTGACAAAGAGGAGCACACCGCTGCTGCCCTCCGCGCAGATATCGGCCGCCAGCCTGCTGCCGAACTCATCGCGGAGAGGCGCATTGATCAGGACCAGATCGTATTTCATATCGATCATGAGCCTGCGGGCCTCACCTGCGGATTCGACGCATTTGACCGGCCAGTATGTCGAGGCGGGGAGCAGCGCCATGGTCGATCTGTTGAACTGCTCCGAAGGTGATACTATAAGCACGCTGTATGTGCTGTCCCTGAAGACCATGCGAAATGCCCCCTTTCCTGTATATTTTTAAGATCCGTTATCTCTCGCAGTACGCGCTGATGATCGATTCGGGCAGATACTGCTTTAAGAAGCTGCTTTTCTTTGCGGCCGCGATCGCCTCTTTAAGGTTTGCGGGCAAAGGCCTGTATTTCCCGGTGAGTTCGGGTGCCGCCGTGAAGAGGTTTATATCGGCGCTCTCGGGCAGCTGCATTTCCTTCGAAATGCCCTCAAGTCCCGCGTAGATCAGCAGGGTGAACGCAATGTAAGGATTTGCCGTCGGATCGGGAGAACGCAGCTCCATGTAGGGTGTCTGCCTCGCCGCGGGAACGCGTATGAGCTGTGAACGGTTCTCGGACGACCAGGATATGTACTTCGGCGCCTTGTTGCTGCCTATCCTCTGATATGAATTCTCGATCGGATTGAGGAAGAGCGTGATGTCGCATATCCTGTTCATGATGCCGGCGATCATGTGGTCGAGAAGGTTCTGTTTTTTGTTGTTGATGGAAATATTGATGTGGAAGCCGCTGCCGGGGCTGTCCGAAAGAGGTCTCGGAGAGAAATCTGCGCAAAGACCGTTCATCGCAGCGATCGAGCGGACAACCGATTTAAACGTGATCGCGTTGTCTGCCGCAGTGAGCGGATCGGAATAATGGAAATCGATCTCGTTCTGGCCGGGGCCTTCCTCATGGTGCGAAGTCTGGGGCTTCATCCCCATCTGCATAAGCGTCCTGCAGATCATGCGGCGCACGTTCTCGCCCTTGTCCGCGGGAGCCACGTCCATATAGCCCGCATTGTCATAAGGTTCAAAGGTCGGACGCCCGTCCGAATCCGTCTTGAACATGTAGAATTCAAGCTCGGAACCGAAATTGAACTCAACGCCTGCCTTCTTCGCGTCCTCGACCGCCTTCTCGAGAAGGGATCTCGAATCGCTCTCGAGCACTCTTCCGTCCGGATATTTAACGGTGCAGAACATGCGGACAACGCCGCCGTCCTCCGATCTCCAGGGAAGCGATGTAAGCGTCGACGGATCGGGATAAAGGAAAAGATCCGAGCGCACGTCTCCTCCGAAGCCCGCGATCGCGGAAGCATCTATGGCGATACCGTACTCAAAGGCTCTCTCGAGCTCAGAGGGCAGGATCGCAATGTTCTTCAGCTTGCCGAAAACATCGCAGAAAGCAAGTCTGATGAACCAGACATTCTCCTGTTTAACATACTGCAGAACTTCATCCTTTGTGTATTTCACGATATTACCTCCTCTTCACAACCCGCTATACCCATTCTTGTTCTTCCGACAGAAATCGTTTTCGCCGGACTCATTAGATTTTTTATAGCAGATACTCCCCCCGCATGTCAATGCTCCAAAAAGGCCCTAAAAGCCTTAATTTTTTTAGGATTGCATAATTTTCTTTTTTTATGAATAACTATTGACTTTTTTGCTTTAACGCTGTAAAGTACAATGCAACGGGACAATGACGTCCAAAGAGGCCGGATGCCTCTTTTTGTCATGGTCCCTTTTCGCATTTTATAAGCGAGCTGACCAATTAAACCGGAAAAATATTGAAAAAGGAGAAAGATAAAATGTTTAAGACACAGTACGTTAAGAAAGTTTACGACAAGGTAGCGGCAACCAATGCGGAGCAGCCCGAGTATCTTCAGGCGGTACGCGAAGTTCTCATGACCATCGAGCCCCTGCTCGAGGAGAATCCCAAGCTCGAGGAGCAGGGTATCCTTGAGAGGATCGTTGAGCCCGAGAGACAGATCATGTTCCGCGTTGCATGGGTTGACGATGCAGGCAAGGTTCAGGTTAACCGCGGATACAGAATTCAGTTCAACTCCGCTATCGGACCTTACAAGGGAGGTCTCCGCTTCCATCCTTCAGTAAACCTTTCCATCATAAAGTTCCTCGGCTTTGAGCAGATCTTCAAGAACAGCCTTACAGGCCTTCCCATGGGCGGCGGTAAGGGCGGTTCCGATTTCGATCCCAAGGGTAAGTCCGACGGCGAGATCATGCGTTTCTGCCAGGCATTCATGACCGAGCTCGCAAAGCACATCGGTCCCGACACCGACGTTCCCGCAGGTGACATCGGCGTAGGCGGACGTGAGGTAGGTTTCCTCTTCGGTCAGTACAAGAGACTCCGCAACGAGTTCACCGGCGTTCTTACCGGTAAGGGACTTGATTTCGGCGGATCCTTCACCAGAACAGAAGCTACAGGTTACGGCCTCTGCTATCTCACCGCTGAAATGCTCAAGTGCATGAAGGGCGAGAGCTTCCAGGGCAAGACCGTTGTTATCTCCGGTGCCGGCAATGTTGCTATCTATGCAGCACAGAAGGCTACACAGCTCGGCGGCAAGGTTGTTGCAATGTGCGACTCCAACGGCTACATCTACGATCCCAACGGCGTTAACCTCGACGTTATCAAGGACATCAAGGAGATCAAGAGACAGCGCATTAAGGAATACGCTTCACGCGTAGCAGGTTCCGAGTACCATGAGGGCTGCTCCGGCATCTGGACCATCAAGTGCGATATCGCTCTTCCCTGCGCTACCCAGAACGAGATCGACGAAGACTCCGCAAAAGCACTCGTTGCGAACGGCGTAATGGCAGTTGCAGAGGGCGCTAACATGCCTTCCACTCCCGAAGCCATCGAAGTATTCCAGAAGGCAGGCATCCTCTTCGCTCCCGCGAAGGCAGCAAACGCAGGCGGCGTTGCATGCTCAGGTCTTGAGATGAGCCAGAACTCCATGAGATATATGTGGACCTTCGAAGAGGTTGACGCGAAGCTCAACCAGATCATGGTAAACATCTTCCACAACATCTACGATGCTTCCAAGAAGTACTCGGACGGCATGGACCTCGTAGCGGGCGCCAACATCGCAGGCTTCAAGAAAGTCGCGAATGCGATGCTCGCCCAGGGAATTGCTTATTAATAGGGAATGGATCTTGCATCGCAAGATCCACCGCGACAATGGTAAAAAAAGTGCGAAAGTTACAACGCACTTTTTTTATTGTCGGGGAGGCGAAGCCATTCCCGGTCTTGCCGAGGTGTTCTCGAGGAATGACTACCGCCACGAAGCCATTCCCGGTCTTGTCGAGGTGTTTTCGAGGCAAGACTACCTTTATTTAGGTTTTCTAAATATAATTTAGGGTGTTTTATTCAAACACTTATGCTAATATATGTATCTGGGGTTAAAATCCCGTATTTTTGGCATTTCCCCATATGATGATGAGAAATCAGAAAAAGGAGAGTAATTCAGCATGTCTAATTGTGCAATCGTAGGAATCAACTGGGGCGACGAAGGAAAGGGCCGTATGGTGGACCTTCTGACCGAAAGCTATGATGTCGTTGTAAGGTATCAGGGCGGCGGCAATGCGGGCCACACCGTTATCAACGAATTCGGCAAATTCGCGCTTCATCTTCTGCCTTCCGGCATTTTCAGACCCGGCGTCATGAATATTCTCGGCAACGGCGTTGCTCTCGACCTCGAGAACCTCTGGAACGAAATTCAGACGGTTGAGGCACAGGGCGTATCCGTAGGCCCCGACAAGCTCCGCATCAGCGACAGAGCTTCTCTCCTTCTCCCCTGGCATCGCGACCTCGACGGACTCGAGGAGGCACGCCTCGCGGACAAGAAATTCGGTTCGACAAAGCAGGGCATTGCCCCTTTCTATTCGGATAAATACCAGAAAAAGACCATTCTCGCCGGAGAGCTCTTCTATCCCGAGCACCTTAAAGCTCATCTCGAAGACCTGATCGAATGGAAGAACCTGACACTTACAAAGGTTTACGGCGCGAAGGCCGTTACACTCGACGAGATGCTCGACTGGTTCAGGGAGTACGGCGAGAAGCTCAAGCCCTACATCTGCAACACCGGCGCTCTCATGCGCGACGCGCAGAAGAACGGCAAGAAGATTCTCTTCGAGGCACAGCTCGGTTCGCTGCGCGACCTCGATTACGGTATCCACCCCTACACGACTTCATCAAATACCACCGCGGCTTACGCTCCCATCGGTTCGGGCCTCCCGTCCGTTAAGATCGACACCGTGGTAGGCGTTGTAAAAGCATAT
>JAEEGJ010012054.1_pt1 | contig 21585 bp, 16 predicted proteins | sample 8958761 | NCBI WGS metagenome assembly JAEEGJ01 (sample SAMN16246546, study PRJNA631951) | gut metagenome | biome: gut microbiome; feature: rumen; material: RS-attached | host: Bos | place: Iran: Karaj | collected 2018-10
CACGATACTGGGGTTGTTGACCATCACGAGATAGAGGTCCATGAGGGAGTCCATAAACTCCTCTTTGAGATCCCACTTGGAGAGGTCGTAACGGATTTCGGGCAGGACAACCGGCTGCTGGGGCACCGGCTCCATGCGGAAATCGTGGACTATGTCCTTGTCGACAGTGTAGCCCATGGTGCTCTCGGAACCCTCGAGGCTGAAGTAGTCAACCTTGGAAAGGTACATCTTGTAGACCACCTGTCCGCGCACTTGGCTGTTGTTGAACTTGTAGAAACCTTTCTTGTCGGTGTAGGTCTCGGCTTCGGAGCCGTCGGAACCCACAATTTTGACCTTACAACCTTTGATGAGCTGCATGGATTTCTCGTCGCGAACGGTACCCTCGATGGTATAAAGCAGCGGGGGCAGCTCGAACTTATAGAGGTTAAGGGTGGGAAGAGGGAGCTTCTTGCCCTTTTTGTCGGTATTCTTGTTGAGGGGGTCGTCGAAAGGACGGTTGGAGGAGAAGTAGCCGCGCTCGAGCATGGGGTTGGCATCGCTTTCGGGGTAGTAGATGATGGACATCTCGTCGTAGGAGGAGTTGATGGGCACACCCAGGTTCTCCGGCTTGGAGCAGATGCGCTTGCCGATGCGGGTCTTGTAAATGTCGTAGCCGCCGATACCGGGCAGACCGTTGGAGGAGAAATAGAGGTTGGAGTCGCCACGCAACACGGGGAAAGCCTCGCGGCCCGGAGTGTTGACCACGGGACCCATATTGACGGGCTTGCCGAAATCGTCGGCCAAAGAGGCACGGGAAGCTTTCCAAATATCGTAGTCGCCTTCTCCGCCGGGCATATCGGAGCAGAAATAGAGGGTCAGACCGTCGCTCGAGATGGCGGGGTAGAGATAATTATACATGGTGTCACCAAGATTGATGGCAACAGGGGTTGCCCACTCACCGGGAGCGACCTCTTCCTCGGCGGGTTTGCTCTCTTCCTCAGTGTTGGCATCCTTGCCCTTCTTACCCTTGCCTTTCTTGGTAGTTTTGGTGGGGGACTTCTTGGCCTTGGTCTTCTTGGCAGCCTTCTTCTTGTCGGCGGCTACTGCCTTGGTCGAGGTGTAGATGGCGCAACCGTGGGTCTCGTGCTCAACGATTTTGCATCGTGAGAAATAGATGGTGGTGCCATCGGGGGAGAAACAGGCTTCACCTTCGTTGCTGGTGGTGTTAATCTTGCCGCTATTGTCGTAAGGTGTGGGATTGTTGGTCCACTGCCCGTTACGGTCCTTGTAGACGGTATAGAGCGAGGAGTAGTTCTGACCTGTCCACACGTCCTTGCCATCTGCTTCGTCGGCACCGTAGCGCGAGGAGGTGAAGACAAGTGTATTGGTGTCGTCACCCACGAAACGGAGCGACCAGTCGTTATACTCGGTGCTCCAGTCTGCCAGTTTGGTGATGATATGGCGGCTGCGCTCGGCGGCCCAACGTGTGACATCGATAAGCGATTTCTTTCGTGTCAGGCAAAGCTTGTCGCCAGGGACCAGTTCGAGGTATTTGTCGTAGTAGCTGTCGGCCTCGTCGAACTTGCCGTTGAAACGGCACATCTCGGCCATGTAGTAGTAGAGTTTGGGCTCCACAGTATAATAGCCTGCCTGGATGAGGCGGTGGTACGTGTGTTCGGCCTTGGGATAGTTGTACATCAAGCGGTAGCACTCGCCAATCTGAAAGTAGATGCGGTTCTTTTCAGCCCTGTTGCTCGACACACGGTCGTAGGCCTTCTGGTAGCTCTCCAATGCAAGGATGTACTGCTTATCCTTGAACTGCTGGTCGGCCTGGGCGGCGACACTGTTCTGTGCCACGGCCATACTGGACCAAAGCAGGGCTATAGCCAATAGTGCAAAACCTTTTTTAATCGTTTTCATATATGAATGTTTGTTTTTTTACAATAACGCAATTACATTAATATTAGTACGTTGTGCCGAAAAAACATCGTACACAACACACCAAATTAATGTGCTAAATTACACATTTTTTCTGACATAGATAAAAAAAAGTGATTCTTTGTCGATTATCTTGAACTCGGAAACTCCACATCGGGGTAGATGAGGTAACGGCTGCGGATGGTTTTGAAACGGTCGAGGGCAGGCTGCCATGTGGCTCGGATTTCCTCTTCGGTGAGGCCACGCTCAATCTGTTTGCGGAGCTGGTCTGTCCCTGCCAGTTTCTCAAAGAAGTTGGACTTGAGAAAGAACTTGCCTTTTGGCACTCGGCGATACATAGTTAGCAGATAGGAAAGGGTGATTGCACCGGCAGGACAGTCGGCACTACGCAGGTTGAGGGTATCGGATTTGTAAGTGACGATCTCGAATGGCCAGGGGGTGCCGCGACCCACGCCACAGTTGGTGCCCTCAAAGAGACAAAGACTAGGATAGAGCGCAACGGCATGGGCATTGCGCAGGTTGGGCGACGGCGGCACGGGCAGCTCATACCCTATGCTGTCGCGACGGTAGCCCTGCATCGGGACAACGGTGAGGTTGCATTGCAGGCTGTCTCTCAACCAATACTCACCGTTTATCATCTCAGCGTATTCGCCAATGGTCATGCCGTAAACGATGGGCACAGGGTGTATCCCCACGAATGAACGGTAATGGGCAGTGTCCAGCACGGGACCGTCGATGTAATGACCATTGGGATTGGGGCGGTCGAGGACAATGAGCGGGATGCCAGCTTCGGCACAAGCCTCCATCACATAGTGCAACGTCGAAAGGTAGGTGTAGAAACGACAACCCACATCCTGCAGGTCGAAGACGACTGCATCAAGGTCTTTCATCTGTTGGGGCGTAGGTTTCTTGTTCTTGCCGTAGAGAGAGATGATGGGAAGACCCGTCTGCGGGTCTTTGCTGTCGGACACTTTAGCCCCCGCCGCCGCTGTCCCGCGGAAACCGTGTTCGGGGCAGAATATCTTGGTGACACGAACGCCTTGGGAAAGAAGGGTGTCCACTAAATGGGTGTTGCCCACGAGAGAGGTTTGGTTGGCCACCACAGCGACATTCCCGGCATAAAAATACTTTTCGGCAAAAACACACGCTCCACTATCCCGGTATCTGGAAATACAATCCATCATCATCTCAGAACCTGTATAGAAAGGTTCGACGGGATGATAATGCACGAAACCGGCCACTTGGGAACCCGGCTGTGCGTGGCATGAAGAGAACAATTGCGATATTATCGCAACAAGCAGAACCAGCCTATGCGCCAGCCGTTTCAATTTTCAACTTTCATTTTTCAATTCTTCCCCGTGTGTCCGAAGCCGCCGCTGCCGCGCTCGGTGTCCGACAGCTCTTCCACCTGTATAATCTCAGCCTGCTCGTGGCGGGCAATAATCATCTGGGCGATACGCTCGCCGTCGTTGATGACAAAGTCTTCCTGCGAGAGGTTGATGAGGATGACGCATATCTCACCCCGGTAGTCAGCATCGATGGTACCCGGTGAGTTGAGCACAGTGATACCCTTCTTCAGAGCCAGGCCGCTACGGGGACGCACCTGCGCCTCGTAGCCTGCGGGCAGCTCCATGAAAAGGCCTGTCTTCACCAAGCCGCGCTCCATGGGTCGCAGCGTGACCGGTCCGTCGGGCAGGAATGCCCGCAAGTCCATCCCCGCCGACTGAGCAGTCTCATACTTCGGCAACGGGTGATGGGAGGTGTTTCTTATCTTGATTTGCATACTAAGTCAAGTTCTAACAATTCGTTATTGTGTTAACATGTAAATGTGTTAGTCTGACGTACGAATTAACACATTCACACATTAACGCATTCACGCATACTATTTCTTGGTCAGCACTTCGTCTATCATGCCGTAGGCCTTGGCCTCCTCGGCGGTGAACCAATGGTCGCGGTCGCTGTCCTTCTCCACCTGCTCGAAAGGTTGACCGCTGTGGGTGGCGATAATCTCGTAGAGCTCTTTCTTCAACTTGAGAATCTCGCGCACGGTAATCTCCATGTCCGTGGCCTGTCCGTCGGCACCGCCCATGGGCTGATGAATCATGACACGGGCATGAGGCAGGGCGCAACGCATACCCTTCTCGCCTGCGCAAAGGAGCACACTGGCCATCGAGGCGGCAAGCCCGGTGCAGATAGTGGCGATTTTGGGCTGGATATACTGCATCGTATCATAAATGCCCAAACCTGCATACACCGACCCTCCCGGCGAGTTGAGATAAATCTGGATATCCTTCTGGCTGTCCACGCTCTCAAGAAAAAGCAACTGAGCCTGGATGACGTTGGCGGTATAGTCGTCGATAGCTGTGCCGAGGAAGATGATGCGATCCATCATCAGACGGCTGAACACATCCATCTGTGCCACATTCAGCTGGCGTTCCTCGACTATATATGGAGTCAATGAATTATTGATGGCCGAAGTATATTTGGCATAAGTGGTACTGCTGATGCCACGGTGCATGGTGGCATATTTCTCAAATTCTGTCATTGGGTTTTATTTTAGTTTTTAATGAAGAGGTAACGTTGAAACAACAATAAAATTGCCCTGCACCCAAAAAAACAAATACATTTGTCTATTCTCTAATCATTAAAACAGATTAACGAATTAACATATTCACAAATTAACATATTCAATATATTTGTCCTTCCTCTTCTCTAATCACGATTCTTCTCCGTCGCATCACCGTTCGTTCTACCTTCATTTATCCTTCTGTGGAGGAAGAACGATGGGAGAACGATGGGAGAACTGAGGAATAAGGAGCGACGGAAGGGCGGCCGAGGCAGGACGATAGTGAATCGTGAATGCCTGAATGTTTGAACGTGTTAACGTATGAATGTGCAAGTCAGATTCACGAACTAACACATTCACGAATTAAAAGAATCAAAAAATCCAGGGATTTACGTATTCAAAAGGCCGGGACGGCGTTTACGAGTCCTCTCGATAGCCTGTTCCATGCGCCACTGTTCAATCTTGGCATGGTTGCCGCTCAGTAGCACATCCGGCACCTTCCAGCCCCTGAACTCGGGAGGACGGGTGTATTCGGGAGGCGCCACGAGGCCGTCTTGGAACGAGTCGCCCAAGGCCGACTGCTCGTCACCGATAACGCCGGGGATAAGACGGATGACCGTGTCGGCGATGACTGCGGCAGCCAACTCACCACCTGTAAGGACATAATCGCCTATGGAAATCTCCATGGTGATGAAGTGTTCGCGGATGCGCTCATCCACACCCTTGTAGTGGCCGCAGAGAATCATCATGTTCTCCTTGAGGGAAAGGGTATTTGCCATCGGCTGCGAAAGCATCTCACCGTCGGGGGCGGTATAGATAATCTCATCGTAGCTGCGCTGGCTTTTCAACTCCTCGATGCAGTTGGCCAAAGGCTCCACCGCCATCACCATGCCGGCACCGCCGCCGTAGGGATAGTCGTCAACACTGCCGTAACGCGACAGGGAATAGTCGTGCAGGTTGTGGAAAACGACTTCGACAATGCCTTTCTTTTGAGCCCTGCTAAGAATGGACTCTTCGAAAAACATGTTCATCATGTTGGGGAAGAGGGTGAGGATATCGAGACGCATATTATCGTATTCTGATGGTTCGTCCCGGTTTGAGCACCGATGTCTCTTTAAGGCCGTTGAGCTGACACAGTTTCTTTACCGTGGTACCGTTGCGCTTGGCTATACGGCTGAGGGTGTCGCCAGTGCGAATCTTGTATGTCTTGCCTCCGTCGCTATAGTTGCCCACGCGCGACTTGGAGCTTTGGTTGGCATACCCGCGCTTGGCCACCTTGCGGAAGGAGTCCTTGGTAAGGCGAAGGGAGGGTTTGACAAGGGTGCGGGTCTCGCAACTGATGACATCTTCCGGATTCATGGCATTGCCATTGTATCGGATTTCGAAATGGAGGTGACTGCCACGAGAGCGGCCGGTGTTGCCGCAGAGCCCTATCTCTTCGCCTGCCTTGACACGGGTGCCGGGGGCTACATGGCGTTTGGAGAGGTGTGCATAGTAAGTCTCCAAGCCGTTGTCGTGGCGGATAACGATAAGGTGGCCGTAGGAACGGTTGTATTTGGAGAACCGGACTACACCGTCGAAAGCGGCATAGATGGGTTCACCTGTGGGCATGGCGAGGTCGAGACCATAGTGGAAACGACGGCGACGGGGGCCGAAATGGGAGGTGGGACGGGCATAGTCGGGCGTGGGGAAGACGAAAAATTTGCCGTGTTCGGCATCGGTAAGTTTGATTTCGACAGGAGCCATCTCAGAAATATCCATCTTGAGGGTATGCACCAGTGCCGAATCACCGGCCATGAGGATGTCCTCTTCACTGTCAGTACCAGGGTCATCCTGTTGCGAGAGCGCATAATGAGGGGTTACGATACCCATTCCCTCCTCGTCGTCAGAGTCTTCTTCTTGATTTTTGCGATCCTTTTGGGCATTCTTTTTATCGATATCCTCATTATCTTTGTCCTGAGGGTTCTCGTCGAAGAAATAGGGTTCTTGGTAGGCTGGCTTGGATTCCACATCGTCGGCCACATCGACAGTGTCGTTGTTTACTTTCTTTTTGGGTTTCTTCAATCCGTATGGCTCAGTGCGAACACCCGAGTATTCATCGTCGGGGTCGCTTGTCTTCACCAGTCTGTTATGTTTAATCTGCCCTCCCTGTGTATTGGCATACACCCGGGGCTTATTTTTGTTTTGCTTTGCATTAGGACGATCCTGCGCGTTAGAGCATAAAGGCACAAACACCATCAGAATCAGTACAATATAATATATATATTTTTTCATAACAATAGTGCAAAGGTACGAAAAAAAATGGATATGGCAAAATTTAATTGCCATAGGCATCGGGCAAACGCAGAAACACAAGCACGGTATCATGCCTTTGAAAGGCTGGCTCCCAATAGTCCTACATGGACAATAACAAATTGAGCATGCGTGCTTTCGGTGATTGCCCTTGCAGGGAACATTTGAAATGGTTAGATTTGGGATGTGTTCCCTGCCCAAAAATGTTAAATATTTGCATAGGTGAAAAAATTTTGTTATGTTTGCAGCATCAAATGAGAAGTGTGATATAAAAAATAGATAACTGATATATAATATTTTATGAATCATTTATTATATTTTTATTGAATTAATATGGGGAATATTAAATGTGAATAAGGCAAAAACCAAAAAATTCAAGTGATATGAAAAAGATTGTTTTTCTTGCAGTGGCTATGATGTGGGTGACAGTGGTGTTCGGGCAACGCCCAGTGGGTGATACGATTACGTGTCCAGAAGGTCTCAACTATTTTACTTATGTATACGATTGGTGTGAAGATACTGATATTGACTGGTATGTTGAAACGTGTTATAACCATCTTCGTTTCCCGGATGCAGCTTATTTTTATGATATGACTGACCCGAATGGGACGATGACCAATGTGGGTCCAGATGCCTTTTATTATTTTTTTGGTAACGGGATAATGGGTACGCAGTACATTACGGACAAGCCCATAAAAATCATAGGGATAGCGGCGCCAGCATATATGGAGGCGGCGCGGGACACAACCATATATGGTGGTGGTTCATTTCCTGCGGGGAGTGGGATTCCAGGCACTTTCCTGAACACGCGGGACACCACTTTGGCGGGAAGGATTACGGACTCGATGATACTGTATCAGGTGGACCCCGACGGAGGAGGACTTGTCGAACTGATGGCGAAGGGATGGCGGATGGACGACCCCCATCGGTATATCCATCTCCCGCCGGGAAGGTTGGGATGGGCAAATTATTATCAGCGTCCAATTGACAGTTCGTTGGTGGTGCCGTTGTATGAGGTGATGTTTGACAAGCCTGTGGTGGTTGAGGACACGTTTGTGGTGGCGGGGACTTGTCTGAACAACGAGGGCAGTTATGCGTGGCAGTTTGACCCACTGACGGATAGACCCAAATGGATGTGGCTGTGGGATCACTGTCCTACACGATATATATGTTGGAGAGGTCTGGAACTCGAAGAAACTTGCAAGGTGTGGTGGTCCAAGTTCCGAACACTGGACTGGAGAGTGAGGAGAATGGTGGTGATGTATCATGGTGATACAGGTATAATTGGTGCTACATTCTTTAGCCAAATAATATACCCGATAATCGATCCGGGGTTTGACACGACGCTGTGCCACAATGTGCGGGATATCCGCGTGGTGGCGCGGACAGACAGCAGTGCGACGCTCTGCTGGGATTCTGGCGACGGAGGGCCGTGGGAGGTGGCATTCGGGAAGATGACAGACCAATGGGAGGATTTCACTATAACCACGGTGAACACGCCGATGGTGACGCTGACGGGTCTTGAGGTGGGGACGGTGTACTTTGCCTTGGTGCGCTCGTATTGTGGGGTGACGCATGAGTATGGCGACTGGAGCAGTCCAGAGGAGGTGGAGATCTATGAGCATCATCCCGAACCCGAGGGGATAGCCGAGAAGGAAGGAGACCGCATGGTGTATCTGATGCCTAACCCCGCACGGGGGGTGGTGAGTGTGATGTCGTCGTACAGGATAGGCCGGATGGAGGTGTATGACATGACGGGAGCGAAGGTGCATGAGGAAAGAGTGGACGGCATAGCGGCCAACGTGGATGTGAGCGGCTGGAGGAGGGGGACCTATGTGGTGGCCCTGTATTTGGAGCAAGGCGTAGTGACCAAGAAACTGCTGGTGGAATAATCGGCAGGTGTGATTGTCACAAGTAGGAGCTGTTTTGTTTCCCGTGGAGGATGGGTTGTCTTTAATGTCCTCCACCGACAGACTCTTCTGTAGCACCGGTCTTGGCACGGCTTTCCAGTTCCATTTTGCCGAAACGCAGGGTGGCACCGAAGGTGATGTAGCGGCTGTTCCACTTGCTGATGCTGGTAGTGGTCATGTATGGGTTGGCAGTGGTGGAGCCCCAGTTGTTCCAGTTGAAGATGTCGTTGCAGTTGAGATAGAGTGACAGTTTGCGGTCAAAGAAGTCGGCACTGGCACCGAGATTAATGCCTTTTCGGGGCTCGTTGATGTACATCAGGCTCCAGGGACTGAGCGCGCGGCTGCTGTAGTTGCCCGAAACAAAGAATTCCACCTTTTCCCACAGTTTGGTCCATACCTTGAGGCGGACGTTCCATGAGGGCATATCCTTTTCGACCCATTCGCCAGGTCGTACTTGCACGTTGTACCACCGATAAGCCACACCACCGTTCAGGCGCACGTTGAAGAATCCCGAGGGACGGTACATGACGTTGAAGTTGAGGTCGGCATTGCGGGTGTTGCCCACATTGTAGGGCTTGGAAAAGTCCACCACGCGGCCGAAGAATGGATGGTACTGGGCATCGGGCAGGGAGTTGAAATCGTTCACTTCGGCCTTATAGGAACCAGAAACGCCTACCGAACCGAAATTGTTGAAGTATTTGTTCCATGAGGCATCGAAATTATGGGAGTGGGAGGGTTCCAACAGCGGGTTGCCGGTTGAGTAGCTCTCAATGCCAAACGACTCGTAGCTGCTGAGACTCTCGGCCGAGGGTGTGGAGGTGTGCATGGTGTAGCTGAGACTGAAATTGTGCATGTCTTTGGTACGGTAGCTCATGTGCAGCGAAGGCGAGGCGGTGAAGGGATGTACCGTCACATCGTATTGGGGCAAACCTTCATGGCGGGACGATTTGTAACTATATCTGCCACGCAAGCCCAGCTTAAGGGTGAAGTCGCCCCATTTGCGCTGCCAAGTGACGTAGGCGGAGATGTCGTGGTCGCGTGTGTAGTTGGTGTCCGACCGCAGGATGTCGCAATAGTAGTTACCGGAGGCGTCGAGGGTGTCGCGCAGATAAAGTTCATGACCGAAACCCAAATTCAAGTCCACACCGGTTGATATTTCGCCCTTTTCGCTATAGGGGAGTGAATAGTCGAAGCCGATGGAGCCGCTGCCGCTCGCATCGTTGCTGTTGGTGCGGTGGTCGTAGCTCATTTGTGGTTGGAACTTGTAATCCTGCTGGCTGGAGCCCTGCTGTCCCCATCCCCACCAGTTGCCGTTGGCATTGATGGAGTATTGGTGTCCTTTGTTGTTGAATTTGTGTGTGTACCACAGCCCGCCGTAGCCACCGCCGCTGTGGCTGCTGGTAAGCGAGTGGCTTAGGCTGCCGAAGTCGTAGGCATTGCCCATAATGTCATAGTCGGTGCGCACGGTGGTGTCGAAATTCTCGTCGTTGCTCCAGCTGGGATAAGCACCAAACCATCCGCTGATGCTGTTCATCGAGTCGAACTCATAGCTGGCGTTGAGGTTGGTCCAGATGCTGTGATGCCACGAGTGGTTAATAGTGGAGTATTGCCAAACACGTGCGGTGTCGGTGCTGTTGTGCATCATGGTGCCCGACGAGTTGCCGTTGCGCGTGAAGTCCGAGCCGCTGTAGCTGACGTAGGCACTGATATGGAATTTCTCGTTGCTGTAGACATAGGAGGCCCATGGCGAGACGGAGGGACGCGACGACCCGTTGGCACCGAAGCTGATGAAGGAGTTCTTCAACATCTTTTGATTGGTGACAATGTTCACTACCGGCCCACTGCCGCCGTAGCGTGCCGAGGGGTTGCGGATAACCTCAATGCGGTCGATGCTGTTGGCCGGGAGGGTCTTGATGTATTGTTTGAGGGCCTCGCCTTCTAAATGAGAGGGACGGTCGTTGATCCATACCGTCACGGATGAGCCGTTGAGGGTCACGTTGCCTTCAACGTCCACTTCGACTCCGGGAGAGTTCTGGAGAGCATCGCTGGCATTGCCTGTCTGGATGGAAGCATCTTCGCTGACGTTGTAGAGGTCTTTTTCGCCATCGACGGCATAGAGGGGTTTCTGACTCACGATTTTCACTACATCGAGAAGCATGGCCCCTTCGCTCATTTCGGTGACACCCATGTCGATTTTTTCCAAATCGGAGTAGCCTTCGTTGCGGGTGTAGGGCACAGCCTTGAAGATGGTGGCATAGCCCATCGCCGAGAATCGCAAGATGGTGGGGACAGTGTCGTTCTGAAGGGTGTAGATGCCTTTTTGGTCGGTCACAGTGCCACGGATGAAGATGCTGTCAGTGGCACGGAGCATGGCAACATTCGCATACATTACAGGTTGGCCATCTTTGCCTTTCAACGAACCGGTTATGGTTTGTTGGGCAAGGAGGGTGGTGCTGAAACACATCAGGGTGAGGATAATGAGATGTTTTTTCATGAATATTGTTTTTGTGTTTTGCACAAGGTGCAGTCTTAATTATGTCGGGTATGATTTGATGGGATAAAAAGTTGCTGATAGTTAGTGTTATCAAGTGTTCAAAAATAGTTAATGGATTTAAATTCCAAGTTGCAAAAATACGATTTTTTTAGATATTGAAATGTTTCTTTTAGATATTTTTTATAATTAGACAATTGTTTTTATGATAATCAAAGAAAAAATATTATCTTTGCATCGCAAAACGATTTGGACGTTCCAGTGCAAGGGTTTATGGAGTAGTCATATGCAAGGTTTGGTGTATGTAAAAAGTATTTGATATTTATAGAATGTATTGGTGTTTGGCAGTTTTTTGCGAGGAGGAGAAGAGGTGTGGGGTGTGGAATGTGGGTCTGAAAAGATGATGATAAATTTGAAAAATAGTTAATTGATATGATAAAGATAAAAAAAGGCCTCGATTTGCCGATGGAGGGTGCTGCGGAGTGTCGTGTCAGCGATGCCTGCGACATTGTAACCTTCGCAGTGAAGCCGACAGACTATGTGGGGTTGGTACCCCGTCTGTTGGTTGCTGAAGGAGACAAGGTGTCGGCAGGCGATGCGCTGATATGCGATAAGAATGACGATCGTATAAAGTTCGTCGCTCCTGTCGACGGTGAGGTGCAGGCAGTAGTGAGAGGCGAAAAACGTAAGCTTTTGGCTGTTGTGGTGAGGGGTAATGGAGAGTCGTCTCATGCGGCAGATTGTCAAGTGCCGCAAACTCTGGATGGACTATCGCTAAAAGAAAGCATGCTTAACAAGGGATTGTGGGCACTTCTGCGGCAACGGCCTTTCGGTACGGTTGCCAATCCCGACGATTGCCCGAAAGCCATTGTGGTGAGTTGCTTCGACAGTGCCCCGTTGGCACCGGATTACGACTTTGCGCTGCAGGGCAGAGAGGATGATTTGTGCAAAGGGATAGAAATGCTGACATTGCTGACAGAAGGAACGGTCTTTGTTTCATTCCGTCCCGGCCAGCGGTTGGCTAAGGTGGTGGAGCAGCATGTTACGTCCCATCGGGAGCGGGTCAGCATCCAGTATTTTGAAGGGCCACATCCTGCCGGCAATGTGGGAACGCAAATTGCATGCCTTTGTCCAATCAACAAGGGTGAGACGGTGTGGACAGTGAATGTGCAGGATGTTGCTGTGTTGGGGCATTGGGCCGCTACAGGTGTGTATTGTCCGGAGAGGGTAGTTGCCGTTGCAGGTTCGCAGGCACGCAATCCACATTACTATCGGACAATGGCTGGAGCTTGTGTAGAGAGTTTGGTGAGAGCGCAGCTGTTTGATACATCTTATCCCGCCATGACTGGTGGCAGGGTTGTCCCTGAAGGTGTGCGTGTAGTGTCGGGTAATGTGCTAAGCGGTACGCGGATTGAGCCCGATGGCTATCTGGGTGCCTACGACAATTTGTTGACTCTTTTGCCTGAGGGCGACTATTACGACTTTATGGGTTGGTTGTTGCCGGGGTTGAAGAAACATAGTTTCTCCCGTACGTTTGCGAGCGGGTTTGTGCCGCACGGCATGAATTGGTTGTACCAGATGCTACCCGACTATCTACGACCCAAGTTTGACACCAATTTGCATGGAGGTGTACGTCCGTTGGTATTCACAGGTAATTTTGAGCGGGTGTTCCCGTTTGACATATATCCCTTGCAGCTTCTCAAAGCTTGTATTGTGGGGGATATAGAATTGATGGAGAAATTGGGGATTTACGAAGTAGAACCCGAGGATTTCGCCCTGTGCGAGTATATAGACCCGTCGAAGACGGATATACAGCCCATTGTCCGTGAGGCTTTGGAAATGCTGAGAAAGGAGGCTTTGTGATGTTTGACGGATTAAGAAAGTTTATTGATAAGATTAAGCCTGACTTTGTGGCCGGAGGAAGATTTGGCTGGCTGCAGAGCACGTTCGAGGCTTTTGAGACGTTTGCTTTTACACCTAACACTGTGACACGTCGCGGAAGTCATGTGCGCGACGGTGTGGATATGAAGCGTGCCATGATCACGGTGGTGATAGCTTTGATGCCAGCACTGCTGTTCGGCATGTGGAATATTGGTTTCCAGACATCGCTGAACGCCATGGACTGGCCATACGAACTGGGCACGGCCGCCAGCTGGTGGTATTGCTTATGGTTCGGATTCCTGCGAATGCTGCCCTTGATAGTGGTGAGCTATTTGGTGGGACTGGGCATTGAGTTTATGTTTGCCCAGATACGTCACCATGAGGTGAATGAAGGCTATTTGGTCACGGGTTTGATTATCCCAATGATTGTGCCAGTCACGACTCCCTTGTGGCAGCTGGCATTGGCAGTTGCTTTTGCTGTGGTGATAGGCAAAGAGGTGTTTGGCGGTAGCGGGATGAATTTCCTCAACCCGGCATTGGTGGCGAGGGCATTCCTTTTCTTCAGCTATCCCACCCATATGTCGGGTGACAGTGTGTGGATAGCAGCTGATTTGTGGGGCACGGATGCAATCACTGGAGCGACACCGCTGGGAGAACTGGCGGCAGGTTCCTGGCCTTCGGATAGTGCCCTCGACATGTTTATTGGTACCGTGGCGGGCAGCACCTGCGAGACTTCAGTCATTGCCATCTTATTAGGAGCCATAGTGCTATTGGTTAGCGGAATTGGAAGCTGGAGGATTATGCTTAGCGTGGTATTAGGTGGTGGAGCCATGGGATTGTTATTCAACCTCATCGGTGCCAATGACTACATGCAGTTGCCCTTCTACTATCATTTCCTGATGGGAGGTTTTGCTTTCGGTGCTGTGTTTATGGCTACCGACCCAGTGACTTCGGCACAGACCAATACCGGCAAATGGATTTATGGTCTGCTGATAGGTGCTTTCGCAGTGATGTTGAGAGTGCTGAATCCTGCCTACCCCGAGGGAATGATGCTTAGTATATTGCTTATGAACTGCTTTGCACCGTTGATTGACCATTGTGTTGTGGCAAGGAATATCAAGAGAAGAGAGAAAAGAAAGGAGACTGCAAGATGAAAACCTATAGCAACCGATATATATTCATCTATTCGGCTGTGCTTGTTATAGTTTCGGCATTGATACTTTCGGTAGTGTCCATAAGTCTTAAGCCGAGACAGGAGCGCAACCAAGCTGTGGAGAAAAAACAGATGATACTGAAAGCCGCAGGTATCGTCTCCACGACTCAGAACGCTGAGCAGTTATATGCAGATAATATTAGAGAAGTGAATATCCTTGACCGTGACAGCCTGCCGGCCTATCTGTATGAGACGAATTGTATCATCCCTGTACACGGGACAGGCCTTTGGGGTCCCATTTGGGGATATATTTGTTTCAACGAGGATTGGGTGATAGAGGGGGCTGTTTTCGACCACAAGGGCGAGACACCAGGTCTGGGCGGAGAGATTTCAACAGAGGCTTTTGCCCGACGGTTCATAGGCAAAAGCTGCACCGATTCATTGTTGACGCAGTTTGTTCCTATCGTGTTGAAAAAGAATGCCGACCCCAATTCGCTTCATGAGGTTGATGCCATCTCCGGTGGCACTATGACAAGCAATGGGGTGACAGCCATGCTCGAAGAGTGCCTGTCGCGATACCAAGAATATATGCTAACCAATGCAGGGTTGAATTCCCCAGCGAAGAATAGAAAACTATGAGCACAAAGAATATTGACCTTATAAAGATGCCGTTTAACAAGAATAACCCTGTCACTGTGCAGGTGTTGGGTATATGTTCTTGTCTGGCTGTTACGGCACAGCTGAAACCTGCTGTCGTAATGGCAGTCTCGGTTACAGTGGTGGTGGCTTTGGCCAACCTTATCATCTCTTTTCTACGTAATACTATCCCGCCACGAATCAGAATCATAGTGCAGTTGGTCGTGGTGTCGACCTTGGTTGTACTGGTAGACCAAGTGCTGAAGGCCTATGTCTATGATGTTAGCAAGCAACTCTCGGTCTTTGTGGGACTGATTATCACTAACTGTATCGTAATGGGACGACTGGAAGCTTTCGCCATGAGCAATCCTCCATTGCCTTCGCTGTGCGATGGTATAGGCAATGGCCTTGGCTATAGCATTATCCTCATTATTCTGGGATTTCTGCGTGAGCTTTTCGGCAGTGGTAGCCTTTGGGGATATCCTGTCATGGAGAAGTTGGGATTTTATCATTTCGGCTACGAGAACAATGGCCTTATGATTATGCCTCCCATGGCGCTTATCCTTGTCGGCATTATCATTTGGGTGCAGCGTACACGTAACAAAGACCTCTGTGAATAAATGTGGAGATGTGATTTGCTAACACAATAGCACACAAACAAAAACGAAAACAATATGGAGTATATCAATATTTTCATCAAGTCTATCTTTGTAGACAATATGATTTTCGCCTTTTTCTTGGGTATGTGTTCTTATTTGGCCGTATCCAAGACGGTGAAAACTTCGGCGGGATTAGGTATTGCCGTTACATTCGTTTTGTTGATTACGGTACCTGTCAACTATCTCGTCAATAAGTATCTTCTTGCCCCTGGGGCTTTGGTGTGGATTAGCCCTTCGTTTTCCACTGTCGACCTTTCTTTTCTCAGTTTGATTATGTTCATCGCCGTGATCGCAGCCATCGTTCAGATTGTGGAGATGGTTGTTGAGAAATTTTCACCGGCATTGTACAACTCGTTGGGTATCTTCCTGCCATTGATAGCTGTGAACTGTGCGGTGATGAGTGGTTCGCTGTTCATGCAGGAACGCGCTTACCGTAATATGGGCGAAGTGCTTTGTTTTTCGCTGGGCAGTGGCATAGGTTGGTTCCTTGCCATCGTGGCTATTGCTGCCATCCGTGAGAAACTGCGTTACAGCCATATCCCGCCGGCTTTGAAAGGGGTAGGCATCACTTTCATCATCACGGGTCTTATGGGTCTGGCTTTTATGAGTTTTATGGGTATTAAATTGTGACTCGGTAACTTGAAAATTTACAATCAATATGGCTACAACAATACTTACCGCTCTTATTGTCACCGTCATCATTATCCTGTTATTGGTTGCACTGTTGTTGGTGTTGCGTGCCAAGCTTATACCACAGGGTAATGTAACTATCACTATCAACGACGATAAGAAACTAACTGTCCCTACGGGCAACACGCTCATCTCCACTCTTGCCGAACAGCATGTATATTTGCCTTCAGCTTGTGGTGGCAAAGGCTCGTGTGGTCAGTGCAAATGCCGTGTACTTGAAGGGGGTGGTTCCATTCTCCCTACCGAAGTGGGCTTTTTCAGCCGTAAACAAATTCAAGATCATTGGCGTCTTGGCTGTCAGGTGAAAGTGAAAGAGGATCTCAAAATAGCAGTGCCTCAATCTATCCTGAGCATCAAAGAATATGAGTGTACGGTCATTTCTAACCGCAATGTCGCTACCTTTATCAAAGAGTTCAAAGTGCAGCTTCCTCCGGGCGAGCACATGGATTTCGCTCCAGGTTCGTATGCTCAGATTAAGATTCCGAAGTTCAACATCAGTTATGCCGATTACGACCGTGGCTTGATAGGGGAGGAGTATGTGCCTGCATGGGAGAAATTCAACATGTTTTCGTTACGTTGTGTCAACACCGAACCCACAGTTCGCGCTTACTCTATGGCCAACTACCCAGACGAAGGCGACGTGTTCATGCTCACTGTGCGTATTGCCACGCCCCCGTTCAAACCCGACCGCTCAGGCTTCATGAATGTCAATCCAGGTATTGCCTCGTCCTATATCTTCTCGCTTAAGCCGGGCGACAAAGTCATCATGTCCGGTCCATATGGCGAATTCCATGTCAAGGAACATCCTGCCGACATGGTGGACAAACCCGAGATGATTTGGGTTGGTGGTGGCGCTGGTATGGCTCCGTTGCGTGCCCAGATTATGCACATGACCCGCACGCTGCACACTACCGATCGTCAGATGCATTACTTCTATGGTGCCCGTGCGCTGAACGAGGTGTTCTATCTCGACGACTTCCACCAGTTGGAACGTGATTTCTCCAACTTCCATTTCCATCTGGCTCTCGACCGTCCCGACCCTGCTGCCGATGCTGCAGGCGTGCCCTATACTGCCGGCTTCGTGCACAACGTAATGTACGACACTTACCTCAAGAACCATCCCGCCCCCGAGGATATAGAGTACTACATGTGCGGACCGGGACCCATGAGTTCGGCGGTAGTCAATATGCTCGACAATCTGGGTGTAGCTCCCGAGAACATCCTCTACGACGACTTCGGTGGCGGAGCCCCTGCCGGTAAAAAATAACAGGGATCCTTTGCCGGTAAATAAAGTCACTAACACATTAACACGTTCAATAATTAACACATTCAAGAAATATGAATTTACCTAAAATCCATTCCATCTCCAAGAAGATATGCGTTGCCCTGTTGGGCGGATTCTTGCTTATCTTCCTGCTGTTCCACGCCAGTGCCAACCTGCTTGTCCTGCGGCACGACGATGGTGCGTGGTACAGTGCATTCTGCCATTTTATGGGCACCAACTACATAGTGAAGGTATTTGAAATAGTGCTACTCGGTTTCATTGCACTGCATATCTGCTTCACTGCGTGGCTTTGGATCACCAACCGTCTGGCTCGTCCTGTGCGATACCACAAGGATGGCAAAAGCAATACCCATCCTGGTTCCAAACTCATGATGTGGTCTGGCATCCTTATCTTCTCTTTCCTCGTCATGCACTTCTGTCAGTTCTACTTTGTCAAATTGGGCTGGGTGAAAGGTGAATACATGGTCAAGACCGAGAATTTGCAGGACGAAGAGATGATGCAGTGGGCACAGCTCGCCGACCAGATGGAAATCTCGCTCGACGAGTTTATCAACCAGCTTGAGGAACGTTCCGCCACGCTCACCGACGAGAACGAGGACGCCGCCGAGACCGAAGAATATATTGCACGTCTCCGTAGCAAGGCTGCCGTGTTGGATATTGTGCAGCGTGCATACGCCGAAGACAATATCACCAAGGATGGCAAGTGGATACGCCACCTTACCTACGACGAGCGGCAAACCCTCCGCGAAGCATTGCCCGACAGCGACCCCGAGCCCGACTTCTACTACATGGTGCGACAACTCTTCCACAACCCAATCATGGTGATACTATACCTCATCACCTTCGTGGTGCTCTTCATCCACATGCGCCACGCTTTCCCCTCGGCCTTCCAGACCCTCGGCCTGAACAACTACAAGTATGGCAAGGCCATCGACATCCTCGGACAGATTTATGCCTGGGTGGTGTGCCTCATGTTCGCTGCCGTGGTCATTCTGGTCTACCTCGGCCTGTAATCAATATTGTTCATCCTTTAACAGTAAACAAGAATGATTTTAGATTCCAAAATACCCGAAGGTCCTCTTTCTGAAAAATGGACCAATTACAAAGCCAGCCAGAAACTGGTCAATCCCGCCAACAAGCGCAAGATTAACATCATCGTGGTGGGTACAGGCCTTGCCGGTGCCTCCGCTGCCGCCTCCCTCGGTGCCATGGGCTTCAACGTGGATATTTTCTGCATACAGGACTCTCCGCGCCGTGCCCACTCCATCGCCGCGCAGGGTGGCATCAATGCCGCCAAGAACTATCAGAACGACGGCGACAGTGTCGAGCGGCTCTTCCGCGACACCATCAAGGGCGGTGACTATCGCGCCCGTGAGGCCAACGTCTACCGTCTTGCCGAGGTCAGCGGTGCCATCATCGACCAGTGTGTGGCACAGGGTGTCCCCTTTGCTCGCGATTATGGCGGACTGCTCGACAACCGCTCCTTCGGCGGTGCACAAGTCAGCCGAACTTTCTACGCCCGTGGCCAAACCGGCCAGCAGCTCCTCCTTGGTGCCTATGGTGCCCTCAGCCGTGAGATTGCACGCGGCAGTGTCAAACTGCACGAACGCCACGAGATGATGGAACTCGTCGTTGTCGACGGCCGCGCCCGCGGCATCATCGCCCGCAACCTTGTCACCGGTGACCTTGAGCGCTACGCCGCCCATGCCGTCGTGTTAGCCACGGGCGGCTACGGCAATATATACTACCTCTCCACCAACGCCATGAACAGCAACGGCTCCGCCGCCTGGGTCTGCCACAAGAAAGGCGCCGCCTTTGCCAACCCCTGCTATGTCCAAATCCATCCTACGTGTATCCCCGTCCATGGCGATTATCAGTCCAAACTCACCCTCATGAGCGAAAGCCTCCGCAACGACGGCCGTATCTGGGTTCCTAAAAAGAAGGAAGATGCCGAAGCCATCCGTCGTGGCGAGAAAGGTCCTAACGATATCCCTGAAGAAGACCGCGACTATTATCTGGAGCGCCGCTATCCCGCTTTCGGCAATCTGGTGCCGCGCGATGTGGCCTCCCGTGCCGCCAAGGAGCGTTGCGATGCAGGCTATGGTGTCGGTCCAACCGGGTTGGCTGTCTATCTCGACTTCGCCGATGCCATCCAGCGTCTTGGTCGCGATGTCGTAGAACAGAAGTACGGAAACCTTTTCCAGATGTACAAGAAGATTGTTGACGTCGACCCCTATGAGAATCCCATGATGATTTATCCCGCCGTACACTATACCATGGGCGGTCTTTGGGTAGACTATGAGTTGCAGACTACCATCCCCGGACTTTTTGCCGCAGGCGAAGCCAACTTCTCCGACCACGGTGCCAACCGTCTTGGTGCTTCGGCATTGATGCAAGGTTTGGCCGATGGCTATTTTGTTCTCCCCTATACGATGCAGAACTATCTTGCCGACCAAATCTATGTCGGCAAGATTGTTGACAACACCCCCGAATTCGACCAAGCCGAGCAAGCCGTCCGCCAACGGCTCCAAACCCTCTTGAATATAAAGAACTCCGAAAACTCTGAAAACTCCGACCACTCCCATACCGTCGACTATTTCCACAAGGCTCTGGGTCGCATTATGTGGGAATATGTGGGCATGGCTCGCAACACCGAGAGCCTCGCAAAAGCCATGCAACTGGTCTCCGATCTCGAAACCCGGTTCTGGAAAGAAGTCTTCATCCCCGGTGCTGCCGACGAGTTCAATCCTGAACTGGAAAAAGCCTATCGTTTGGCCGACTACTTCGAGCTGGCTCGTCTTATCATCACCGATGCCACTCACCGCGAAGAATCGTGCGGCGGACATTTCCGTACCGAACATCAAACCGAGGACGGCGAAACCCTCCGCGATGATGAGAACTTCATGTATGTCGCTGCTTGGGAATACCAAGGTCACGATGTCATCGAGACCATGACCAAGGAACCTCTCAACTACGAGCATATCAAGATAGCAAAACGTAATTATAAATAATTGAATACGTTGATGTGTAAATGTGTAAGTGATTGAATCCACAAATACTAACACATTAACACATCCACAAATTAACACATTCGGAAAAGATGAAATTCACTTTACATATCTGGCGGCAGGAGAACGCCCGCGCCAAAGGCCATTTCGAGACTTACCAGGTCGACAACATCTCGCCCGACTGCTCATTTCTCGAAATGCTCGACATCCTCAACGAGCAGCTTATCAACGACCGCATAGCCCATCCCGTCTGTTTCGACAACGACTGTCGCGAAGGTATTTGCGGCATGTGCGGCCTTTACATCAACGGCCGTCCCCACGGCAACGACGACGGTGTCACCACCTGTCAGCTCCACATGCGCAAGTTCCACGATGGTGACGAGATTTGGATTGAACCTTGGCGCGCCAAGGCTTTCCCAGTCATTCGCGACCTTGTCGTAGACCGTACCGCCTTCGACAAAATCATTCAGGCCGGCGGCTATATCAGCACCACCACCGGTGGCGTACCCGATGCCAACACCATCCCCATTGCCAAACACAAAGCCGACCAAGCCATGGATGCCGCTGCCTGCATCGGTTGCGGAGCCTGCGTGGCTGCTTGCAAGAATGCTTCGGCCATGCTCTTTGTGGGTGCCAAGGTCAGCCACCTTGCCCTGCTCCCCCAAGGGAAAGTCGAAGCGGCAGACCGCGTAAGGAAGATGGTCATGAAAATGGATGAACTCGGTTTCGGTTCCTGCACCAACACCTACGCTTGCGAAGCCGAATGCCCCAAGGAAATCAAACGGCAGAACATCGCCCGTCTCAACCGCCAGTGGATTGGCCAGCTCTTTGGCCGCGACCGTCGCGACTGAACGGGTCAAAACTCCTATCCTTTTTTTACGCCGTGCACACCCTGCAAGGAGTGTACGGCGTAAAGTTTTTCTTGGTCATTAGGCTAAGCAGGCCTGATGCTGTTCAGGAGCAAGGCGGAGACTTGTGAAATGGAAAGGCTGATAATAACCGTTTTATTCTGATTCGACGTAATGGACAAAATTAATGGTCGAACCAACTCAAAAGCGTGATTTTATCGTTACTTTGACAAAGTCAAAGGTCATGAA
>JAEEGJ010012055.1_pt1 | contig 21582 bp, 22 predicted proteins | sample 8958761 | NCBI WGS metagenome assembly JAEEGJ01 (sample SAMN16246546, study PRJNA631951) | gut metagenome | biome: gut microbiome; feature: rumen; material: RS-attached | host: Bos | place: Iran: Karaj | collected 2018-10
ATTGTGGGTGTATAATAATAGTATCAAGAGAAAGAAAAAATTGTTAAAGAAAGGGAGGTATGATCCACCAGAGATTAGTTAAGAATTATTTTTAATTTTGGGTTAATTAAAATCTAGAGAATGGAGGTACGGTCCACCAGAAGTTTAAATTTTACAACTTAACACGCGACATTTTTAAAAAATTATTTTGTTTACAAACTAAAATAGATCGAGAGGTATAGACCATTGGGATCGATGTTTAGGAGCGGCACCAGTTAGGAATCAGAGGATTTCGAATTGGTGTCGCTCGTTTGGCGTTTAAAGCTTTTTGTATGTCTTTAAGTATTTCTTTTGAGTTTTCGACAAAACTGTTTAATAATTTTTCCATTTCTTGTCCTTTGATTATTTTCTCTGTATTATCCAATAATCTTTATATAAATAGTGGTCCATGGTACCTTCAAGTAATGACTCACTCTTTTCAAATCCATACTTTGAGAAAGCATCCATGCGCTCTATGGCATAGGCTGGAACTTTAGAAATTATTTCCTTACAATCAAATAGTTCATATGCCCTAGGAATTATAATAGCTAGTATTTCATGTATGATTTCTGATTTTTCATAATCGCTCCTAACATCCAACCTAAGTACTCCAACATGATTAAAGTCATCCTCAGCAATCCTATGAAATAACTCTATAGTACCTATAGCTTCTTCTGTCTTTTTATCTATAATTGCCCAGCGGACAAAGAATTTCTGATTGTAGGAATAGAGCCAAAAATCTATAGCCTTATCCATTCTTTCTTTAGTAGGATAGTAAAAATTATCTCCATGACAGTTATCACTATTAAAAAACGGCAAGGCATTTTTATCGCTGTATACCTTTAGTAAGTCTGTAGCATCTTCTCTTGTTACAAACCGCAGTATAAATTTATCATTTTCAAGGATTGGACATTCTTCATATACATTACTCATAGCATAATACCTCCTTATTATCACGTTGTTATCTCAGGATAACAACCTTTCATTAATACAAAGTAAATAGTTGTTTTATTATTCAATAAGCTTTTTACTGTCTTCGTTCAGCTCACTGTGTGTTCCGACATCTTCCAGTATTTGCATTTGCTGAATCGCAATTTTATTAAGCTTTTCCAAGCGTTCTTCCTGAGGCATTCCATCATTGATAAATACAGAATTTAAGTTTTCCATATTTGAAAGGCATATCAGCTGATTAATGGTTGCATAATCACGAATATTACCTTTCTTTCCTTTATTTTTCATACGCCATTGTTTTGCTGTCATTCCGAACATTGCAACGTTTAGCAAATCAGCCTCATCTGCGTAGATATAGCTTTTCTGTTCTGAAGATATCTCAACTGGAATTAGATTATTTTTAATTGCATCAGTATGTATTTTGTAGTTAATTTTTGTCAATTCACGCTTCGCGCTCCACCCAAGGAGCTTTTGTTCTTCCTCTTTAAGTCTTTGAAACTCTTTAACAATATATATCTTAAACTCAGGACTAATCCACATAGCAAATTCAAAAGCAATATCCTTATGTGCGTATGTACCGCCGTAACGTCCTGCTTTCGCTTGAATACTGATAGCATTTGTTTTAGCAACGAATTCTTTTACACTTATTTTAAAACTATTAAGTCCAGCCTGACTTTTAATTATGGCGAATTCGCCATAATTAAAATTTGGATTGTAAACTTTTTCCCATATACCAATGTACTCAAGGGTATTACGATTCCTGAGCCAATCAGTAATGAAGAAATCACCATCTTTAGCCTTTAGCATATCTGTTAAACACAAATAATCTTCATCCATTACTCGAAAATAATTAATTTCTGTATCATTAACTATAACCTTTGACATAAATAAACTCCTTATATACTAATATAAATATTATACCTCACTTACCCTCATAAGAACACATGTTTTGATAACATTTTTTCATTTTCTACAGTGCGGATGTGCGCTGTGGGAAACGAAAAAGAGTCCAGCAAGTAGCTGAACTCTTTTTCGTTTCCTTTTAATGCGGAAGGCGGGACTTGAACCCGCACGCTCGCAATGAGCACAAGATCCTTAGTCTTGCTCGTCTGCCAGTTCCGACACTTCCGCAAAAAGTATGTAATTTGTATGCCTTAACGACAAGAAGTATATTATCAAAGGAACCGCCAATAGTCAACGGTTTTGCGCAAAATAAAGTGTCTTACTTTAGTATAGTAAATCAGAAAATTCTGACACATCTTATTTACCTACTTTGATTCCCTTTTGCAGCAAAAACTGGTGCCATGGCTCATAGCAGGATCCTTTTAAATGGACATCATCAGTGGTCCATTCTGCATTTAAACCACCGGTTTCATCATCTACAACTGTATTGATATCAAGATAAAAATACGTACTTCCATCAGCAAGAGCTTTAAGCGCATTATTTCGTATATCGATGTTTGGATTGTTGTAAAGCTCATCCTCTTCGCTTTTTTCTGCTGTGACATGCATAATACTAGTAATAAATATCACTGCATTAGGCTGTATCTGATGGATTCGGCTGATTACTTCCTGATATGCCGCTTGATAAATATTGGGATCTCCTGTTCCTATTTCATTTAGGCCAACCATAATATAAACCTTGGAAAACTCCTTGTCCGCTATCGCTTCCCATAGTGATTGCTTTCTAGTCTTACTTCCGTCAATCTCGATCCAACTTTCGTCTCTTATATCATAGATAGTGAGTGATTTTTTGGCATAGAAAGTCGCCCTTGAATCAATCGCTTCACAATACTGGGAAAGACCTACCATACGAGAATCACCTATAAATATAGCATCATCAAAATATGAATCATCAACTTGTATAAAGCTCTTTTCCTTTTTGTGATTGATATGTGCTGTGACATGTGTATTTGCTGGAGCTTTGACCACAGGTTGACTCCAAGGATAAATTCCAGAAGCTGCCCCCTTAAGCACTATCGCAGAAGCTGGAAGCTGAATATAATTTTTAAAATAGTCCGTATATAAGCTAGTACGAGAATAAAGTCCTGTAACAGACAGACCAACTATGCTAATGACAATTAAACATAACAATAAATACTTCTTTGGATTCATAACATATATCTCTAAACTAAAATCTAAGGTACATAAACGGATTGCCTGATGAATTTGCCAAACTGTAGATACTTATCCAAAACATGGCAAAAATCAAAAGCACCACAAAAATATAGCTCTTGTGCTTGCGGTAAAAGCTTGTAAAAAATGGAAACACTAACACGAGAGCAGCTAATAAATAAAGACCATAGTCCTTTAAGGCGTAAATGTAGTCATTACTATTGACTGCCACTCCCACATCCACAGCTGGAAACATTCTAAGAAGATAAACTCCTAAATCCTTAATTGAATGAATGGCAAACACCACCCATGTCACTGGAATTAAAACCCATACATTGATGCGCCCTACAACCTTAAATAGCTTTGGCGACTTTGATAGGACTAGTTTCTCAAATATGATGATGATACAAAGCGCCCCAGACCAAATCGAAAAGTTTGGCGTAAATCCATGCCAAAGACCTGTAAGGACCCAAACAACTATTAAATTGAAGACTGTACGGAGCTTGCCTTTGCGATTGCCTCCTAGCGGAAAATAAATGTAATCTCTGAACCATTCTCCCAAAGTGCTGTGCCACTTTCTGTAGAACTCGGAGATAGATGCCGCAAAATAAGGCTGATTAAAGTTTTCAATAAAATCAAATCCAAGCATGATACCAAGGCCTGCTGCCATAAGGGAATAACCCCAAAAATCAAAATATAGATTTAAGGAGTAGCTATAGGCGCCTAGCCAAGCCAAAGGTGTTGATATGCTTTCATATCCGATAGTTTTGATATCATTCCACAAAACTGCGATATGATCAGCAAGCATGACCTTCATAAATAAGCCAATGGCAAAAAGCTTAAGTCCTTCTTCTATCTGAACAAGAACTTTGCTTAAACGTTCCTTGCGACTTGCATCAGATTTGCTCCAATACTGATTTGTAGCTAAATAATCGTATCTAGCAATTGGGCCTGCAATAATCTGTGGAAACATAAACAGATAAACTAAATAATCACGAACATTTAGTGAGTCCACCTGTCCCTTGTACAAATCAACTTGATAGGAAATCAGCTTGAAAACAAAATAGCTTAGTCCAAGAGGAATTGCTATTCCAAATTCGCGTCCCAAATCAAAGGCACCACAAGCCTTGAATGCCACAAGCCAAATTACATCTATAGCAATGGCAAAACCAAGTACTACCTTGCTATGTTTTTTTGAATTAGCATAAGCAAATAATAAATTGAAAACAGCTCCAATTGCCATGACGGCGATGAGTATAGGCTCGTTTAGGTAATAAAAACCTAAACTGCCCACAAGAAGCAGCCAAGGTCTTGCTTTAGCTGGTATAAGATAATATATAATCAAAAAGATTGGTATCAATCTTAAAATAAAGTTCAAATCCGCAAAAGTCATAAATTCTCTCCCGATTAAGCACTATGTAATAGTATACATTTTTTAGATAAGTTAATGAAGGTGATTTTTCCATAAAAATTTACGAATATTTTAAAATATAAGTGTTGACTATCAACGATTACTTTGATATCATACTTCTTGTCGTCAAGACAAATAAGAATGAGCGGAAGTGTCGGAACTGGCAGACGAGCAAGACTAAGGATCTTGTGCTCATTGCGAGCGTGCGGGTTCAAGTCCCGCCTTCCGCATCAAAAAAAGATAACTAGAGCGTAAAGCTCTAGTTATCTTTTTTTGTGCCGAAGAGACCCTTGAAGCCCGGGCTTCAAGGTCTCCTCGGCACAAGTGCCTTCGTCGTTCACGGGAAGGCGCACATATATAATGCCACTTCGTGGCTGATGTGCGCCGTGGGAAACGAAAATAGCAATGGACAATGCTATTTTCATTTCCTTCTCCCGCCTTCCGCTTTAGCGAAATAGTGCGCTTTCCCGATTGCCTTCGTCGTTCACCGACAACTTCAACAAATCTGCTCCGAATCCAGCACTATAGTGAAAGGACCATCGTTTACTAACGATACCTTCATATCAGCTCCAAACTCTCCTGTCTCGGTGTGGTACCCAGCCTCACGGCACTTAGAAATAATGTATTCGTACATTTCATTTGCCATATCTGGCGCACCGGCCTCTATGAAGGAAGGTCTGTAGCCCTTCTTGCAATTTGCGTAAAGAGTAAACTGAGAAATAAGTAAAAGCTCTCCACCCACATCTGTAAGAGACAAATTGATCTTGTCGTTTTCATCGTCAAAAATACGAAGTCCCAATAGCTTCTTTACCATCTTGTCAGCTATCTCTTTTGTATCCTCGCCAGAGACTCCTATAAGTACAAGAAATCCCTTTTTTATTTGACCTATAGTATTACCATCTACAGCTACTGATGCCTCATTTACTCTTTGAACAACAAACTTCATGCTTTACCTCATTATTTCTTTTTGCCGTTTACCGAACCGTATAGCTCAAGATTCTTTTCCTGCTTAGCTTTTTCTTTATCATATCTTTTAATAACGCCTGACCAATACTTTTCAAGCTTGTCTTCGCCACGTCTATCTGGCACCTTGAATTCTTCTTGCAAAATTTTACCAAAGTAGCTTGATAACTTCTTTGCGCCAGAAAGATTTAAGTGAAGCCCGCCATCGTAAGTGTCTTTACTCCAGTCGAGACCAATATCATTCATATGATCCAGGAAATTGATATATGTTAGATTATTAGCCTTGGCATAATCTACCATTTGCTTATCCCACTGATTGTACCAAACCGGATATAGGGATGGCGCCTTGACCAAAATCAGCTCCACATTATTAGTCTTGCAAAGCTTAGTAAGCATGTTCAAATACATGTATGCATTACTTCCAAAGGTATAATCAATCTTCGGTATACCTTCTGGAACACTATCTGGAGCCCTACTGTCGACTCGCATATAATAGCCGTTAAAAGAAACCTTGTTTCGGTGGAACAGATACTCAAAGTCATCTGTGCCTAAGTCACTCCATCGACTGTGATAACGTAATAACGGAAATACGTAATCGATAAAATGCTCCTCATAGGTCATAGACGCCTTGATAGAATCGATTTTTGAATCACTCCATCTCATGCCATCTAATGTCATTCGATTGTAGGCCTCGCTTTGAGGATTGTTGTATTGCATAGAAAGCACGTTAAAGACAATCACATCTGGATGCTCTCTTTTGATAGTTTCCTCTGCAAGATAATATGACTGCCAGATAAGCTGCTGGGCACTTCCGCGGACATATGAGTTGATACCATATTCCTTCCATAAATCAACCGGCGAAATGTTCTCATATAACTCGCAATCGCCAATGAATACTACGTTGTGATCAGTTGGATCATCATAGTATTCACCAATCATGGCACCCTCGAGAATACCTGTCATATATTTAGGTTCTAGAAGCTTGGTGGCTAAAAACAGACCCAAAACAATTATGATCAAAAAGATAGCCACAGGCTTTTTTGTTTTCTTCATTTAATACACCTCTTCTTCCCTAAAGAAGATTTAGAATTGATTATATATAAACTGGCTAGCTGAGTATCCAATACCGTAGGCACCAAATATGAGCGTCACCATAAATAAACCATACCAAATAGCAAATCTGCGAGCTGCAGAAAGCTCAGCGATTTTCTCGCGAACGCTGCCACTTCGCTGAATCAAGCTGACAGCTATAAGAATTACCATAGCAATAAACACAACAACATAGTCTGCAATTGTGATTCCCAAATCCGTAAATGCGTTAACACTTAATTGGGACAGTCTAGCTTTAGTGAAGATGCTGCCAAACATCTTGAATGTAAGCGGAACATCTCTGTAACAGTCAAACATACGAAGACTAGACATTATAAGCACTGTACGGATAACCTGGAACAACTTCCAACCAAATGTACCGGCCACCTTTACCTTAGAGTGGAACCAACGATAGAATGGCTCTAGTTCCTGCGAAATCATTATAACTACAAAGTTACCAAGTCCCCATACGATAAAGTTCCAGCTTGCACCGTGCCAGATACCTGTTGTAAACCATACGATAAAGCTTGATAAATATACTGGCACTCTCTTACCTAGATTATTTCCTAGAACGCTACGGCTTTTTTTAGAAAGCTTCATCATAAATTGACTAGCAGATATTGGATAGAAAATGTAGTCGGTAAACCATGTACCCATGGTGATATGCCAACGATTCCAGTATTCTTTGATATTCTTTGAAAAATATGGGCGAATAAAGTTTTCTGTAACCTTGATTCCCATCGTCTCCGCTACACCGATAGTGATATCAATACCACCTGTAAAGTCGGCATACAGCTGAAGTGCATAGAACATCGCACCTGCAAAAGCATACCATCCATTGTATTTATCAGGCTCTTGTATGATAGCCTGCACAGGCACAAGGATTCTTTCTGCAATAACAAGCTTCTTGAAAAAGCCCCAAAGGATTCTTTCTAAACCAAATGAAACTGTACGCCAATCAAATCTGTGCTCTTCGAATAATGTCTTGCTCAAGTCGTCGTATCTACTGATAGGTCCCTGAACAAGCTGTGGGAAGAATGATACAAACAACGCAAATTTAAAGATGCTTCGCTGTGCCTCAAACTTGCCATTGTACACGTCGATAAGATATCCCATTGTCTGGAAGGTATAAAACGAAATACCCATTGGAATAACCAAATCAACAAATGACAATGTGCCGTTATTACCAACAGCATTCAAGATTGAATTGATGTTTGAAATTGTAAAGTTGGTATACTTTGTAACAGCAAGAATACCTAAATTGAAAAGCAGACAGCACAAAAAAATCTTTTTCTCGACAGCATGAGCTTTGGCTTTAGCGGCCTTTCTCTCGTCCTTTTCCATCTCCTTTTTGTGTTCTTTAAACCACGCATCAAAGGAGGACTTTTTGTCTGAGATTGCTCGTGCAGCAAAAAAAGTGCTGACTGTGGTAATCGCAATAAAAATTAAATATCTAGGATCTGCTATAAAGTAGAAAACGTAACTTGAAATAAGCAGGAAAGACCACTGGGCCTTTCCTCTCAATAAGTAATAGATTAAAAATACAACTAGCAGAAATCCTAAGAATTCATAGCTGGTAAATAACATTTAATTAATCCTCGTCGTCAAGTTTTTCCTTGATAAGTGCATAAATTGCCTCTGCAGAATTAAAGTTTTCTGGAGTAAGCTCTGAAGCACCGATTGTTACATCAAATTCCTCATTAATCTCTGAAATCAGAGAAACAATGTCAAAGGAATCCAAGATTCCGCCATCAACCAAATCTGTAGCTGTAGCAAAATCTACCTCAGGATGCAAATCACTTAAAATCTCTAATAATTCGTTCATTATTAAATTCCTCCTACATAAAAAATATATTTATAAATTTGTATTTGCAAGATAAATCTGTGCGCCCTTATTTTTTATTATACATATTAGTAAGGGTCACACGGTCAATTTTTCCATTGGCTGTGAATGGCATTTCCTCTAGTCTATTAACTTTATTAGGTAACATATACCTTGGGAGCTTAGACTTAAGGGCCTTAATTAAATCACCTTCTGTAATATCTCCAACATAGTAAAGAACTATCTTGCCCTGCTCTTTGGCATAGATACAACCAGAAAGCTTTATCTCTGGAACAAGATTTACGTTCGCCTCGATTTCCCCAAGCTCAATACGATGTCCCATGTGCTTAATCTGGAAATCCTTACGAGAATGGAACACAAGCTCGCCTCGCTCGTTGATATGACCCATATCACCGGTGCGATAGATGATTTCTGGGTACGCAGTGTTCAACGGATTTTGAACGTAAGCCTCACTAGTCTTTTCAGGATTGTTGTAATAACCCAATGTTACCGACGTGCCACGGATGCAAATCTCACCCTGCTCACCTTGTTTGGCTAGAGTGTTATCTTCCTTCAATAACAGGATTTCCGTGTTCTTAAATGGAAATCCAACCGGAATAACTTCATCATCAGCAAACTCTCTCTCAACTGGATAATAACAACACATTCCAGTACCCTCTGTAGGACCATATAAGTTAAAGAACTTTGCCTCTGGCACTGCTGCCCTCCAAAGTCTAAACTGTTTGATTGGGAACACTTCACTACCAAAAGCGATAGTCTTCAGAGTATGAGGTACCACCGTATCAAAGGTTGCAAAAGCACTAATCATAGTTAACGCTGAAACAACCCAGCAAACAGTGTTGATATTATGCTCGTTGATGTATTCCACAAGCTTGATTGGGAACATAAAATATGAATGTGGAATCAAATATGTGGTAGCACCAAACTTAAGAGTTGGATAAAGCTCTTTGAGACATGCGTCAAAATAAAGTGGCGTCTGGTTACCAAAAACTGTATCCTCATTAAAACCAAGAGTCTCAGAAAGCTGCTCGATATAATCAATAACTGATCTGTGACAAGCACAAACACCCTTTGGCACTCCCGTAGAACCTGACGTAAATACGATATAGATTGGATCAGTATCGATTGTTCTCTTTCTGACCTGAGCCAAAGCCTGCTCATCAGCGGCAGTCTGGCTAATCTCTGAGAAAAGCACTATATCCGCTTTGTAATCAAAATCATTTGCAATATCTATTGTTGAATCGTCGCAGATTATAACTCGCGGCTTGCAATTGTCTAAAATAAGATTGATTCGAGTTGCTGGCATTTCGCTATCGATTGGTACGTAATAGCATCCAGCATTTATTACTCCAAAAAATGTTGCAATAGTATTTGGGCTTTTTTTCATAAATACTATTACTGGTTCTCTGTTGCATCCTTTATTTAAAAGGCCTGTTCCCACAGAATCCATGATTCTTTTCACATCTGCAAATGACAGCTCAACCTGATCATCCGCATATGCGATTTTGTCTGGGACTCTCTGTAAACTGCCCTCCAAATAATCTAGTACATTGTTTTGCATTTGACACCTCTTAGTTACTTAGTAATTAAATCTTGAAATTCTGGCCTAAGGCTTGCGCATTTGCTAACACAATCCTGAGCCAAAACATCTATAATATCTAGGACTTTATCTCCTACTATGTTGTCTCGTTTAACTATTGAAAGCTCGGTGCAACCTAGTATAACCACCTGAGCGCCATCCTTAATCAATCTATCTCTAACATCCAAAAAATCGTTTATATTGATGCTATTTCCTGCCTTGACGCCTTTGTAGATGATGTCCATCAGCAGCTCTTGGCAGCCCTCGATAGGATAGGTGCACTCAATTCCATACTCCTTGAAAATAGAATCAAAAAGATGTGTCTTGACTGTACCAGTGGTTGCCATAATTCCCACCTTGTTAATACCTTCCTTGGAAAGATATTCTGCTGTCTCCCTGATACCATTGCTGATAGGTACAGAAACACTTTCTGACAGCTGCTCGTGGAAATAATGAGCCGTGATACAAGGAATAGCTATGTAATCAATGCTCTGACTCTCAAGAGACTTTGCAATCTCTATCATCTTTGGCAGAGGACTATCCTTGCACTCTCCAAGAATGTACCCCGTCCTATCAGGAATCGATGGACAGTTGTAAACTATCATTTCTATATTATCTTGATCGGTTTTGGCATCGGTCATTTCTATAATGCGTCGCATAAAATAAGCCGTCGCCATGGGCCCCAATCCGCCAATTATTCCAAGTTTTTTCATTAATTATTCTCCTAGTTAAAATAGTGGTAAACGCTTCTATCAAAATTATGAGAGTTGTAGTGCTGCTTTGAATATGCAGTCAACTCATCATCTGTAAGATAGAACCCCTTGAAGGATTTATCTACACGAGGAGTCGCATCAAAATGTCTCCATCCCTCTCCGCAATCTATCACGTTCCAATAATGATGACGTGTGGCTGTTGGAATGATCTCGATATCCTCATTTTTAATTCCTGCCCTAGTGAGCAATGCCTTACTAACCGCATAATAATTGTAGCAATCGCCACGATGATTTGTAAGTCCGTCATATGCGCCCTTAAGCCAATCATCCCTATCTGAACTTTCGCTGTAACCAATATTGGCCTGTACCCATGCAAAGATTGCTTTTGCCTTCTCAAAATCTGACATATTGTCATTGACTATATTTTTGAGAACACCATCTGCAAGTGCGTATACTTGGTCTTCGCTGTACATCTGCTCTATGACTGTAACTGTACCCTGAGCTGTTCCAATGTTGCCCATTGAATCGGTAGCGCTATAAGTGATTGTGTATACACCTGGGGTATCCAAATCAATTTGGCTGCTATCCACTTCAACCTGAAGCCCGGTATCCATGTTGTCAGTAACAGTGATGCCTGATTTAAAACCAACACCTGAGCCTACATAAACAGTCTTATCCAGCTGACCCGCGATTACCGGAGGAGTAACATCATATTCGGAAACAATATTAAGATTTGCCTCTTTCTCAGTTTGGTTTCCAGATGAATCCTCTGCAACGATGATAACTGGATAACTTCCAACGCCATCATATTGAGGTTCTGCCTTGTAGTGGAAAGAAACCTCTCCAGACAAATCTGATGCAGACTCAACAAAATCTGCTGCTACAGGTTTTTCTTCTGGAATACGAGTCACTGTTTTGACCTCAAGTTCTGGTGCCACATGATCCTTGACTATGAGTTTACACTTGTAGGTATAAAAATCTGACTGTATTCCAACTGTGTAAGTGCCGACCTTGTCAATTTTAGGAGCAGTCGACTTTGTAAACTTGGCAGGTTTGCTTGTGTCCTTTAAAAAATCTGTAGGTTTAACAACAGTGCCAAGCTCTACCTCACATTTTTTGTAAACACGACTTGAATAGTCGTAATAAAAATAGGCTCCCACGCCTAGTACAGCGACTATTAAAGCCACTTTTCCTAGGGTAAAAAGCCTACGTAATTTTTTGGATTTACGAGACTTTCTAGTTCTTGCAGGCATGTTTGCATTACGGGCTCTAACATCTCTAGCTGTACTAGCATCCCTGGAAGGTCTAGAGTCTCTAGTAGGTCTAGCGTTTCTTGCTTGTCTAAGCTCCCTCGCCAAACGCTCCTCGCGCATCATACGTCTCTCGGGATTTATTCGAGAATCACGTGCCTGACGGGGGTCTCTAGCCTGACGAGAGTTCCTTACTAGTCGAGGGTCTCTCGACTGATATGGTTCTCTTGCCTGTCTAAGTTCTCGAGCTAAACGTTCTTCACGTATTACTCGTGGATCTCTTGTATATTCGCTGTCTCTACTAACGTTTTTTCTTGTGGATTCGGATATTTCTATATTTCTCATGATTATTCTCCAGAGTTTAAAACTCTGACCCATTTTAACAATCATGCTACATATAGTCAAATTTTAGCCCTTGAAAAGAGTGTTCAAAAGACCTCTCAAAAGCTGTGCACCCGTGTTCCCTCCTAGTGTTTGACCAAATTTTCCACCGAACTGTTTTCCCACTTTTTTTCCTACCTCGCGGCCAATTGTTCCAGCCACAGTAGTTCCTACAGATTTGATTGCTCTCTTCTTGCGGTTTTCTTCTTTTTCTTTAGCCTTTGCCTCGGCTTTTTCTGCGGCCGCAGCTTCCTTGGCCTGTTGTTTGGCGGCCTCAGCAGCTTCTTTTTCAGCCTTAGCTGCCTGCTCCTTTTCCGCCCCCATTCTTGTAAGCAATTCAAAGGCAGATTCTGGATCTACGGCTGTAGCATACTTTGTATATAAAACATTTGATTTGATTGCATTATCTCTTGTGGCTTCATCGATGCCGCCCATCTGCGACTGAGGTGGTAGAATCGCGACCTTTTCAACTACAGATGGCGTACCATCCTCCATCAAAAATGATGCAACTGCCTCTCCTGTTCCAAGAGCCTCTATTACATCAGCTGTTTTGAAGGCTGGATTCTCTCTGAAGGAATCGGCGGCTGCCTTGACTGCCTTTTGATCAGATGGAGTGTATGCGCGAAGGGCGTGCTGAACCTTGTTGCCAAGCTGTGCCAAAACTCCGTCTGGAATATCTCTAGGATTCTGTGTTACAAAATAGACTCCTATTCCCTTGGAACGGATGAGCTTAACAACCTGCTCTATCTTATCTAGTAAGGATTTTGGAGTGTCCTTGAAGAGCAAATGCGCCTCGTCAAAGAAGAACACCATCTTTGGCTTGTCCAAATCGCCAACCTCTGGCATGGTCTCAAACAGCTCTGAAAGCATCCAAAGCAGGAACATTGAATAGAGGGTGCCATTGTTGATAAGGCTCTGGCTATCCAAAATATGAATCATCCCTCTGCCGTTTTCACCTACAGTGAACCAATCTCTAATATCTAGAGCTGGCTCACCGAAGAAAACATCGCCTCCTGCAAGTTCAAGAGCCACAACAGCACGCTGAATAGCAGATATGCTAACAGGACTGATATGACCATAATCTGCAGCAAACTCTTTGCCGTTTTCTGCCACATAGCTTAACATTGATTTTAAATCCTTGGTATCAATCAACGCAAGGTTGTTGTCGTCTGCAATCTTGAAAACGATTGTGAGAATATCAGATTGAAGCTCATTTAAATCCATGATTCGAGCTAGCAAAGTTGGCCCCATCTCGGTGATGGTTGTCCTAAGCTGAATACCATTTTTGCCAAACACATCCCAAAGGGTGGTTGGATAATTGTGGTATTCAAAACCGTGCGCATCAAGACCAAACTTTGCTATACGCTTTTGCATATCCTCGCTGTCTTTGCCCGGAGAGAGCATTCCTGCGATATCCCCCTTGACATCGGCAAGAAACACCGGCACTCCCATATCAGAAAATGTCTCGGCCATAACCTTTAAGGTAATTGTCTTTCCTGTACCAGTGGCACCGGCAATCAATCCATGTCGATTTGCCTTGTTTGGAAGCATGTAAACAGGCTCGCCCGCCTCGGTGTTGGCAATCCAAATTTTCCCATCTCTAATCATGATAAAAACCTCCCGCATTTTGTTTCTCAGAAAAACAAGAATCTAAACCTCTTCAACATAGCTTACGAAATCGAGATTATTCAGCTCGTCGATAAGCTTTTGATGTGAATGCTTTTTATTAAAATCAAGCTCTATCATCAGTGCAGAATCTGTGCCAGAAAGAGTTTTGTCCTTGGTCTTTGTCATGCTGACAATGTTGTACCCCATCTCCAAGAAGCGCTTCCTAAGCTTTTTAACCCCATTGTTTTCTTCTACCTCGATGTAGATGCTCACATATCTACTACTTTCCTCTATCTGCTGGCTTACTCGCATAAGAACAAGATTTGCAATCATAACAAGCACAAAACAAGCGAAGCCAACCACAAGGTATCCTGCGCCAAAAGCCATACCCATGCAGGATGCCACCCAAAGCGATGCAGCTGTTGTGAGTCCCTTTATCTGATTGCGACCTGTAACAATAATTGTTCCAGCGCCTAGGAAACCAATACCGCTGACAACCCCGGCGGGGATTCGACTGACATCTGCTGTGGCACTTGACGCAAGATAGATATTAAGCACTGCTGCAACCGCAGAGCCCAAGCTCACAAGAGAAAATGTCCTGATGCCCGCGCTGTGCCGTCTGACAATTCGCTCCCATCCAATCAAGCTGCCGCAGATGGTTGCAATAACAAGTCTGATGATAACTGCTATGCTATCCATTCCCTGCAAATAATCCATATATTTCACCATGAGCTGCCCCCCTATATCGTCAAATGCAGCTTTTCCGGTGCTGCATTTTAAAACTAAGCTTCAAGCTTAGTTGAAAGAATAGATATATTTTACCATATCCTGATAGGCTAACGCTATTGCTATAGTGAAATAAAAGCAGCTAAGCTTCCCCTATTGGCTCCCATAATTCTATGGGAATAAAAAAGCTTAGGATTACACCTTGTGCAGTAATCCGTAATTTCGATATTTGACTCTGGAACCCCTGCCTCTAAAAACACCAGCTTGCATGCCTCCCATAGATCAAGCATATATTTGTCATTATCCTGAGGATTAAATATAGATGGACGAAGAAGTCTGTCTTTGTTTTCTGGGCCAAAGGCTCTTATAAATTCATCCGCCACATCGGCACTTACTTCGTAACAGTTTTTACAGATGCTTGGAGCAATACAGCAAAGAACATCTTTGGGATTAGTACCAAAGTGCTGACTCATCTTTTCAATAGTAATCTTGCCTATCTTTCCTACTGTGCCTCGCCAACCTGAATGTGAAAGCGCCACTACCTCATTTATGGGATCATAAAAATACAATGGAACACAATCAGCGTAGAAGGTAACCAGCGGCATATCCTTAACATTAGTGATCAATCCGTCCACATCGTCATATGGCAAAGGTCGAATGATGCCGTTTCCCGCATCTTTTTCATCTACAACAATAACGTTTGTAGTATGCGTCTGCTTAGATAGACACATACGCTGGTAATTCATATCTAGAGCCGCCGAAATGCGTCTGTAGTTCTCGCGGACATTGTCATCGCTATCGCCACGATTAAAGCCCAAATTAAGGGAATCATAGACTCCTGTGCTGACACCACCTAATCTTGTAGAAAAACCATGCTTCACATTTGCTTTTTTTAATGAATCGAAGGTCATGTAGGTGACCCCGTTTTTTGTTTCTTTGTTCATAGTCAATAATATAACACAGATGCATGCTTTTTATCGAGAAATCCATTTTCAATAATTTGATATTAAATAAATTTTGTGTTGTTGACATTGTAAATTAGAGTCTTTTCATATATAATGATTGTGCAAAATCTATTTGTTTGCAATAAATAAAACAGGACATTAGATATAGTAAATCACAATGACCTGCACTTTCACGAGGAGGGTAAAATGGAAGAAGTATTACAGTTTTTAAAGAAATGTGGAACATACTATCTTGCCACAGTAGATGGCGATCAGCCAAGAGTACGTCCTTTCGGCACAGCCAATATATTCGAGGACAAGCTTTATATTCAAACTGGAAAGTCAAAGGATGTGTCAAAGCAAATCCAGAAAAATCCTAAAGTAGAAATCTGCGGTTTTGCAGAGGGCACTTGGGTGCGTGTTGCTGGCGAATTAGTTCGCGACGACAGAATTGAGGCTAAGACAAGCATGCTTGATGCTCATCCTGATCTTAAGGCTATGTACTCAGCTGAGGATGATAACACAGAAGTACTTTACTTCAAGAATGCAACTGCAACATTCTATTCATTTACTGGAGCACCTAAGACTGTACAGTTCTAGTATGAATCGCATTCTTTAATATAGTATTTGCTTTTATAACTATAAACAAAACTACAAAACACCTAGTTATGATAACGATACATAACTAGGTGTTATTTTTCTTTGTAAACTATTTAGCTTTTTGGGAAAGCATTCTATATAAAAACGTAAATACGATTCCCACTACCGAAAATACGATAGCGATAATAAATGCATTTTGGATTCGTATTTTATATTGTTCAAAAAGTATTATTTTGAACTGATATAGTTAATAAACTGCTGTGCCGTTCTTCCAGATAGACCGCCCTGCTCTAACTCGAATACCTTAGCCTGCGCAATAAGCTCTTCCTCTGGCATTGTAATGCCTGCTCGCTTCGCAAGCCCAAGAACAATCTCGACATATTCCTTTTGCATAGGCTTTGAGTAGCTGATAGTAACACCGAAACGATGCACAAGTGAAAGCTTTTCTTCCACCGTATCTGAGTGATGGCGGTCATCAGCATTAGATTGATCGTTCCTGTCATTCCAGGTTTCCTTGATAAGATGGCGGCGATTTGATGTAGCATAGATAAGAATGTTATCCGGCTTGGTCTCTACGCCTCCTTCTATTACGGCTTTCAGGAACTTGTACTCTATTTCGTGCTCTTCAAAAGAAAGGTCATCCATGTATATGATGTACTTGTAATTACGATTTTTGATGCTGGCAATTATCTTGGATAGATATCTAAACTGGTGCTTGTAGATTTCTATCATACGAAGCCCCTTGTCGTAGTATTGGTTGACAATTGCCTTTATGCTTGTAGATTTGCCTGTACCGCTATCACCAAACAATAGCACATTGTTGGCCTTTTTGCCTTGCACAAAGCTCTCGGTATTTGCGATAAGCTGTTGCTTTTGGTATTCATATCCAATCAAATCATCGAGCACAACCTCGTCCATATTGTTGATTGGCACAAATCTAATATCATTATCGCCCTTTTCTTCGATACGAAACGCCTTGTTTAGGCCAAACATACCAACCCCGTACGCCTTATAAAAATCCGTAATTACGTTAAAGAATCCCTTTTCATCAGTGGTTGCCTCAAGGGCTTTTGAAAGATTACGAACCTTTTCACTGACATTTCTATTGTATGTGTTTTGATTCTTCTTAACAGCACTATAATTCGTAAATACGGAAAAAGATTCTATCCCAAGTTCCTTTTCTATTGAAGAAAAATCGTAATCAAACAGCTCCTTTAAAATCTTGAAATCATTTTCAACAAGATAATTCACCGAACCCGGCTTAACATCTGATTTTTCGGTAACAAGAGAAAACGGGTTTTCGTTATTAATAATGTAAAAGGCAATATAGTTGTGCCATAGATTATCATCAAATCCATAGTCAGTAGCAAGCATAAGAAGCTTTTTGGAGATTGCATTAATCTCTCTTGTGACTTCACGCTTGTTGTAATCTCCAGTTTGGATTTTGTCCATGGCCTGCCCTAGCTGATAGAGAATACTATCTTCTGTCAAATCACCATACATTAATAATCTTGATATTTTATCGTACATTTTTGTCTCCTTGTGACAATTCTAAGATTCCATCACCTGTATTATATCACATGATAGATATACCAAAATCAAAATAATTAATGGATGGCTCTACTCTAGTGCAAGCTCTGCTGCCTTAGTAGCATGAATCAACGTTGTATCGTAAGTAGGGACAACCGAATCCTCCTGCTTAACTAGCCCACCAAGCTGTTCCTTGATTTTCTCATTGATAATTTCGTAGTAGGGAATTGTACTCTCCCAACTCATACCACCTATTAATCCTACTGTCTTCATACTGTGCCTCCTCATGTGTGTATTCTTAAGTTGTCCAACCTATAATGATTCTGATATTATTGAGTTGAGTACTAATCATTCTATTATTTACCAAAACGGAGTTTCCTATGTATTTGATTTCTGCATATTTCGACGAAAATACTAGTAACATTTTATCTAAATACTTTGAAGACATTGCCGCCGCAACAGGCAATGATTTTATGATTGCCAACAACGTTCCACCTCATATGACTATCACTAGCATTGAAGCTAGAAATCCAAAGCAGTTAATTGGTGAATTTGAACGCATCTGCAGTCAACTTTCAGTAGGCGATATTGTGTTACCTACCATTGGCCAACTGCTGCCTTATGTAATTTATGTTGGTTCAGTATTAAATGAATATTTGCAAGAACTGCAAGAGAAATTTTATTATGCTTTAAAAGATATTCCAGATACTAGCATCAGCAAATACTATATGCCTTACTCATGGATGCCACATATCACTGTTGGAAAAACCCTTTCGGAGGGACAAATGCTTCAAGCCTTCGAATATATGCAAAAAAGCTTTGCCCCTGTTTCCGGAAAGATTGTAGAACTTGGCCTTGCCAAGACAAATCCTCACGAAGATTTAATGAGGATTAAGTTGCCTGTAAATTAGGCAAAAAACTTTATTCACTTATGATTCATCAAAAAAATGCTCCAAAACTTTAATGTTAAGGAGCATTCTTACATTTTTTATCTAGTTTGAACTATTACTTGAAATAGCTTACAGATTCACTTAGCTTATCAGCCATTGTTTTTATATTCTGTGATGAAGAATCAATATCTGTCACTGATGAAGCAATACCGCTTATACTAGCGCTAACTTGCTCATTAGCGGCTGCTGACTCTTCAGATATAGCGCTCAAATCCTGAACAGAACCAACAATAGTATTCTTTGCCTGTTCGAGGGAATTAATCTTGTCAGTAATTGAGTTAATTCCGCCTATAGAATCACTTATCTCTTCGTTTAATACATGGAACTTATTTTGAGTCTCCTCAATATATTCCTGCTGTTTTGAAATAATCCCAGCCACTTCAGAAGAAAGTTCAACCGACTTTTCGGATCTTTCAACAATCTTATCTACTATGTTCTTAATCTCTTTGGCTGAAGCATCTGACTGCTCAGAAAGAGTACCAATCTCTGTAGCTACTACAGCAAATCCCTTGCCTGCCTCTCCTGCACGCGCAGCCTCAATTGAAGCATTAAGAGCTAATAAGTTCGTTTGTGATGCAATTGAACTAATCATCTCAACCGCAGTAACAATATCTGTGATAGCATCGTTTGTCTCTTTAATTTGTTCAGTGATACTATTAACAGCATCCACACTTTGAGCTGATGAATCTGAAACCTTGTCGATATACTCACTGGCATCCTGGTTTGCCGATTTAATCTTGTTGGATGACATAGAAAGATCCTTAGCATTATCATTAATACTCTCAATAGCTGTTCCCATGTCAATAACTTGGTCGTTGATTTTCTGCACATTCTGTGCCATAGAAGTTGCTCCCTGCGCCAAATCATCCATTGCAGATGAAATTTGACTTGCTCCATTGGAGCTCGAGCCCGCCATCTTTGCAACGCCAGCCACAGAACTATTTAAGGAACCAGCAATACTCTTGGTATCTGTAATAATATTTGATAGGTTTTCCTGCAATTTTTCAGTTGAAGCAATCAGTCCCTTAATCTCAGTTATATTTGATCTTGCATCAACAGAAATATTAAGATTTCCATTTGCAAATTCATGTACTTTTTCTGAGACACTAGTAATTGATTTGGACATAATTTTTGAGACAAGCATTGCCAATATTGCAAATATTACAACCATAACAATAGAAGTGATGCATGTCATCAAAATCATCATGGTAATCGTCTGATTTACGTGTTCACATGTTTTTCCAGCAAATGCCATTCCAACTATATTGCCCGACGAATCCACCATTGGACTATAATATACATAATAATCTATGTTATTAATCTTTACGTCGTTAGAATAAAACTCTTTGCCTTCTTTAAGAACTTTTTCGATAACAGCATCAGAAGCCTTTGTGCCTTCGATTCGATTGCCATTATCATCCTTAATAGAAGTACAAAAACGGGTATCTCCCTGGAACAAGGTTAGATCAACATCTGTGTCATTCAAATGATCTATAAAATCCGAATCATAAGTAATCCATCCATTTTCGAGATCATTCTCATTGATTAGGTCATACTGATAGTACTCTCGCAAATCATAGCTTGCGACCTGTAAAGCTCTCTTAACCTCAGTTTCTAGTGATTTTTTAGCGTTGAGACTAACCATAATAGTTAGAATAAGAACCGTAACAATTACCGGCACCATTGCAAATAGCATTAGTAATTGTTTAAAAGAAATTCCTTTTTTCTTTGTCTTCCCCATAATCTCACCCCTACTATTTTAATAGAATCTTATTGTAATTATAGTAAAGATGTGTGAATAATGTCAATTTTTATATAGAGTATACTGAAAATTTCACGAATTCTTTACATTTTATCGCATTATATTAAGACTTATGGGAATGCTGTTTCTTGTCACTTTTTAGACCGTTAGCTCTATTTGATTGGCTTCAATTGCAACTATGCAGCTTTCATAATAGCCATCGCCTGTGGTGCGCGGGCCACTAACCACCTTATACCCGTCATCCTTGAGCTTAGCAGTTAATTCATCAACTTTCTCCTTGCTGCCCAAACTAAAAGCAATATGAGCATAACCAGTTCTATTTAATTCCTTGAAGCTATCAACCATTTCTGGCTTGTTCATTATTTCTATTCTTGCCCCATCATCGAAGCTTATAAAAAATGAGCGAAATCCGGTATTTTTGTTGTGGTATCCATCATTAGAATGACCATCTAAATATTTTACAAAAAAATCCCTAGCCGCCTCTAGTTCATTTACATACATTGCAATGTGTTCAATTTTCATTTTAAATCACTCCTACTTCAAAATTTCCATCGGATTTTAGATACAATTCTAAATCCGCCTTCTTAGAATGTGCCAGACAAAGCCTTACATTTCTCATGTCGCTATAATCAACAAATTGCTCAGCCTTTTCACGTGTATTTCCACTTTTTTCCTTGCGGTCAATCAGTCGCTCTCTAAGCATTTTAGGGTCTGCTTTAATAGAAATTGTATAATCCGCCCAGTGAGAAATATCCTTCCAACCATCCTCATCCAGCAAAAGATAATTGCCCTCTAACAGCAAAATATCTGAGTCGATAGTAATAGCATTCTCCACTGGATTATGCAGATGCCTGTCGTAAACAGGCCACGAAAACTTTGGCTGAATCAAAGCCTGCTCTATATATTCTCTAAACTTATCAATATCAAATGTAATTGGCGCCCCCTTGATATCCACCATGCTGACTTCCTCTCCATCAACAATGGCAGAATGAGAAATGAGATACTCCTGTCGTCTGTGAAATCCGTCCATTCCAATCGCTTGGACCTTACATTCAGGAATAATATCCTTTGAAATGCTTTCAAGAAAGCTCACCAGAGTGCTTTTTCCTGCACCTGGTGGCGCTGCAAGCATAACTAAAAGCCTCTTTC
>JAEEGJ010012057.1_pt1 | contig 21580 bp, 17 predicted proteins | sample 8958761 | NCBI WGS metagenome assembly JAEEGJ01 (sample SAMN16246546, study PRJNA631951) | gut metagenome | biome: gut microbiome; feature: rumen; material: RS-attached | host: Bos | place: Iran: Karaj | collected 2018-10
GCAGTCGTTGGGTTGAAGTCGTGCAGCAACTTTCGGAGTACTAGCATCGCCATCATTGGGGCGTTGCAAGGTTATGGCCTTAAACACACCATTCCATGGGGTAATAGCATCGGTGGTTTCCTTGGCCACACCTCTTTGCTTAACCACCACTTGATAGGATGAGGTGGCTGTGCCGCTCCAGTCGTAATAGTTGGTTACGGTATTTAGGTTTTGTGCAATCAAGTTTCCATCGCGCAAGACATCAAAAGTCATGTACTCATTATCTGTATCCAGCATACGCCAACTGACGAGGCATCCCGTCGTGAACATATTCCGGTTGGGCACGGCAACGACATTGCGATTCAGCCTCTCAGTGGGCCATGTTGTTTCGCTTGCTGTAACGATGGGTGCAAAGAGGAGGGTAAGGCCTATGACGATAGACCTTAGGTTGTTAGTTTTTCTCATGAAATGTTGTAAGTATTCTATTTGATTATATGGGATTAACGTGTTGTCTCCGCTCCCCTACTCCGCCACATGCACCAAAGGCCGAGGAGGACGAAGGGAACGCTGAGGATTTGACCCATGTTGAAAAGCATTCCGTTCTCGAAGTCGACCTGATTCTCCTTGGTGTATTCGATAAATATGCGAGCTGTGAAGATGAGGAAGAGGCAAAGGCCGAAGAAGAATCCTGTACCCACCTTCTTGGGGTAGTGGCGATAGAACCACCAATGAATGCCGAAAAAGAGCGCATAGCACAGCGCTTCGTACAGTTGTCCGGGATGTCGCGGGATTAGGTCCACCCGCTCGAAGATAAAGGCCCAAGGCACATCGGTAGGGCGTCCGATTATCTCTGAATTCATGAGGTTGCCCATACGGATGGCACAAGCGCAGATGGGGGTAACGATGGCAATGTTGTCGAGCACCATCAGCAACTTGAGTCCAGTCTTGCGGACAAAAAGCCACAGGGCAATCATCAGACCAAGTGTGCCTCCATGACTTGCCAGTCCTTCGTAGCCCGTATAATGCCACGAACCCATAGCGTCCTGCTTCATTGGGAGTACAATTTCCAGCGGATGGCTTAGGAAATAGCTGGGCTCGTAAAAGAGGCAGTGGCCCAATCGTGCTCCAATAAGTATGCCAAAGAAGCAATAGAACACCAGGGGGTCGAACTTCTCTTCGGGTATGCGCTGTTCCTTATATAGCTTATGCTCAAGCAGGTAGACGGAGATAAGTCCGATGGCCCAGCACAACGAATACCAACGTATGCCGAACGAACCAATATGGAACAGGAAGATGTCGGGGTTCCAGTTTATGAAGAGAAGCCCTTCTCCAACTCCCCCGAAGGGGAGAGACATTAATAATGATGTAGTCATTGCTCGTGTTTTATTGTAGGAAGAGAGGGTCTATACATTAAAGCGGAAGTGCATAATATCACCGTCCTGCACTTCATATTCCTTGCCCTCTACACCCATTTTACCAGCTTCGCGAACAGCGGCCTCGCTTCCATATTTGATATAGTCATCGTACTTGATGACCTCGGCTCGGATGAAGCCCTTCTCGAAATCGGTATGAATGACACCAGCGCACTGTGGAGCTTTCCATCCGCGACGAAAAGTCCAGGCCTTAACCTCCATCTCGCCAGCGGTGATGAACGTCTGCAGGTTCAGCAAGGAATAAATGGCTTTGATGAGGCGATTGCAACCGCTCTCCGTCAGACCCATGTCCTCGAGGAACATCTGTTTCTCTTCGTAGGTCTCCAGTTCGGCTATGTCGGCTTCTGTTTGTGCCGAGATGATGAGCATTTGTGCATCCTCGTCTTTGATGGCCTCGGCCACAGCGCGAGTGTATTCGTTGCCGTCCTTAGCACTTTGGTCGTCGACATTGCAGACATAGAGTACAGGTTTCGTGGTCAGGAGGAAAAGGTTTTTAGCAGCAGCCTGTTCGTCTTCTGTCTCAAACGTAACGGTGCGAGCACTTTTTCCCTGAAGGAGGGCAGCCTTATAGGCTTCCAGTACGCCAAGTTCTATCTTTGCTTGTTTGTCGCCGCCTACACGTGCCTGCTTCTCCACCTTCTGCATTCGGCTTTCCACGGTCTCGAGGTCTTTCAACTGAAGTTCCATGTCGATGATTTCCTTGTCGCGAACGGGATTGACGCTGCCGTCAACATGCACGATGCCGTCGTTGTCGAAGCAGCGGAGCACATGGATGATGGCGTCGCACTCGCGGATGTTGGCCAGGAACTGGTTGCCCAGGCCTTCTCCCTTGCTGGCGCCTTTCACGAGGCCGGCAATATCGACGATGTCGCAGACTGCGGGCACGATGCGTCCCGGGTGCACGAGTTCGGCGAGCTTGGTCAGTCGCTCATCGGGGACCGTTACCTGGCCGAGTTGTGCATCGATGGTACAGAAAGGGAAATTGGCTGCCTGAGCCTTTGCGCTCGACAGGCAGTTGAAGAGGGTTGACTTGCCTACATTGGGAAGGCCTACTATGCCGGCTTTCATTTAATTATATTGAACATTGAATATTGAACATTGAACTTTGGGGCGACGGCTCTTCGCTTGCTTAGAAATCATTAAAGCTGTCGTTCTCTGCGGCTTGTATGGCCATGCATTCCATCTCGATGAGCCATGAGGGACGGCACACGGGAGCGAGTGTGAAGACTGTGGGGATGTGCGGATACTTCTTGCGGAACATCTCCTTGACGGTTTCGAAGTCGGAGCCATCGCGCAGATAGACAATGAGTTGAGCTGCGTTGTTCATGGTCATTCCTGCTTCCTCGAGGAGTTTCTCCACGTTCTCCCACATGCGTTTCGTCTGCAGCTCGATGTTCCCCACATGCTCCACTTCGCCCTTGTTGTTGATGCTGGCCGTACCGGAGATGATGGCGTGGTTTCGGTCTCCGAACTGCAGGAGTGTGCCTCGCTCGAAGGTCACTCCGTACTCGCTGGTGCGGTTGAGGTGCGATGCGGCATAGAGGTAGCGCTGCTGCTCTGGCTTGAAGCCTTTCAGGGCATAGCATCCCAGCTGGATGATGGCCTTTGGGTCGGGCGGATTTCCGCCGATGCCTGTGGAGGCGATGTAGTGTGTCTCGGGCGTCAGGCCGTGCAGGGTGAAGTTCTCCCAACGGGCAACCACGAGGCCTTTGTATTGTGTATCGACATCGCGGACGAAGAACCATGTGCGGATGCAGTTGTCTTCCAGAGTCATGTCATAGCTTTCGAGGAGTTTCGCATAGTCCACCAGGAGGTGTTCCGACTGCCCGTAGCTGCTGCCCTCGCTCGTTGTCATACCCATTGTCCACAGGTGTTCGTAGCCGTTGTGGCGCACGATGGTGGACTGTTTCTCGTCGGCATTCGGTGTGATGTCTGTGCCGCGTTGCAGGTAGAGCCATAGAGCGATTTTGCTTCCGTCGAGTGGCGGTTGCTGAATGTATGAGACGGTGCATGTGTCGTCCTGTCCCATGAGAGGCCTCTGATTAGTGGCATCGGACAGGAAGTACCGCTTGAAGACGGGTTTGGCGCCTTTTATGTCTTCTGACTCAAGCAGTTGGGTTTCCGCTTGGCAGATGCGTCGGAACTGTTCCAGAAAGGCTTCGCCTCGCGATTCGACATGCAGGATAGCGTGGTATTCCGCAGTCTTTTTCTCAGGGGCAAAGGCCGTCAGTTCGATAGTGGCACCGAGTTTTTCCAGATATTTTTTCTTAAATTGCATGGTGCTTTATGTAATATTGGGTGCAAAGGTACGATAAATAATTGAAAATTGAAAATTGCAAATTGAAAATTATTGCGTGATGAAGAAAAACGCCTTGTAGGGGGCTTGAAAACGCCGCGTGCGGCGATGCCAATTTCCGCGTGCGGCGATGCCAATCCCCGCGTGCGGCGATGGCCATTTCCGCAGGCGGCGTTTGGAGCTATGGCGTGAGGCGTTCTATCCAGCTGTCTATCAGGTAATTCACTTCCTCGAGATTTGTCTTGAACTGACTGCTGAGGATTTCTGTGTGGTTGTGTGTGAGCAGATGCTCTCCTCCCTCGTTGAGGATGAGATGGAGCAGGGAGCGTTCCACATTTCCGCTCTCCACGCGGAGCATCCCCTCTTGCCTCGTGCTCGGCACATCCACAAGGTTGGCTCTGGCGTTGCCTTCCGTCAGGTTCAGTCCGGCTGCCGAGCGCCCGTTTCCTCCGTGGCATTGGATGCAAGCGCGATTGAAGATGGCTGTCTGCAAGACACCGAAGTGCCCCGCATCCACCGTGCCCAGGTCGAGCCGGATGGTGTCGCGAGCGCTCTTCTCGGCGTGCTCCGACATATTGATTGTGGCAAGGGAGATGATGCGTTTGCGTAGTGAATTGGTCAGCGCCACCTCCACCGTCTGCACCTCATTGCTGATGTTCGACAGGACGAGGCTGACGGGGGTTCCGTCCTCGGCACTCGAGGGCAATGCCCTTTGCAGCAGGGCGAATTTGCTGTCCGCAGTGAAGCCCGCCACAGCCAGGGTGTAGCCCGTCCCTTCCCATTCGCTGAGGTTGCTCAGGCGGGCAGTCACCTTCACCGTTTTGCCCTTTTCATCGACGGTATAGACCTTTTCTTGAATGTCGCCGCTGTCGCAAGCCGCAAGCCCGACGACCGCACATATATATAATATATAATGTATAGGTTTCATTAGTAGAGACTCTAACTATGAACTATGAACTATGAACTATGGACTATTTAGAAGCTGTACTGCAGTTGCAAGGTTGCGGCGTGTGTGCTCAGCCCCAGGTCGTCGTTGTCGCGGTCCAGTTGCGTCTCGTGGCCGTACCTGCCCGTAAACTGATACATCGCCGAGAGTTTCAGGTTGCACTTGTTGACGTAGTAGTTCACCACAGCAGCCGGCATGTTGAGGATGCCGTCCTTGCCTGAGCCGTTGCGGTCGAGGAAGTCGTAGCGGAAGCCCGCCTGCAGACTCTTCGTGAAGAAGTAGCCCACCTGTCCGTACGCGCCCCAGAAGTTGTAGTTCGTGTCGATTTTCTGCCTTTTGGTGAAGCTGACGTGCATCCAGTAGGCCTCTGCTGCGGCGTACCAGCGGCCGTAGAGCATGCTCCACTCTGCGCCGAGCCGCGTGTCGTTGGTGCTCTCGCTCTCGCTCTCCACGTTGATGCCGCCGCTCACACCAAAGAGCATGTGGCGGCCGCTGAGCATGTGGCTGTTGCCCTGCGTGGCAGGCATGTTGCCCCAAGGCATGAAGGTAAGTCGGCCGGCATAGAGCAGGGAAGGGATGTGGGCGTCGTCGGAGAGCGTCTTCGTCGCGCTGTTCACGCCGCTGCCGCTGCCGTTCCAGAGCCCCACCTCGTAGCCCATCATCCAGCTGTCCGGCTTCTTGTTGAGCCTTGCCTTGCCGTGGAACTGGAAGCCGAGGTCGAAGCCTGTGCCGATGGAGGGCGTGACGGCGTTCAGGCTATAGGGCATGATGACCGAGGCTGTCAGCGAAGTGGGCAGACAAGGGAAGAGTGTCTCGCCAAGCGTGGTGAGGTAGGCGTGGAAGAAGGGTGTCTTGAACTTGCCGGCACGGAAGCGTGCGGCAGGCGAGATGCGGTAGTCCACCCAGGCCTGTTGCAGGACATTGCCGCCGCTGCCGGCAGCATTGATGCTCAGGTTGTAGTCGAGCCGGCCGAAGGTGGTGCCGGTGAAACCCAGGATGGCGTAAGGCATCGAGAAGCCCGAGTTGGCCACATTGTCCTGGTTGTACGCTTTGTCCAGACCCTCGTCGTCATAGTAATGGTATTGGCCTCTTGCCTGCATGAACAGGTACGGCTTGAAGATGAATCGGCCGTCGCGCGACTGCAGCGTGAAGCCTCTGTCGTCAGCTATGCCCAGCACGCCGTTCTCCATGTCGATGCCTTCTGTCTGCTGCCCGAGGTCGGCACTCCTGAAGTTGTACTTCTCGAATGTGATGTTTCTCTCCTTCTCATGTTCCTCGGCCATAGTTGGCAAGGCGAGAAGGCTGACTAAAAGTAGTAAGTATGTCTTTTTCATATTATAACTATGAACTATGAACTATGAACTATGAACTATGGACTATGAACTATGGACTATGAACTTTATTACAGGCTCTCCAGGAACTTTATGAGGGCCGAGCGGTCGTCCTTCTCCATCTTCGCGAAGAGGTTCTTGCTGGCCTCTCCCTCGCCGCCGTGCCACATGATGGCTTCCGTCAGGTTGCGTGCCCGGCCGTCGTGCAGGAAGTAGGTGTGTGCGTTGACCTTCTCCTGCAGCCCTATGCCCCAGAGCGGCGTCGTGCGCCACTCGTTGCCTCGGGCCAGGCCGCTCACATAGTTGTCGTTCAGGCCGACGCCCATCAGCTCGCTGCCCATGTCATGGAGCAGGTAGTCGCTGTAGGGATGCACCGTCTGCCCGCCCAGCCACGGCAACTCTGTGCCGTTCAGGAGCGTGGCGCCGCGCGGTCTGGTGTGGAGCGTCGTGACGTGGCAGAGGTGACACTTCGCTTCGTAGAACTTCTGCTCGCCAATCGCAACGAGTTCCCGCTCGTTGATGGTGCGCCCTTTGTAGGCGGCAGGCTGCTTCGTGCTGCCCAGTCTCCTGGCCGGCACACCAAGCCCGTGCAGGTAGAAGTCCACGTCCTCCATGTCCTCCGTCGTGACGTCGAGCTTGTCGTAGAGCAACCCCATCATCGAACCCTCCTGCATCTGCGACTGGCCTTCGCATATCTCTTCGGGATAACGGCTGTTGGTCGCGCCCATATCCGACGAGAAGCCAAGCTCGACCGTCAAGTCCGCGTGCTGTGCCTTGTTGCCCGAGAGGCCGAGTTGCCGGATGCCGCGCTCGGTGATGTAGTTGCAGCGGCCGCTTATGCCGTACTCCGGATAGTTCGACTTTGCCGCAAGCTGCTCTATCTCATTCCTGTCGAGGGCCATCATCTGCCCCATGCCTACATGCCGAAGCGGAATGCGGACTGTGCAGAAAAGCTCATCGGGATTGATGGGCTCGCCTGTCTCGCCGTAGCCTTTATACCAGTCGGTGATGGTGTATTCGGGATAGGCGAGGCTGTACGTCTCTCCGTCGGGAAAGGCAAACGACTGCTCGTGCCAACGACATTCGAGTTTGCCTTCAGCCGTCACGCCGTAGATGCTCTGGTCGTGCAAAACACGCCCGTAGTTCTGGAAGAAGGCGCCGTTCTTCCTCGTGACATAGACAAGCATCGAACTGAAGCCGTAGCTGCCGGAACCATAGACCGGCGTGCCGTCGGCGTCGGTGCCTGTCTGCGTCCACAAGGCCGGCTTCGTCCTGCCTGCATTCCGATGGCAAGAGCCGCAGGAATAGCCTGCATAGACAGGGCCAAGACCCGCAGCCTGCGTCAGAGCATCGTCGTAAAGACCGTCGCCATTGACGAAGCGGCGCGAGTTCGCCTTGATGTTCTCCACCCAGTCGGCTTCCGTGTCGTAGGCAAAGCTCGAGTTGATGAACACCGTGCTCGTGCCTGCACTCAAGGCATAGCCTTCGTGCGTCTCGAAGTCCGCTGCTGAAAAGCACTCATCCTCCCTGTCGCAAGCGACAAGGAGGAGTGCTAAGCAAATATAAATAATGTGTCTCAATGTTCAATCTCCTGTGTTCAATTTCCAAAGAACCAACGTCTCAATGTTCAATCTTCAATGTTCAATGTTCAATGTTCAATGAACCAACGTTTCAATTTTCAATTTTCAATCTTCAATGTTCAATGAACCAACGTTTCAATTTTCAATCTTCAATGTTCAATTTTCAATATTCCATCTTCAATTTCCAATCCTCCTCGGCTGTCCGTTCTTGAAGAGCAGGAACTCGAGCGTATGGAACCCGCGGATGCTCTGGGCATCGGCAATGCCCTCGTTCTCCTCATCGTAGTCGCCGCTCCAATCCAGGCCGGAGAAGTCGCCGCTGCGAAGCACGTTCTTAATCGCATCCTGGTCGAGAGGCCACGAATCCATATTGGGGTCAAGGCCCAGTTCGTCGACGGGACCGAACAGGAAGGCCTCGCTCATCTCCCAAGGCTGGCGGGCAGCCATCCATGCTGCGGCTGCTGCTTCGAAGGTCGCATTAGAGGGACTTGCCGCAAGCGCCTGCACAGCTGAGTGAAGGGCGGCATTTGCGCCTGCAAGGTCCTTGTAGGTCGGCAGCACGACGACATCGACATAATCGGCCACGATGGCTTTCAGCTCTGCTTGGTCCTCGAAGTTCTCGACCTTTGCCTTCAACGTGCGTAGGGTATTCTTCAGGTTGTTGCAAGCCTCCATAGCAGTGAGCACGCTTGGGTTGCCTATGTGGCTGCGGAAAGGAGCGGCCATGCCCTCGATGGAGTTGATGGCGGCGGTGATGCCGGCATTCACTTGGTTTGCGAACTCGGCCTGTCCGTTGTTGCGCAAATAGGCAGCGATGCTGTGGCTTCCTTTCGTGCCTTTGTAGGTACAGTTGAAGGCGTTCTGGATGGAGCGGATGTTGTTTGCGTAGTCTTGAATCGAGTGGAAGCTGTACCAGGACTCAACGGCATAGACTGCCTCTGTGTACTTCTTGTTCTCCCACTTGTCGCGCGGGTCGCCGATCTTGCTTTCCCCAACCTCGTTCGAGATGTCGATGCAGCCGTCTATAATCTGCTCGATGCAGTTGTTGGGGCTGGTGTAAGCGCCTTTCACTTCCTTGAAGGTTGTCTGATAGGCTTCCCCGTCAAGGCCTTCGTTCCATGCCTTGTAGAGCTTTGCTGCGTCGTCCTTCAGGCGAGAGGACACGGCGGCTGCATAGTTGCACCAGTTCGTGGCATAGTCCGCATAGTTGGCGTCGGTCTCGTTGATTGTGACGTCGGCTGTGCCCTCGGGCATTGTTTCAACAGGATCCACGATAACCTTGTTGTCGTCTGAGTCTTTGCTGCACGATACGGCAGTCAGTGCGATGGCAATTGTGCCAAGGATAAAGATGTTCTTTTTCATGTTGTTTGTTTAGTTTATTGGAGATTCTGGTTATTTCTATTGCTTTGATTATTCTGAGGACTCTGGGCTCTCTGATTCTTCCGTTTATTCTGAGAAGCCATAGAAGCTCCTTTTCCCCTTGAACCAGCCGGTGAAGGCGATGCCCAGCGCGAACTCGTTCTCGCTGTTGTACTTGCCGCCGCCTATCCTGCGGGTTGTGTAGTCGGCCTTTATTATTATATAAGGTATAGGACGATAGTTGAGGCCGAAGGTCCACATGGAGGTCTTGAGGCGTGCCTCCATCACCTGTCCTGCCTCGCCTTTCTCCTGAGCGTTGTAGTACTCGTAGCGGGCGAAGGGAATGATGTCGGGGGCCTTTGTGCTGTGGAAGAAGCCCTTCAGGCGCAGGCCGCCCTCGATGCCGTAGCTGACGGCTTTGCTTGCTATGGGTGCCGTCTTGGAGTACGGGCTGGCGTTGCTTTGGCGGACATTGCGGGCGCTGAGCAATGTGCTGTTGCCCACCTTGCCGCTCAGTATGTTGCCGCGGACGATGCCATAGCGATGCTGATACTGTGCATCGACGCTCCATAGGTTGACGGGCACGCGGAAGCTGTAGGTCGTAGGCTTGTCGGCGTTCGATGCCGCGTTCTGCACGTGATACCAGCTGGAGCCCACGCGCAGACCCGGAATGCCGGTGTAGTTGATGCGGAGCGCATAGCCGGGGGAGGTGAAGTTGTCGGTCTCGAAGAAGCCCTGCTTGCCCTTGTTCACCCAGTTGTTGCGGTCGAAGCCGTTGGCGTTGAGGCCTGCCACGACCTGTGCTTCCCAGTTGAACGAGGCCCACTTCCTGCCCACCTGTCCGAAGAGGCTGAGGCCGGTCTCATGCCAGGTGTTGGGGATGATGCTTGTCTCGCCCTCGGGCCGTACGGTGCCGAAGAAGTTGATGGGCTCGTGGTGCGCGTTGTTCAGGCCGACAGGCACGATGATATGACCGGCGCGGACATTGAAGTACTGGTTGAGGTGGTAGGTGATGTGGAACTGCTCGATGGCAACCTCGCCGCCTTTCTCCACCTCGGTCTCATACTCGCCGTTTTCCGAGTTCTCTATCTCGAAGGCTGAGCCGGTGCCGCCGCTCTCGAACTCTACCTCCACGCCTACGTTCCAGTGCTTGTTGAACTTGTAGTCGCCAGCCAGGACGAAGCGAGGGATGGAGATGGTGTTGCGGTGCATGCGGGTATTGCCCTCGCTGCTGCCGTAGAAGCGGTTGGTGCCGTAGTCCTTGAAGGCAGCCACCGCCTCGCCATAACCGCCGATGCGGAAGCGCTCGTAGCTGTCTATCTCGGTAGAGTCCGTGTTCCATTGTGCCGAAGCAGAGCCGGCAATGAGCAGCATCAAAGCTGCAAGAGATGATTTTGTCATAGTCTTTTGTTTTTCTTAATCCTAGGGCTTCCTAGGCTCTCCTAGGTTTTCCTAGGCATTCCTAGGATTTCCTAGAGCTTCCTAGGCTCTCCTAGGTTTTCCGGCGGCAAAGGTACGGCGACTTCCCGTTCCCTGCAATACGCAAAAATTATGATTTTGCCCTCGGAAGCCTCTTCCAGCCATACCTAATAATGATGAAATTGCCGTTCTTTGAACAGAATGTTCAATCTTCAATCTCCAATCTTCAACAAAAAAGCGTACCTTTGCATTGAATTAAACAGTAAATAGTAAACCTTCAAACAATAAATAACAGAGGTGACCGAGAAATATCATTCCACAGACCCTATGAGCGACGTCATCAGTGATGACTATCGCATCTTGCAGATAATAAGCCGTTTCGGCATAAAGCTCGGCTTTGGCGACCAAACGGTGGAGGCCACTTGCCGCAATGCCGGAGTGGATGTCAGCACATTCCTGACGGTCGTCAACTATGTGAAAGACGCCGCACACGCCCGCATCAGCGAGATGGCGGAGCAGGTGGATGTGCCGGCGCTCATCGCCTACCTGAAGAACTCCCACAGCTACTTCGTCGATTTCCGCCTGCCTGGCATCCGGCGCAAGCTGCTCGAGGCCATCGACCTCTCCAGCGGAAACCGCCTGGCGATGCTCATCCTGCGCTTCTACGACGAGTATGCACAGGAGGTGGAGCGGCACATGACCTTCGAGAACAACCATGTGCATCCCTATGTGGAGACGCTGCTGCAAGGGAACTTGCCACAGGAATCCTTCCGAAGCATCGAGGAACAGTACGACGAGCAGCACGCCAGCATCGAGAAGAGCCTCAGCGAGCTCAAGAGCATCATCGTGAAGTACTATCCCAGCGACAACAGCGCGTCGCTCATGGGCGAAGTGCTCATGGACATTTTCATGACGGACGAAGACCTCCACAGCCATTGCCACATGGAGGACACGCTCTTTGCCGAGTGCATCCACAGGCTCGAGCATGAAGTCAGGCTGAAGGGCGGACAGCCCATTCCCGATAGCTGCGAGGAGAAGGGCGAAGCGTCGAACAACGCCCTCAGCGAGCGCGAGAAGGAAATCATCGTGCAGGTCGTGAAGGGCCTCTCCAACAAGGAGATAGCCGAAGCCCTCTTCATCTCGGTCAATACCGTGATGACGCATCGCCGCAACATCAGCCGTAAGCTCCAGATACGCTCCGCCGCAGGCCTCACCATCTACGCCATCGTCAACGGCCTTGTCAACCTCGACGAAGTGCAGCTCTAGGCTCCCCGTCCTGACGGATTTGCAATCCGGCAGGTTTAAACCGGGGATTTCAAATCCCCACTTATCTGCGGCCGGATTTCAAATCCGCCCGAATTGTGCATCCCCTAACTCCCCTCCCATTTAAGGGGAGGGGAAGAGCGAAGCGAGGGGTGGGGTAACCCCGTTCTGTCGGATTTGCAATCCGGCAGGTTTAAACCGGGGATTTCAAATCCCCACTTATCTGCGGACGGATTTCAAATCCGCCCGAACTGTGCATCCTCAGCTCCCCTCCCATTTAAGGGGAGGGGAAGAGCGAAGCGAGGGGTGGGGTAATCATCTTCCTGCTAAATGACAAAAAGTAACTAAATCCGCCATCTTGCTTACATCTTGATTTTTCGCAAATCGTCGAGAATCGCTTAAAAAGTTGTCGCCCTTACTTTTGTACCAAAAATCAGTTTTTTGCGCTTAGAACGCGAATATTTCATAACTGCATGATTTACAAGAGGCATTTCCTGATGGTCAATGCCCGACGACCAATGTCCGATGCTCGGATTGACAACTCCAGATAGCAAAAACACACCATTTCATCGCTAGAAATGCCATTTTCGGCTGTAGAAATTCGCCAACGCAGGCAGCGGAAAATCCAAACGCCGCCTGCGGAAATTGCCAACATCGCCTGCGGAGTTTCCAAACGCCGCAGGCGAAGTCTGCAAACGCCGCGTTTTCCGGCTCCAAATTCTCCATTTTGCGCCCGTAAAGATTTCGTGTAAAAATAGCAAATAGAAAGCGAGAAAGCAGAAATAATGACATTTTGATTTTTCAGAGGCCTCGTGTCCCAGTCTCAACCACCAAGTCCGATACCCCCTGTTATTAAACCAAATTCTCCTTTTTTTTCTTTTTAAAGAAAATAAATATGCCTTTTCTTTGCATGAACCGCAAAAAGAAGTACCTTTGTGCGCGATTTGGATAAAGTTCAGGTTCTGACTACCCTCAACCCCACGTTGTAGCTGCTTGTTCTTACCCCCTTCGGTCATTACGACGACAATCAAACAAAACAATATATTTCAATAAACAATTTAAAAACTTTATCACAATGAAAAAAAATCTATTCAACAAGTTTTGGCTGCGTGTCGGCATGCTCGTAGCCGTAATGACCACCGCCCTAAGCGGGACAGCATGGGCAGAGACGACGTACAAACTACAGCAAGTTACTTCTGTTGAAGCCGGAGGTTTGTATGTATTTGAGCAAAGTGGACATGTAATGATAAACACTGTAACAAGTAAAAAACTACAAACAACCAACACATACAGTGCAACAGGATTGAAGGGAACAGAAACATACATTTGGACACTGGAGGCTGTAACCGGAGATGCTTCTAAATACTATATGAAAAATGTCAGCCTCTCGACTTCTTCATATCTTAATTACAGTAGCGACCTTACTTTTAGTAACAATAAAACAACCTCGTGGCTTTTTTCTTTCCAAACAGACAACACCGTAATAATTAGTATCTCAAGTAATAATCGTTTTTTGGGCTATACTAGTGCTACAAGCTATGAATATAAAACTTATGCTAATAGTAATTTATCTAGTTATCCCCATGCAATAAAGGTCTATCAATTAGTAGAAGAAGGTGGTGACACGCCTACTCCCACCACTTACACCGTTACCTTTAATGCTGGCGAAGGAACTTTTGTTGCCAACAACGATTTCCCAAACGCTTCTAACGATGTAGCAGCAGGCACATATACCCTGCCATCAGCAACAAGAGACGGCTACACCTTCGATGGCTGGCTGACGACAGGAAGCACAGAGCCCTTAACTGGTAACTATACAGTTTCAGGTAATGTTGATTTTACTGCTCAATACTCTCAAAATAGCAGCAGCTCAGAATTGACCGCAACATTGACTTCAACTAATCTTGAATTGACGGGTTCATACACAACAGATACTGAAAAAACGGTTGATGATATTACATATGTTTATACTGACTTGATGAAGAATAACAATAATATCCAAGCCAAGGCATCAACAGGAACCATCAAGAATACCACAGCATATCCTGGTGATATTACAAGCGTGGTTATTACTCATTCTGGCACAGCAAGAGCAACAACCATTAATGGTAGTGCAGATGGAGAAAACTGGACTCAGGTCGCAACAGGTTCTGGTTCTATAACTGCAGACTTTTCAGGTAAAGGATACAAATATTTCCAAATAACAAGAGGAAGTAATGCCGCATACTGGACAAAAATAGAAATTACTTATTCAGCAACAAGTAGTTCACAAGACCCCAGCGACCTTACTATTACGAATGCTTCAACAGACCTAACTTTTGATCTATACAATAATAGTGCTGCTCAAGTCATTAGCTATACAACTTCGAGCACGGGTGCAATCACTATTGAACCAGCAAGTCCAACAAGTTCTTTCAGCTACGTTCATGATGCAGTAGCTAAAACTATAACTGTTACACCTTTAGCTGTTACTACTAGTGCACAGACAGTCACTATCAGCCAAGCTGCCGACGAAAACTATTATGCAGGCGAGGCTACATTTACCGTTTCAGTCACCAACAATGATCCCAACGTTCCTGGAACAGAGAATAACCCATACACTGTGGCTCAGGCTCGTGCTGCAATTGATGCAGGCACTGGTGTAACAGGTGTATATGCAACAGGTATCGTTACTGCAATTCCAACAGCATGGAGTACGCAACACAATAACATCACCTTTAACTTTGTTGATACTGCGGGAGACGAATCTTTCCTGCAGGCATACCGTTGTGCTAGTGGACAAGGAGTTGATGCTTCTACCGTTGCAGTCGGCGACATCGTTGTGGTGTATGGTAATTTAACAAAGTTTAGTGAGACTTATGAATTTGGACAAGGTTGTACTTTGGTTTCTTTGACTCATCCTGTTGTGGCTGTCGAGGCTCCTACTTTCTCACTTGCAAGTGGAATATTTAGTGAGGCTCAGACTGTAACTATTAGCTGTGCAACAAGTGGTGCAAGCATATATTATACTACAGATGGCTCAGACCCAACAGATGCAAGCACAGAATATACTGGTCCAATTACTGTTAGCACAACAATGACAATTAAGGCTATTGCAATTAAGGGCGCAGACCAAAGTGCCATAGCTTCAGCTACCTATACCATATTTGTCCTTGAAGACGGAGTCTTTAATTTCGCTGCAAAGATGAGTGATTATGGTTCTGGCATAACAACAACCTCTCTGAGCAATGATTATGTAACAGAAGCTTCTACATGGACAGCAGGAAATGTGACTCTCGTCGCAAGTGGAAAGTATCGTTGGTGGGATAATGGCGGAGAACTGAGATTCTATAACAATGATCCACAATCAAAGATGACCATATCCGTTCCTAGTGGTTATGTTATTACGGAGATTGTTGTTACTGGTGGCACAGGATTTGAGGCAGATTGTGGATCATATACTTCAGGAACATGGACAGGAAGCTCACAAACTGTTGTTTTGACTTATGCTGCATCAAGTAGTCAAAATGTGAAAACTGTCACAGTTACTTACGCTCCAGCTGTTACTGTAGGCGATGCCCTCTACACTACTTATGTTGCTCCTGCTGATGTAACATTCCCTGAAGGCCTGACAGCATACATTGTTCCTTCTAAGACTGCAACTTCTGTAACTCTTACTGAGGTAACTGCTGTTCCTGCAGGAACTCCTGTCATTGTGAATGCTACAGCTGCAGGCACATATCCTCTGACTGTCAGCGATACGACTCCTACTGTAGGAACCAATCTGCTCCTGGCTTCTGACGGCACCGTAACAGGTGGTACAGGCATCTATGCTCTTGCAAAGAAGGGTGAACCTGCAGTTGTTGGCTTCTATCCTGTTGATGAATCTGTAACCATCCCTGCAGGCAAGGCATACCTCAACACAGGTGTAACAGTTAAGGGTTATGTTTTCGACTTCGAGGATGATGCAACCTCTATTCAGACAATAGAAAACGGACAATTGACAACAGATGGTGTTATCTATAACCTTGCTGGTCAGCGCTTGCAGAAGATGCAAAAGGGCATCAATATCGTGAACGGAAAGAAGATTCTGAAGTAAAAAAGCCTCACCCCAGCCCTCTCCTCAAAAGAGGGGGTTGGGGAAGGAATATTTCTTTCGTAACTCTTAACTTTTAAAGAAAAAAAGGTATATATATTATGAAAAAGACATATATCGCACCCGAGATGCTCTCTGTAGAGCTTAACACCAAGACAAGTATCCTGCAGGCATCATTGCCCGTCAATAGTACCACAACTATCACCGACGCAAACCAAATCCTGACAAAGGAGAACAACTCGACCGACAAAGGCGTCTGGGACGAGGAGTGGTAAGCAGACTCTAAGAACTCTAAGGACTCTAAGGACCTTAAGACTCTAAGGTCTTTAGGGTCTTTAGTGTCTTTAGGCCTCCAATGAAATAAAAGACAATGAGAAGACTCTACATTACACTGACAGCTGTGCTTGTGGCTCTGTGTGCCAGTGCTGCCGGGCCGAACAGTTCGGGCGATTACTATAAGAACGCCGACGGCAAGAAGGGCGCTGCCCTGAAGACTGCGCTCTGCAGCATCATCCAAACGAAAATAGAAAAGTCGTACGACTATCTTTGGACAGCATTCAGAACCACGGACAAGCGCAGCGACGGCAAGGTGTGGGATATGTATTCCAACATCACCAATTATACGTTCGGCACAGACCAAGCAGGTAATTTCGATGGGGAAAACCAAAAGTACAATCGCGAGCATTCGTTCCCAAAGAGTTGGTTTGGGGGAGAGGTGATGCCGATGTACACCGACCTGCACCACATGTATCCTACCGACGGTTTTGTAAATAACAAGCGCGACAACTATCCTTTCGGGGAAGTGTCAAGGCCTACTTACTCTTCTGCCGGTGGCTTCAGCAAACTGGGTCCTTGTTCTGTCAGCGGCTACTCAGGCACGGTCTTCGAGCCAAACGTTGAGTACAAAGGTGACTTCGCGCGTACATATTTTTATATGGTGACGCGCTATGAGGAGAAACTTCCCGATTGGTACTCGAACTACAGTGATTCAAGGGCGACGCTTGACGGCAATACATATCCGGGCTTAAAGGAATGGCAGTTGAGCATGCTCCTTGCCTGGGCAGCAGCAGACCCTGTTAGCCCCAAGGAGACGGCTCGCAACAATGCTGTCTATGGCATTCAAGGCAACCGCAATCCTTTCATCGACTATCCTGGCCTGGAGCAATACATCTGGGGCAGCAAGACGAACGAGGCCTTCAGCTACGACAACTACGATGGTGGCTGTGGTAGCGGAGGCCAAGGCGGAGACACACCTGCAGGCGACACTTATGTAAAGGTTACTTCTGCCGACGACCTCACCGACGGTCAGTATCTCATTGTCTATGAAGGCGGGAGTCTTGTCTTCGACGGTTCGCTGACATCGCTCGATGCCACGAAGAATACTCAGTCTGTCACTATCTCCGACAATGCCATTAGTGCAACGACTACGGTCAACGCCTATGCCTTTACCATCTCGGCAATTAGCGGTGGCTACACCATAAAGAGTGCAAGTGGCTATTATATTGGCAACACGAGCGATTCTAACGGACTTTCTTCAAGCACAACCCAAAGCTATACGAACGCTATTTCCTTTGGTGGAGATGGCAATGCCAATATCAAGAGCAGCGGTGGCGCATATCTCAGGTATAATGCCACATCAGACCAGGAGCGTTTCCGTTACTTCAAGAGCTCTACTTATACCGCTCAGAAGGCCATCCAGCTCTTCAAGTTCGTGGAGGCCGAACGGATAGACCCTACCACATACAGCACCCCTACGACTGTTCCTTACCTCTCATCATTCACGCTGGTTAATGGTACGCACTTTACTACCGATGGCCCTGTGACACTCAGCAGCAGCAACGAAGCTGTGGCCACTGTCGACGGGCTTACCGTTACGCCTGCTGCTGTGGGAGAATGCATCATCAGCGTCACTTATGGCGAAGGCACTGACTACAGCTCAAGCAACAGTGTATTTATCTTTACGGTGACTCAACCGGAAGGGAAGGCTGAGGCATACGTGGCCGAGTCAACGGAGACATTGGACTTCACATCGAATAGCTGGGATTTGCCAACCACAGGAACAAACACTACCAAGAGTTATACTAATGCCCAAGGCTATACTGTTACGTTAACTGCTTCATCCTCCTATTACTATAATGTACAGGATAAATATTTGATTCTTGGCAAGAGCGGCTCCACATTGACGCTTCCTGCTTTCGATAAGGCAGTGACAAAGATAGATGTTGTTGGAAGAACGGGAGCCTCTACTAACGTTAAGCAGAACATCTATGTAGGCACTACAGCTGTCAGCACAGAAACAACAGGGGCCACGGGAACAAATAGCTACATCATCGATGAATCCCATCGAAGTGCAGGAACGGTTTATACTCTAAAGGTGACGAATGCTTATAACACTCAAATCACCAGCATTATCGTGCATTTTGCGACGAATAGTCTCACCACAAACCTGAATGCGAGCGGCTATGCCACCTATTGCTCCGAGTATCCTCTTGACTTCACCGATGCCGAGGGCTACAGTGCATGGCAGATAACCGGTGTGAACGGGACAGCCATCAGCTTCGAACAGGTGACGGGCAAGGTTAAGGGAGGCACAGGCCTCTTGCTGAAAGGCGAACCAGGCGCTACCATTGCGTTGACTTCTGCTGCCAGCGACAATGAGCTGGACGGCAATCTGCTCGAAGGCACTCTTGCTCCCACTTATGTTGAGGCAGATGCCTATTACGGTCTTAGCGGCCAGACCTTCGTCAAGGTCAACCCGGGCACAGCGCCCAAGGGCAAGGCTCTGCTTCCGGCAAGCGCTATTGGCGACATCAATGTCAAAGTCTTAGCCTTCAGCTTCGATGATGATGCGACTGGCATTGAGACCATTGAAAACGGACAACTGACAACAGACGACGGAGTTATCTACAACCTCGCCGGTCAGCGCCTCCAGAAGTTGCAGCGCGGCATCAATATCGTGAACGGTAAAAAAGTGCTCAAGAGATGAAGAAGTCATATATCATACCAGCATCGGAAGAGATAAGGCTTGGAGCACATAAGGTGCTGGCCGCTTCGCCCAATGTGACCGTCGACACCACCGGCTCTGTTGAAGCAGCAAATGTTGAAGTCAAAAGCGTTTCCGACCAGAATGTCTGGAACGAAGAGTGGTAATAAGGTAATACCTCGCCCTTGCCTCTTCCTTTAGAGAGGCAAGTCAATATAGAGCAGCCCGCTTGACTTTCTTGTCAGGCGGGCTGCTTTTTTGTTACACTATATTAGCATCTGTATGCAGAAATATGGAATATCCCTTTGCTGCTTGCTAATAATGTCATACCCTTGCGCCCGTTTTGTAGAAGACTTATAGATATAAGCCAAGAAGTGTCTTGATTATCTGCAATTCGAAATAACTAAATAAACAGTATTAACCAAAGCAAATTTTTAAGTTTTATTGGTATGAAACAAGTACTTAACAAGGTATGGCTGCGCGTCTGCATGCTCGTAGCCGTTATGACAACAGCCTTCGCAGGCACAGCTTGGGCAGAAGACGTTACAGCTACCCTCACTAAATTCACTGCTGCCAGTGGAAAAGTGGACCCCTTCGTCACTTATTCAACGACAGGTGCATTGAGCGGCCATGCTATAACAGTTCCCTCATCAGGTGACAAGTTTACTGTCTCTTTGACAGCAGAGGCTCTGACCTATGGTTCAAAGATTCATTCCATTGAGTTTGTCGCAAGTGAAGCTCATGCTTGGCATTATTCAGTGGACAATGGGAGTAATCAAAATCTGAGTTCATCGAAGACTATCACAGTTTCTGGCTTGGATTGTGAGTCTGTGGCTTTCTCCCATGATTATACTTATACAAACTTCACGATTCAGTCTGTCACAGTCACTTACACCGCTCCCGTTTTCCCCTATACAGTTACAGCTGAAGTGAACGAAGAGGGTTGGGGAACAATCCAGTCTGTTGTGGGCAATGTCATCACAGCCAAGCCGACTATGGGCTATGTCTTTGCAGAGCCTGCCTTTACTGTGACGGAAGGTACAGCTACCGTAACCCAGAATGGCAACGAATTTGCTGTGACCGAGGCAGCTGAAGGCACAACAGTTAAGGTGACCATCAACTTCGATCGTAGTTCGGTTTCTCCTGAATATAAGGTTGACTTCGAAAGCGCTTTGACCAGTTATGAGGAAAGTTGGGTATTCAGCGGTGTTGAACAGTCAAACTTAAATCGTCATGCTGGCGAATATTGTGGCCGTGCACACAATGGCTCTACAATTACAACCACAACAAAAATCACCAGCCCCGGAACTCTCACCTTCTATGCAAGAGGTGGTGAAAATGCCGCAGTTACCTGGTCTGTCAATGTTTCTTCCGATGGCACTAACTGGGGAGATGCTGTAACCTCAAAGAGCATTACCGGCACAAGCTACCAAAAGGTTGAAGTCAGCCTGGGCAATTATTCTGATGTGTATGTCCGCATTTCTTGCAGCGCTAACAGTGGCAGCTTTGGCGCCATCGACGACATCGATTTGACGACGCTCGCTTCTCTGATTAAGGTGTCTGTAAGTAGCTACGGCTATGCAACATTCTGCTGCGACAGAGCGCTCGACTTCACAAACTCTGGCATTCAGGTTTCTTATCTGACTTTGGACGGCACCAGACTCGTGTATAATCCCATTAACATCGTTGGTGCTGGAGTTCCTGTAGTTCTTGTTAAGGCAGGTGGCACCAATGGCGAGGTTGAAATTCCCGTCACTACAGAAACACCCGATGAGGTGCCTGCTACCAATGTCCTTCGTCGTGGTCAGGGCTCGAGTGTAATATTAACCTACAGTGCAACAAACAAGGTCTTCATTCTTTATGCAGATGCTACTCATAACATTGGCTTCTACAGAGCTAATGAGAGCACAGTGGCTATGGATCGCGCTTATGTCGTTATCGATAGCGATGTCAATGTGAAGAGCTTCGTCTTTGACGAGAATGCTACAGGCATTGAGGCAATCCACAATGCTGCTGAAGGTGGTGCTATCTACAACCTTGCAGGCCAGCGCCTCCAGAAGATGCAGAAGGGCATCAACATCGTGAACGGTAAGAAGGTTCTCTTCTAATTCCAAAATCTTTTCTCTTAAATTATAATTTGCATAAGACAATGAAAAAGACATATATTATTCCCGAGACACTCACTGTCACCCTCTCTATGTGCAGCATCATCGCAGCCTCCGATGGACAGTTGAATGATAGTGATGATAATCCAATCCCTGGAGGTTCAACTGGTATGGCCAAGGAAAGTGCCGACAGCAAGAACATCTGGGACGAAGAGTGGTAATCTCAGAGCCTCGCTCTAGGTAATACATCGCCCCTGCCTCTTCCCTTAGAGGGGCAGGGAGACACAGAGCGGCCCGCTTGACAAGACAGTCAGGCGGGCCGCTCTTTTTTTTGTCATTGGTGTCCTTCCCGTCGGCGATGCCTGATTTGGGACGGGGAATGCGTCCATTTCGCAGGGTGCGTTGCAAAAGATGGCGTGCTGTGTTCGTTGCTGCATCATGATAAATCAATTGCTGCATCATGAATAATCAATTGCTGCATCATGATAAATCAATGAACGCCGCCTGCGGGGTTTTCTGGCGCGACTGCCGGGAAGGGGCAATTCAGGCCGCCAAATCCGCCTTTACGGCTCGCCGGAAGTGCTTCGGCAGGGAGGACGGAATAAAAATTTGGTGTAATAAGAAAAGAAAATATGTATAGTGAGATATGAATTGTGAACTAAAGTTTTTTATTGCTGTCCGGTGAATTCGGCCTGTAGGGCCGTTAAGATGTCAGCCCAGGGCAGCGCCCTGGGTATTGAAATGCCACGGCAAATGACGCTCTGTAAGAGCAAAAGCACTAAAACACAAATCTTTTGCCCCTTTAGGGCGC
>JAEEGJ010012058.1_pt1 | contig 21580 bp, 16 predicted proteins | sample 8958761 | NCBI WGS metagenome assembly JAEEGJ01 (sample SAMN16246546, study PRJNA631951) | gut metagenome | biome: gut microbiome; feature: rumen; material: RS-attached | host: Bos | place: Iran: Karaj | collected 2018-10
ATATGCAAGGGGGCATTTTGACAGAATAAATGACGTAATATATGAGGTTATTACTAAAGAGACAGTAATAACACGAGATATACTCCTGGGATATGCTCAGGAGTATGTGGTGTGCCCTTTTGAGTTGGCACTTGATGTGAGTACATGGTGCGAGGGAATTATTTGCGATTATAATTATGTGTTTGACCCAAATGTTTATCTGAAGAGATTTTTTGCAGAAGGCAAAAGTGGCGAGCATATTTTCCTGATTGATGAGGCCCATAATATGGTGGATAGAGCTAGAGAGATGTATTCCGAGACTCTAATCAAAGAGGAGATTCTTTCTATTAAAAGATATGCTAAGCCGGTTAGTAGAAAGCTTACCAATGCGCTGGAAAAATGCAATCGTATTATGCTTGAGTATAAAAGACTATGCGATAGTGATATTACTATCCTAGAAGATATCGATACATTGGTTTATGCATGCGATAATCTTCAGATGATATTTGAGCAGCTATTCAAAAAGGAAATAAAATTTGGAATTTACCAGGATGAGGTCCTTGATTTTTATTTTAGATTGAGAAATTTTACAGCTATAGCTTATCAGCAGGATAGGGCCCACTACAGAATATACTGTGATTTTGATGAGGATAAAAATTTTAATTTACATCTTTATTGTATTGACCCATCTGCACAGCTGCAGGATAGACTTAGACTAGCTAGGGCATCAGTGTATTTTAGTGCCACACTTCTTCCTATAGATTATTACAAGGACTTATTGTGCAATGATAAGGATGTTTACGCTATATATGTAGATTCAGTTTTTGATCAAAAGAATAGACTGTTGTTACTTGGTACTGATGTTACAAGTAAATATACAAGACGAGGCGATGATGAATATACTAAGTTCGCTAAATACATTCATAGCATTGTAAGTGCAAAGCAAGGCAATTATATGGTCTTTGGACCTTCCTATAAATTCATTGAGGATATTAGACAAAAGTACGTGGAGCTTATGGAAAATGATTTTTCTGAGAAGGGTGATTTTGCATGGGAAAACATACCTGAAATAGAGCGGGAAGATTCAGAGGTTTCATATAAAGAAGAATTTGATAATGTAGAGCTTTTAGTGCAAAGACAGAAAATGACAGAGCAGGAGCGAGAGAATTTTCTTTTGGAATTTGAAAAGAAAAATGACAGCACTATGGTGGCATTTTGTACTTTGGGAGGAATATTTTCCGAGGGAATTGACTTGGTCGGTGGAAAGCTAATTGGCGTTATAATTCTTGGGGCGGGCCTGCCTCAGGTTGGCAATCAGCGGAAGCTCATGTCAGACTTCTTTGACGAGAGTGATAAAAACGGCTTTGAGTATGCCTATCTATATCCTGGAATGAACAAGGTTATTCAGGCTGCAGGGCGTCTGATTAGAACCAAGGATGATGTTGGAGTTATTGCCTTATTGGATGAGAGATTTAGGTTTTCTAGCTATCGAAAGACCTTCCCTAGAGAGTGGAACGATGCGTTGTTTTCGACAATCGATGATGTTTCGTTAAAATTAACAAATTTCTGGTCGAAAAACACCTGAAAAATTATTAGGAGTTGTGAAAAAGTTGTGTTATACTCTTTGTGACTATGAGGCAAAATCTAGGTGATATTCACACTGGCATATGTGCAATGGATAGTTTTTTGTATTTAATATGAACCACTTAGATTATATATAGTTACCAAGTAAATATCACGGAGGTGTAAAGTGGGTAAAGTAAGAAGAGTTTACGTCGAGAAAAAACCACAATATGCAGTATCAGCCAAGTCACTGTTTTCCGAAATCGGAAGCTACTTAGGCATCAAGGGTGTTACAGGAGTTAGAGTCTTGATACGTTATGACGTTCAGGATGTTTCTGACGATGTTTTTAAGAAAGCAGTTAAGACAGTGTTCTCTGAACCTCCTGTTGATGATGTTTACGAAGAAACATTTGATTATGATGGCCGTGTTTTCTCTGTTGAGTTTTTGCCTGGCCAGTTTGACCAGCGTGCAGATTCTGCTGAGCAGTGTCTCAAGCTTTTAAACGAAAATGAAAACCCAACTATTCACACAGCAACTACCTATGTTATTGAGGGTAGCATTAGTGACGACGAATTCAACGCAATCAAGTCACATTGCATCAATCCAGTTGATTCTAGAGAGACTTCACTTGAAAAGCCAGAGTCTCTATCTGATAATTTCCAAGAGCCAGATGACGTCAAAACATTTGACGGTTTCATTTCTATGGCAGAAAAAGATTTACACGATTTATATGATTCCTTAAATTTGGCTATGACCTTTAAGGATTTCCTTCATATTCAAAACTATTTTTCCAAAGATGAGCATAGAGATCCTACTGTTACAGAAATCAGAGTACTTGATACTTATTGGTCTGATCACTGTAGACATACTACTTTCTCTACTGAACTTAAAAACGTCACTATCGAAGATGGCTTCTACAAGGCTCCAATTGAGGAGACATACAACGACTATCTTGATAACTTCAAGGTGCTCTATAAGGACCGCGATGACAAATTCGTTTGCTTGATGGATCTTGCACTTCTCGCAATGAAGAGACTCAAGGCAGATGGCAAGCTTGAAGACCAGGAAGAGTCAGACGAGATTAACGCATGTTCAATCGTTGTTCCAATCAACGTAGATGGCACAGAAGAAGAGTGGCTCATCAACTTCAAGAACGAGACACATAACCATCCTACAGAAATCGAACCATTTGGTGGCGCTGCAACCTGTCTCGGTGGAGCAATTCGCGATCCACTTTCAGGACGTACGTACGTATATCAGGCTATGCGTGTCACTGGTGCGGCTGACCCAACAGTATCAGTCAAGGATACAATCGATGGCAAGCTTCCTCAGAAAAAGCTTGTTCGTGAGGCTGCTCATGGATACAGTTCATATGGTAACCAGATAGGTCTTGCTACTGGCTACGTTAAAGAAATATATCATCCAGACTATGTTGCAAAGCGTATGGAGATTGGCGCTGTTATGGGTGCTGCTCCAAGACGTGCTGTTCAGCGTCTCAATTCAGACCCAGGAGACAAAATCATCCTCTTAGGTGGACGCACAGGTCGTGATGGTATCGGTGGTGCTACCGGTTCTTCAAAGGCGCACAACACTGAGTCTACTGCAGTTTGCGGCGCTGAGGTTCAAAAGGGTAACCCACCTACAGAAAGAAAAATTCAACGACTCTTCCGCAGAGAAGAAGTTTCTTACATTATCAAAAAGTGTAACGACTTTGGTGCTGGCGGCGTATCCGTTGCTATCGGTGAGCTGGCTCCAGGTCTTGTTGTTAATCTTGACCTTGTGCCAAAGAAGTATGCAGGTTTAGATGGTACTGAGCTTGCAATTTCAGAATCTCAGGAGCGTATGGCAGTTGTTGTTGCTCCAGCAGATGTCAATAAGTTCCTTCAGTATGCAGCTGAAGAAAACTTAGAAGCAATCGAGGTTGCTGAGGTTACCAAGGAGCCACGTCTTGTCCTTAACTGGAGAGGCAAGGAAATCGTTAACCTTTCACGTGCATTCCTTGATACCAACGGAGCACACCAAGAGACAGATGTTTATGTTGAGCTTCCAAACAGTGATGACAAGTTCATCGACAAGATTAGCATCGCAAAAGTTGCAGAGGATGTTGCAAACGGTGACTTTAGAGCTGCATGGTTAGACAGCCTTGCAGACCTCAATGAGTGTTCTCAAAAGGGACTTGTTGAAATGTTTGATGGTTCAATTGGCGCTGGTTCAACACTTATGCCTTTTGGTGGTAAGTATCAGCTTACTGAGACACAATCGATGGTTGCAAAGGTTCCAGTGGCTGATGGTAACACAGATGCAGTTACAATGATGGCTTACGGCTTTAATCCATATTTGAGCTCATGGTCTCCATATCATGGTGCACAGTTTGCAGTGCTTGAATCTGTTGCCAGAATCGTAGCCTCTGGTGGCGATTACAAAAAGATTAGATTTACATTCCAAGAGTACTTCCGCAGAATGAGCGAAGATCCAAAGCGTTGGAGCCAGCCATTTGCAGCACTTCTTGGTGCATATAAGGCACAGATGGAGTTCGAGCTTCCATCAATCGGTGGAAAGGATTCCATGTCAGGTACATTCAACGAAATAGATGTACCACCTACACTTGTTTCCTTTGCAGTAGATGTTGCAAAGCAGGGCGAAATCGTTACACCAGAGCTCAAACAGGCAGGAGACAAGTTATATGCTCTTAGAATCTTAAGAGATTCATATGATCAGCCAAATTACGAGGAGGCTAAAAAGATTTATGCTGGTGTTCGCCATATGGTTGAACAAGGCTACATCAAGGCTGCTTACGCCCTTGATGCAAATGGTCTTGTTCCAGCAGTATCCAAGATGGCATTCGGTAACAAGATGGGTGTCAAGATTCTTGATGATTTTTCTTCGAAAACATTGTTTGGCTTCTCAATTGGAGATATTGTTCTCGAGGTTTCTGAGGAAGCAGCACTTGCAGTTAATAAGGAATTAGCAAAACACGGTATAGCAGATTGTGGCTATATAGTCGGTGAAGTTACTGACGATGCTACATTTTCCTATAGAGATGTTAAGATTTCTATTGACGAAGCAATCGCTGCATGGACCGGCACTCTTGAAAAGGTATTCAAGACTCGCAGCCACGATGAAAAATCTCGAGTTAAATCAGATGTTTACGAGGCAAAGACTGTCTATGTTTGCAAAAACAAGATTGCAAAGCCAAGAGTATTCATCCCTGTATTTCCAGGTACCAACTGTGAGTACGATTCAGCTAGAGCATTTGAAAACGCTGGTGCAATTACCAATGTTAAGGTATTCAAGAATCAGACAGCAGAGGACATAAGAGAATCCGTTGACGAATTCTCAAGAGCAATTGCTCAATCCCAGATTGTTATGTTCCCAGGTGGATTCTCAGCTGGCGATGAGCCAGAGGGTTCAGCAAAGTTCTTTGCTACAGCATTTAGAAACGAAAAGATGAAGGAAGCAATCCACGGACTTCTCAACAACAGAGATGGTCTTATGCTTGGTATCTGTAATGGTTTCCAGGCGCTCATCAAGCTTGGTCTTGTACCATACGGTGAGATACATACTCAAAAAGAGGATGCTCCTACACTTACATACAACACAATCGGACGTCATATTTCTAAGATTGCATACACCAAGGTTGTCAGCAACAAGTCTCCATGGCTTGCCGGAGCACAACTTGGTGAGACATATTGTTCTCCAGCTTCTCACGGTGAGGGACGTTTTGTCGCTTCCAAGGAGTGGATTAAGAAGCTGTTTGCAAACGGTCAGGTGGCAACTCAATACGTTGATGAAAAGGGTAATCCAACTATGGATGAAGAGTGGAACATCAACGGAAGCTACTTTGCTATCGAGGGTATCACCAGCCCAGATGGTAGAGTCCTTGGAAAGATGGCTCACGCAGAGCGTAAGGGCGATGGCGTTGCATTAAACATCTACGGCAATCAAGATCTCAAGATATTTGAGTCTGGCGTAGCTTACTTCCGCTAATAATAGACTCCAAGGTATTTCTCTACCTTGGAGTTTTAATAAGAAAAAGTAAAAGGATAGAAAGAGGAAAGATGAAAGCATTTTTGATTTTGGAAGATGGGACAGTATTTGAAGGCACAAGCATCGGTTCAACCAGAGAAGTTATCAGCGAAATCGTATTTAACACTTCTATGACAGGATACTTGGAGGTACTTACGGATCCTTCGTATGCTGGACAGGCAGTGTGTATGACATATCCACTGATTGGCAACTATGGTATTACTCCGGATATGGAAAGCGGAAAACCTTGGCCAGACGGATTCATTGTTAGGGAACTCAGTCGTATCCCTTCAAACTTCCGTTGTGAGGGAACAATCCAAGATTTCCTTGTGAAATACGATATTCCTGGTATCGCTGGCATAGATACAAGAGCGCTCACCAAGATTCTTCGTGAGAAGGGTACGATGAACGGCATGATTACCACCAACGAAAACTTTGATTTCGAGGCAATCAAGCCACAGCTTAATGCGTACACAACAGGCGATGTTGTATCAAAGGTTACATGTTCTGAAAAACAGGTTCTTTCAGGAAATGGTAAAAAGGTTGCACTGTTAGATTTCGGTGCAAAGAAGAACATTGCAAAATCTTTAAACGACAGAGGCTGTGAGGTTACAGTTTATCCGGCACACACCAAGGCAGAAGAAATCCTTAAAACAAATCCAGACGGAATTATGCTTTCAAACGGACCTGGAGATCCTAAGGATTGCGGCCCAATCATCGAAGAGATTAAAAAGTTGTACAACAGCGACACACCTATATTTGCAATTTGTCTTGGACATCAGCTGATGGCCCTTGCAAATGGTGCGGATACACATAAGATGAAGTACGGTCACCGCGGCGGTAATCACCCAGTTAAGGATTTGGAGACAGGTCGCGTATATATTTCATCTCAGAATCACGGCTACGTGGTAGATACAGACAAGCTTGACCCAAAGGTGGCTACACCTGCATTTGTAAATGTAAACGACGGCACCAACGAGGGTCTGAAATATACAGGAAAGAACATCTTTACTGTTCAGTTCCATCCTGAGGCATGCCCAGGACCACAGGACAGTGGATACTTATTTGATAGATTTATTGGAATGATGGGAGGAGAGCAATAATGCCAAAGAGAAGTGACATTAAAAAGGTAATGGTGATTGGCTCTGGTCCTATCGTCATCGGACAGGCAGCCGAGTTCGACTATGCAGGTACACAGGCTTGCCGTTCGCTTAAAGAAGAGGGCATGGAGGTTTGTCTTGTAAACTCAAACCCAGCCACAATCATGACAGATAAAGAAATTGCTGATCAGGTTTATATAGAGCCTCTTACAGTAGATGTTTTAAAGCAGATTATTATCAAAGAAAAGCCAGATTCACTTCTTCCAACACTTGGAGGACAGGCAGGTCTTAACCTTGGTATGGAGCTTGCAGAATCAGGATTTCTGGCTGAACAGGGAGTAAAGCTTATTGGTACTACTGCTGAGACTATCTTCAGAGCCGAAGATAGACAGGCGTTCAAAGATACAATGGAAAAGCTCGGCGAGCCAGTTGCAGCCTCACTAGTTGTTAATACTGTAGAGGAAGGTATCAAGTTTACAAATACAATCGGTTATCCGGTTGTGCTTCGTCCAGCATATACACTTGGTGGTTCAGGCGGTGGTATCGCTCACAATGAGGCAGAGCTTGTTGAAATCCTTACCAACGGTCTTCGTCTTTCTCGTGTACACGAAGTTCTTGTAGAGCGTTGCATCGCTGGTTGGAAGGAAATCGAATACGAGGTTATGCGAGATGCTGCAGGCAACTGCATCACTGTATGTAACATGGAAAACATCGATCCAGTTGGTGTACATACAGGTGACTCAATAGTAGTTGCTCCTTCTCAGACACTTGGTGACAAGGAGTACCAGATGCTCCGTACATCGGCTCTTCGCATTATCGATGAGCTTGGAATCACAGGTGGATGTAATGTACAATACGCTCTTCATCCAGAGAGCTTCGAGTACTGTGTAATTGAGGTTAACCCTCGTGTGTCTCGTTCATCAGCACTTGCTTCCAAGGCAACAGGTTATCCAATTGCCAAGGTCGCAGCCAAGATTGCTTTGGGCTACACACTTGACGAGATTCCAAATGCAATTACCAAGAAGACATTCGCATCATTCGAACCAATGCTTGATTATTGCGTAGTAAAAATTCCACGTCTTCCTTTTGATAAATTTATTACTGCTCAAAGAAAGCTTACAACTCAGATGAAGGCTACCGGAGAGGTTATGTCTATTTGCAACAACTTCGAAGGAGCATTGATGAAGGCTATTCGTTCGCTAGAGCAGCATGTTGATTCACTTATGAGCTATGATTTCTGCGATATGTCAGATGACGAGCTCGCAGAGGCACTTGAGGTTGTGGACGATAGAAGAATCTACTGCATCGCAGAGGCACTTCGCAGAGGTGTTTCTTACGAGAAGATTCATGAGATTTCTCAGATTGATATCTGGTTCATCGACAAGATTAAAATCTTGGTTGAGATGGAGCAGCGCCTTGCGAATGAGGAGCTTACAGTTGAACTTCTAAAAGAAGCAAAGAGAATTGAGTTCCCTGACAACGTGATTGCAGAACTTAACGGCAAGCTCACTGAGGAGCAGGTTCGTAAGATGCGTTATGACAATGGTATCGTAGCTGCATACAAGATGGTTGATACTTGTGCAGCCGAGTTCGATGCCATGACACCATACTACTACAGCGTTTATGGCAGTGAGAACGAAGCAGCCCAGACAAAGGATCGCAAGAAGGTACTTGTACTTGGTTCTGGACCAATCCGCATCGGTCAGGGTGTCGAATTCGACTACTGTTCAGTTCATGCTACATGGGCATTTGCTAAAGAGGGCTGGGAGACAGTTATTGTAAACAACAACCCAGAGACTGTTTCAACAGACTTTGATATTGCAGACAAGCTATACTTTGAGCCTCTTACAAATGAAGATGTAGAGTCAATCGTAAATCTCGAGAAGCCAGATGGAGCTATCGTTCAGTTCGGTGGACAGACAGCTATCAAGCTTACAGAGCATCTTATGAAAATTGGCGTTCCAATCCTTGGTACCAAGGCAGAGGATGTTGATGCGGCAGAAGATAGAGAGCTCTTTGATAAGATTTTGGAGCAGACACAGATTCCTAGAGCTGCCGGTGGTACAGTATTTACTGCCGAAGAAGCAAAGGAAGTTGCTAATAGATTAGGATATCCAGTTCTTGTTCGTCCTTCATATGTACTTGGTGGACAAGGTATGCAGATAGCCTTCAACGACGAGGAAATCGAAAAGTTTATGGATATCATCAACCAGATTGCTCAGGATCACCCAATACTTGTAGACAAGTATTTGCAGGGTAAGGAAATCGAGGTTGATGCAATCTGCGACGGCGAAAACATCTTGATTCCTGGTATTATGGAGCATATCGAGCGTACAGGTATTCACTCTGGTGATAGTATCTCGGTTTATCCTGCTCACACTATCAGTCAGGAAATTAAGGACAAGATAGTAGATTACACTGGACGTCTTGCTAAGGCTCTTCACGTACTTGGTATGATTAACATTCAGTTTATAGCAATGGATGGAGAGGTGTACGTTATAGAGGTTAACCCTCGAAGCTCACGTACAGTTCCTTACATCAGCAAGGTTACAGGTATTCCAATCGTAGATTTGGCTGCAAAGGCTATTCTTGGTCACAAGATTAAAGACATGGGATATGAGCCAGGGCTTCAGCCTGAGGCAGATTATATAGCAATCAAGATGCCAGTGTTCTCATTCGAGAAGCTTCGCGGTGCGGAGATTAGCTTGGGACCAGAAATGAAGTCAACTGGCGAGTGTCTAGGTATCGCAAAGACCTTTGAAGAAGCTTTGTACAAGGCATTCCTTGGAGCAGGTGTCATCTTGCCTAAGCACAAGCAGATGATTATCACTGTCAAGGATGCAGACAAGCCAGAGGCACTTGAGGTTGCAAAGCGTTTTGAGAAGCTTGGCTACAAGATTTACGCTACACGCTCGACTGCAAAATACTTACAAGAAGGTGGCGTTGATGCTCTTCGTGTAAACAAGATTACTCAGGAATCTCCAAACGTAATGGACCTTATCCTTGGTCACAAGATTGACCTTGTAATTGATACACCTACTCAGGGGCATGGCGATAAAACTCGTGACGGTTTCTTGATTCGAAGAAATGCCATCGAAACAGGTATCAACTGTATCACAGCTATGGATACTGCAGTTGCACTTGCAACATCGCTTGAGTCGGCAACTACTGAGTACACGCTTGTGGATGTGGCTACAATCTAGAAATAGTAGGATGCGGTTTGCTATTTTTAATTAAGTCATGGATTAATAGTTATATGAAAACGAAAAAGCTAGAGGTAATATAGGTCTCTAGCTTTTTGCATTATTGGTAAATCCATTTGATTATTTATAAGAAAAAACAACAAAAGTATTGACCTACTTTTCCATTTCATGAAAAAGTAGGTCTAGTACGATTCCCGTTTTTCTGATGAAAAACAGGAATCTATAAGTTTTAATTTTCTAGAGAGCAAATGAGTTTGTGTGTAGAAAGATTGGAGGAAATAGTTATGGAAACAGTATCAAGTGTAGCAATGATAGGTATGTGTTTTTCGATGGTAATCGCAATTGGTTTTCCAATAGCATTGATGGTTTATGCTTTTAGAAAGCTTAAGGCTGATATGGTTTGGTTTGCTATAGGAGCAGTTACATTTATCGTATTTTCGTTAGTCCTTGAGCAGATAATGCATACAATTGTTATAAAGTATTTTAGCATATTAACTAGTAATTTTTGGCTTTGGGCTATTTATGGTGCGCTTGCTGCAGGAATATTTGAAGAGGTGGGCAGGTTTACAGCAATGCATCTTTTCAAAAAGAAAGATTTGAACAAAAATAACGCCTTTATGTATGGAGTTGGTCATGGCGGTATCGAATCTATTGTAATTGTGGGATTAACTAATATCTCTAATCTCATTACATCATTTATGATTAATTCTGGAACCTTTGAGCAGACTTTAGGAAGTCTTGATGGTTCCTTAAAAGAACAGACAATGCGGAAGGTTTCATTGTTGTGGACTACCGAGCCACTAGCGTTTTATCTTAGTGGAGTCGAGAGAATCTCAGCAGTAACAATTCATATCTGTTTGTCATACCTTGTATATAGGGCAGTTAAAGAGAGCAAGATAAGATTCTTATTCCTATCCATTGCTATTCATACTTTAGTAGATACAATCTCGGGTGTAGTGGGAGCGACTTGCTCAGCAGTAATGTTGGAGGTTGTGTTAGCTGCAGTTGCTGTTGTAATTGCTGTGTGCGTGTATAATAATAGTAAAAAAATTACAGAGGATATAAATTAGTATTATCGAAAAGATTTGACTAGAGGATTTATTATGTATGAAATAAGTTACTTGCAGATGTTTGTTTTTATTACGGTCTGCTGGATTATATTTAGAGTTGCTCACGCAATAATAAAAAAAGAGGTAAAGTGGAAGCGCGAACTTCAGCTATTGCTTGTTTATATTTGCATAGTTGTTATCGCTAGATATATATATTTTCCACGAGAGTTGGTAAATGGAAAAATAGCACTTTTAAAGGTTGATTTAAGCAAGATTCTTGAATTTAATATCAACTGGAGAGCACTTACATTTCTTTGGGAGAGATATGATGGATGGAAAGGGAATGTAATTGGCAACATATCAATGTTTATTCCAGTTGGTATAGTTTGGCCAGTGTGTTTTAAGGAACTCAACAATATTTCCAAAGTCACACTTGCAGGATTCGTATATACGTTATTAATTGAGATATCTCAGCTTCCACTTGAAAGAGTCACAGATGTAGATGATTTGATTTTAAATACTACAGGTACATTTATAGGTGCGCTAATATATTTTTCTATCAAGAAAATTCGTAACAAATAATGATTATATTTTTTTGATTTCATCTAGGCTTTTGGAAAAGAATAGTATTGTCCAAGGATATACTACAAATCCTAGGAAGATCCCCTCAAGCGCAGAAAACATCGAAAAAACAAAGGCTAGGGATGCAGCCAAATAGAAACAAATTACAATACTGAGAAATATTGATAGCCATAAAAGTATAAAAGTTACAATTGCTTTTAGTATGAATAATACTGGTGTTGTTTTACTTTTTTTGTAAAAGTAATATAAAGCAATTCCTATGGCGCCAAGAAACAACACTATAGAAAGAAGTCCAGCTGTCTCGCCAATAGTTTCTACAAAGGAAATTGCATTGTTACTGTCTATATTAAAATATTCAACAAGTAGGTATTCTAATTCGTTATAGGAGATTGCAAAAAATCCTCCGCATATAATGCCCCAAAAAGCGCATGCGATAGTGAGGAGTGGATTATCGTATAGAATGTCAGCAATCTTAACGGAGTACACACCGCGATGTTTATTTTTATATAAGCGGTATGCTTCATATGGAAGCATACCGCTTGCAAATACAAACAATGCGCCAATAATGATTTCGATTACTTTAAGGATGTAACTTCCGTCGTACCACATAAAACACACAATTAAACCCAGCATCAACATGGAAAGGGCCATGCATCTTGCGGAAACAGGGTGTTCCTTCTTAACAAAGTTATAGCCGTTGAATATTTTTGTAAGTTTTGTAGCTAGTGTTTTTTTAGGCTTAGTATCTTTAGTCTCATCTAAGTGATGGTGTTCTAATTCGTTTTTTGGAATATTGTTATTTGTTTCTAATTCTGACATTATTTCTTCCTTTTTTGATTATTAGTTAATACTATAATCGTTATTTCTATAAATTTCTACAGCTCTATAATAAGAAAAGTTAAAGTTTCTTATATCGTCAACGTCGTAATCACAGTTGTAGTTTGATAAGAAGGTGCACTCGTAACTTTTAAGCAGTTCTTTATCATTTTCAAATGCTGGAACAGCATCAGCGGAAAGCTCCTCACTAATGTAATATTTCACGTGCTCCATTTCTGATTCATCACCTTTAGCTGCGGCTATATCATATTTTGCAATCTGGTATTCAGGATTTACATAAATGAATCCCAGGTATGCGATAGTGATAGTAATCATACATACCTTAAATACAGGAAAGTCTGTTTTAAAGATACCCGCTATAAGTGTTGCAAGCCAAATGCAAAGTACACCCAAGAACCAAAGAACAAATACTCTAAGGAATGTTAAAGCGTATTCCTGAATGTATAAGATCATTCTGAAAGCAGAAGATGCAATCATTATATATGTGCAGGCCGCAATAAATACAAGCACGCTAGTGAGAGCTTTTGATTTTGCAAACTTTCTAGCGCAAACAGATACGATAACAACATTTATGATGCACACTGCAAGTAGCTGATAGAAGCCCTCGTGCGCGTATTCTGCGTAGGTGTATCCCTTTGGAAGAGCAACTGAACCAGTAAATAAATACAATATTTGAACCATGCAAAATACAAAGTATACGGCTCCTATTATAACGGAAAACGTAATTGCGATAACAGGATTACCTGTTCCCTGTGGGCTTGCCTTAACATTTAGTCCTGTTTTAGACAAGATAGAAGGTATGCAGTAAGCTGCAACAAATGCAATTACAAAAGTAATTATTCTGCCCAAACAATCCCAAAAATCGTGTGGCAAGTAGTCAAAGATATTGTTTATCAAGTTAGAAAAAACTCTATCTGCCGAGGTTAATAGAACAAGCACAACAATAAGTACGGGTATGGCGCAGAGTATACCAATGATTATAGCAGAGGTGTTTTGATTTTTCTTGTCTGAATTAGATTTTTCATTTTCATTAAACCATGCTATAAAATCGTTTATAGGAGTAAAGATGGCAAGAAGAGGGGTTATCACTGTAAAGAGGATACCTAAAAGCCATCCACCTATATCCCAGCCGGTGGTGTCGATGTATAAAGTTAGTACATAGCTGAAGAATAGCAAGAAGATTGCAAATCCATCTAAACCTATAAGAGTGGGGCTAGCAGTCAAGCACTTGTGGATTGAAAGTAGCATGAGTGATGCTACGTAAAATATTCCAAGCACCTTGCTTCCGCTTTTAAGTGTGATTAGCGACAAGCCATCCTTTTTTCTGAGGAAGCCAAGTGTAATTAGTGTTGCCAACATAAATATTGGGTAGGCGATGCCCGAATGATTCTTGTACAAACATATGGTGTAGATAGATGCAAATACAAGTGATAGTAAGATATATTTTTTAAAAGTTTCACTGTTGCCTTTGGCAGAAGCGTAGGCTGGTGTTTCGTTGTAGTAGTTTGTTGCAATATTATTATTATTCTCCATAATTTCCTCCTAATTTATTGTTCTGAATTCTCTTCATCAGGAACAAATTCTAAAATATCTCCAGGCTGGCAGTCTAGCGCCTTACAAATGGCGTCTAAGGTTTCCAACCTGACCGCTTTGGCTTTGTTGTTTTTGAGTATTGATAGATTGGCTAAAGTGATACCCACCTTGCCAGCCAGATCTGTCAATCCGATTTTGCGTTTAGCCATCATAACATCTAAATTTATAACAATCATATTTCACCTTCGATTCTGAATTAAATAGTTAAGTCGTTTTCAAGCTTGTAGTTGACCGCCTTTTCGAAAACCATAGCAAGCACTTTGCTAAGTAGTCCTGCAAAGGCGAATACACCAGCAACTATGATTGCTGCAGGGGTGAAGTATACAGCGCATCTGAGCAGCTTTAAGATGGTAATAGCAAATGCGTATGCAGCCATTCTGGAAAGGCTTTTTACATTGTCTTGTACGAAGCAATTGTCATCGATTACAGTTTTCATCATATTTTTGAGCTCAAATAATATTAGAAGACAAAATAATCCAACCAACATGATTGATACAACCGCATATACGTAGTGATCTAGAATCTTGGCGTATTCAGTTTCTGCGCCAAGTAGCTTAATAGTAAGCTTGACAGATGGTTTTAACCCAAAAGGAACTGAAAGTTCAAGTAGGATTCCTATGGTAAAAGCTAAATCAATTATTACTTTTACAAATCTGTTTAATGTAGTATTCATGATTTCCTCCATAAGCTGTTTTTCTAATATGGTTATAGCACATCATTTTTTGAATTGCAATATAAATTTATTGAATTACGATAAATTCTTTTCGAGATGCAGAAAAAATGAAAGGCGGTGATGGGTCTATTTTTACAAGGTCAAAAAGTTAAAAATGCTTGAAGATATTATGAAAATCAACTAGAAATGAGGAATATTTTATATAATTGAATAAGCGTTAAAGATTAGAACAAATATCTGTTAAAGAGTATTTGTTTTGCAACTATTAACCGGGGGGCTTTTTAGGAGGAGTATGAAAATGGGTAAAATACTATTAACGGGTGTTGACGGAAACCTTGGGGCTGAGGCGGCAAGAGTACTTATGACACTTGCAAACAAAGAGGACCTTATTTTTGTGGGATACAGTGAGGCTTCTTTAGAACCATTCAAGGCTCAGGGAATCGAGACTCGAACAGCCAACTTTAATGTATATGATGGACTAGAGGAAGCTTTTGCAGGAGCAGAAAGATTGGCGTTAATTTCAATGCCATTTGTAGGCGCCAAGCGTCAAAACGCCCACAAGAATGTAGTGGACGCAGCCAAAGCTGCTGGCGTTAAGCAAATTATTTATACGTCTTTAGTAAATGCAGGAGATGAAACAAATCCTAGCGTAGAGAGAAAGGATCATATATATACTGAGGAATATGTTAAGTCAACGGGTTTAGATTACATTTTCCTTAGAAATTCTCAGTATGCCGAGGCAATGATTACAAACTATTTCACCTATGTGAAGGGAGATGGCGTGCTTAAAAATAGTCAAGGTGATGGCAAGATGGCATATATTTCCCGAAAAGATTGTGCAAAAGCTGTTGCCTATGCCCTATACCGCGGTGGCGAGTATACTCGCACAATATTAAACATCAATGGACCTGAGCTTATGACCATTTCTCAATTTGTAGAAATCGGCAACAGGGCTACAGGCAACCATGTTACATACAAGGCAATTTCCGATGAGGAGAACTATCAGATATTCGATGCCATGGGTGTACCTAGAACTACAGATGGTCAGTTTAAGAAAGGCTCGGAGGCTCCATTCTCATCAGAGGGAATGGTTACTTTCGCTCAAGCTATACGTGAAGGGAAGATGGATACTTGGACGGATGATTTCAAGAAGCTCACAGGGGCTGACCCGATAACCGTTCAGTATATGTTTGAACACAATGCGGATTTCCAAATCGGAGAGCGTCATTCGAAAGATGCTTAATAACAAGAAATAAATTATTAAACCGGAACCATATAAAATTTGGCTCCGGTTTTTTCTTTGAGAAGTTATTAGTTGCTTGTTGGCGTAGCGTTATGTAGTTTGCGGTATTCGCGAGGAGAGTGACCGGTAATGTCGTGGAATACCTTGTTGAAGGATGTGGTTGACTGAAATCCTGCTTGAAAAGCGCACTCTGTAATAGTCAAATTCTCATCGAGCAATAAGTTTATAGCATTCCTAACGCGAATTCGCGATAAATAAGCGGGAAATGACATCTGCAAATATTGTTTGAACAACTTAGAAAAGTAATAGCTACTAAGACCTACGTGTTTAGAAACATCGGCTTGAGTGATGCTATCGGTGGAGTTTTCTGTAATGTAAGTGCAAGCTGAGTTGATGTATCTCCAAGCGGATTTGTTGAATGAGGCATCTGTTGCGCCGTGATCCTGTTTTAACATAACCTGCTCGCCAATTTTAAGGAGAATATCGTAAATGCATTGTTTGCATCTTGTTTCAACGAAGTAGTCGTTTTCTATGAGAAGCTGTCGAATTTCCCATATTTTGTCAAAAATATATTTGGCAAGCTCCGGCTGTTTGGTAGAAGATATATGATGATAATCACTATAAAATCTTACGATGCTAAATAAATCTAGATTGTTTTCTACTATAGAAGAAGGGAATTGAATAAACAGAGAGCCGGAGTGAGGTACATGCACTATTTCATGAAGCTCACGAGGCCATATTAAAAGAACATCCCCTCGATTTAGTGTATAGGGAACATCATTTACAAGATACCTACAACTGTCCCTTAATGCGATGGTAAACTCTAATGCGTTGTGCCAGTGGGCAGGGAAATTGCTTGGCGAATTCTCTTCTGAAATTGATACAATTGGTATAGAATCAAAATTAATTGACTCTTTTGTCTCTTTCGTATTCATACTCTTATAATAGCAAAAAATGGGCAAAACACAACAAATATTAGATTCTAATTATGGGGCCAAGGGAATAATATGGTTGTGTTAAATTTTTTTAGAAAATTAATGATATTGGAAGGAGTTATTACATGGAAAATTTTGTGTTTTATTCACCTACATGTTTTGTATTTGGTAAGGGAACAGAAGCAACTGCAGGTCAGTATGTTAAAAAGTTTGGTGGAACTAAGGTGCTCATTCACTATGGCGGAGGAAGCGTTGTAAGATCCGGTTTGCTAGATAGAGTTAAAAAGTCATTGAATGATTGCAGCATACCATTTGTTGAACTTGGCGGTGTGAAGCCAAATCCTCGCAGTGGTTTAGTTTATGAAGGAATAGATCTTTGCAAAAAGGAAAAAGTTGATTTCATCCTTGCTGTTGGAGGCGGTAGTGTTATCGATTCTTCAAAGGCAATCGCCGCGGGAGTTGTATATGACGGAGATTTCTGGGATTTCTACCAAGGAAAGCGAATCGAGGAAGCTCTTCCGGTGGGAACTATTCTTACTATTGCTGCAGCAGGTAGTGAAGGCAGCCCAGATTCTGTTATCACAAAAGAAGAGGGAATGTTTAAGCGCGGTGCCAGCGGTGATGCAATCAGACCTCGTTTTAGCATATTGAATCCTGAATTGACACAGACATTGCCAGCATTCCAGTCAGCTGCTGGAATCACTGATATCATGGCACATCTTTATGAGAGATATCTCACAAATAGTGAGGAGGTTGAGGTTACAGATCGACTTATCGAAGGTCTGCTTCTTACAATGATTCATGAGGCACCTCGCGTAATAGAAAATCCAAACAACTACGAGGCGAGGGCAAATATTATGTGGGCTGGAACAATGGCTCATAATAATTCTTGTGGCGTTGGACGCAGCCAGGATTGGAATAGCCATTCTATTGAACACGAGCTGTCAGCTTTGTATGACTGTGCCCATGGTGCCGGCTTAGCTGTTACCATGCCTGCGGTATTTACCTACGAGATGAATCACAATGTCATGAGATTTGCCAAGGCTGCTGTCAGAGTTTGGGGCTGCCAGATGGATTTTGAGCATCCTGAGGTTACAGCAAAAGCGGGAATTGAAGCTTTAAGAAACTTCTTGATTTCAATTGGCATGCCAAAGAATTTTGAAGAGCTTGGAGCAAAAGAAGAAGATATTCCAAAGCTAGTTGATGTTTTATGCAATGGCGATGGAAGAAAAGGAAGCATATCTGGATTTACAACACTTAACGAAGAGGATTGTACAAAGATTTACCAGATGATGGTTTAGGTTATTGGTTTTATGAGGAAAACCGGAGCCTATGAAATATAAAGGTTTTAGGTAGTTTTACAATGAAGCATAATTCAATAGTGACCTCTAAGAAGAAAAGAGAAGTAGATTTTACAACAGGTAGCCCGGCAAAGCTTATTTTGCCCTTCTATGGCACCTTGTTATTATCAAGCATGTTGCAGCAGTTTTACAATTTTGCTGATACATGGATTGTAGGTAAAGGCCTAGGGGATAATGCGTTGGCTGCAGTTGGAAATATGGGTTCTATTTTCTTTTTGATAGTAGGATTTTCGTTTGGTCTTGCTAATGGATTTGCGGTATTGATTGCCCAAAGCTATGGGGCAAAGGATACCGATAGACTTAAACACAGATTTGCAGCAACAATTGTTCTTGGCATTGTACTTGCCATAGTAATGACAATTGGAAGCGTGCTGTTTTTGCCTGATGCACTCAGATTTCTTAGAACCGATAAGTTAATCATAAAGGATAGCTTGAAGTATGGTTATATAGTTTTTGGAGGTCTTGCAGCAGGCATCTGTTACAATATTGTGGGTTCGATACTAAGAGCACTTGGCGATAGCCAGACTCCACTTAAAGCGATTATCATTTCATCAGTATTGAACCTAGGATTAGATAGCTTTTTCATTTTCATTCTTCATACTGGGGTGGAAGGAGCTGCAATTGCAACTCTTTGCTCCCAGGTTATATCTTCAATCATCTGCATAAATAGCCTTAGGCAAATTGAGATGATTAAGATTAAAAAAGAACATTTTAAAAATAGTATCAATGTTTATCTAGATTTGCTTAGAAATGGTTTGCCGATGGCATTCATGAATTCTATTACAGCGGTTGGATGTATGGTGGTGCAGTATTTTGTAAACGGCTTCGGAGTGGTTTACACGGCTGCTTATGCAACCTGCTTTAAGTATCTCAATTTGTTTATGAATCCAGCGGGAACTGCCGGCGCAGCTATGACGGCATACACAAGTCAAAACTATGGAGCTAGAAACTACGAAAGGATTATGGCTGGTTTTAAGGTCTGTATTCGTATAGTTATGGTCGCATATGCGATACTTGGTTCACTGATGGTATTTGCACCAGCACAGCTTGCGGCAGTGTTATTAACTGGAAAAGAGCAGATAGATTTAGTGTGCCAATTTTTGCCAACCTGCGGGGTGATGCTCGTCATCCTAAACATATTGTTTGTAGTTAGAGCTGCGGTACAGGGGATGGGCAAGCCTTTACTTCCGTTACTTTCAGGAATTCTAGAAATGATTCTAAGAACCTTGGCAGTTACACTTTTAATTGATAGAATAGGCTTTAGAGCCACCGCATTTGCCGAGGTCAGTGCCTGGACAGGGGCCTTTATCTTAAATGCCTTGGCGTTCTATTTGGCGATGAAGAATTTCCCGGGAAGGAAAGAGGCATTTCATGAGTACAGTTAGACGAGCAATAATTGGTGATATACCAAGGATACTTGAACTCTTGGTGCAAGTTGATATGGTGCATCATAATGGGCGTCCAGATATTTTTAAGGGGCCAGCCACGAAGTATAATGCAAAAGAGCTTGAAGCGATAATTGCCGATGATAGCACCCCAGTATTTGTGTTTGAAGATGGTGGTGTTATTAAGGGGCATGCATTTTGTATTCATAAGCAAGTAGTTGACGATTCTGTATTGACTGATATAAAGACACTTTACATAGATGACATTTGCGTCGATGAAGCTTTTCGTGGACAAAAGGTTGGAAATGCTTTATATGATTATGTAATCAACTATGCTAGGGAATGTGGCTGCTATAACGTGACATTAAACGTATGGTCCTGCAATCCTGGTGCTATGAAGTTTTATGAAACAATGGGGATGGTACCACAGAAGATTGGTATGGAAAAATTATTATAGACAATTCACTCATAGTTTTATTTAGGAGGTCTTATGAGTTCACTTACAACAAGAATCCAGTTGAACAATAATACAGCTATTCCATGCTTTGGTTATGGAACATATAAGATAAAGGATGCATCTGAAGCTTATGAATCTGTGCAATCAGCATTAGAGCTTGGTTATCGTCATATCGACACGGCCGCTTTTTATGAAAACGAAAAATACGTCAGCAACGCTATCAAGGATTTCATGAAGGAAAAAGGCGTTGCTCGAGAAGATATATTTGTAACAAGCAAGGTTTGGAAAACGGAGGCAGGTTATGATAAAACACTTGCCGCATTTGAAAAAACCATGCAGGAAATTCAGCTTGATTATCTAGATTTATACCTGGTACATTGGCCTTCTTCATTTGTTTTTGATGATGATTGGGAAAACACCAATCGTTCAACGTGGAAAGCTATGACAGAAATCTATAAATCAGGAAGAGTAAAAGCAATAGGTGTATCAAATTTCTTACCACATCACTTAAAGGCACTTATGGATATGGAAGTTGTACCATCCGTTGATCAAATAGAAATTAATCCTGGTTTTCTGCAAAAGGAGACAGTTGATTTTTGTCAAGAAAACGGCATCTTGGTAGAGGCTTGGAGTCCACTTGGACGAGGAAAATCCTTGAATCATCCAGTCCTTGAGCAGTTGGCTGCAAAATATGGACGTACGGTGGCTCAGATTATCCTTAGATGGGAAATTCAGCATGGCATAGTGCCGCTTCCAAAATCGGTTAATCCTGAGCGCATACTTCAAAACGCACAAGTATTTGACTTTGAAATTTCTGCAGATGACATGGCAACAATCGATGCTATTCCGCCTTATGGAAACAGCGGCCATGGCCCCGATGATGCTGAATAAAAACACTAATTAAAATACTTTTTGAATAATCATATCTATAAGGAGACGGAAAATGGTAAAGCACGTAATTTTATGGACACTTAAAGAAGACTTATCTGCAGCTGAAAAGGAGCAGGTAAAGAAGGGAATCAAAGAAGGCTTAGAAGGACTTGCTGGCAAGATTCCGGGCATGACCGAAATCAAGGTTTACACCAATGGACTTCCAAGTTCGAATGCAGACCTCATGCTTGACTCAACATTCGAAAGCGAGGACGCCCTAAAGGTTTACGCAACTCACCCAGAACACGTTGCGGTAGCCGATACCAAAGTCAGACCATACACTCAAATTCGCAGCTGCCTAGATTTCGAACTTTAATATTTTTGCTATGGCACCCGCGCCTCGCCAGAGGAGTACTTTGTAACGTCGCATAAGATTTTGATTTTCTAAATGCTTGTTGTCGTTCCTACTATTTTCGGGTGTGCGTTCAACTATTTACAATTCTATAGGAAAAGTAAGTCCCTGAGCGGACATGAAATATACTTAAAAGAAATAGTTCCACAAAACTAACTTAGTAACAATTGCAGCGCATTGAAATGCGCTTAGTGAAATCAAAAGTGATTTTTGAAAATATATAGTCATCAGCCGCCAGGACGGCGGCTGAAAATGCACGCTGAGGCAGGACGCCGAATGTGCATTGGTGACTATATATTCAAAAATCACTT
>JAEEGJ010012059.1_pt1 | contig 21579 bp, 13 predicted proteins | sample 8958761 | NCBI WGS metagenome assembly JAEEGJ01 (sample SAMN16246546, study PRJNA631951) | gut metagenome | biome: gut microbiome; feature: rumen; material: RS-attached | host: Bos | place: Iran: Karaj | collected 2018-10
GTCAGTTTTATTAACATTATGTCTGTTCGTTAATGTTTCTTTTGCTTTTGATCCTTATGCGGACGAAGAAGTAGAAAAAAAGTCTTATAAAAAATTGTATTACGGTATAGCTCTTACATTGCTGGGCGGATTTCTTGCTTACGATGGTTTTTCGGAGGAAGAAGTGGATGTTTCCAAACCGAGAGTAGATTATCTTACCGTATCTCATTCCGAATGGATACTGCATCCCGGTGGTGATGATACCAAATATCAAATAAGGTCAGGGATATCTCTTAATAATGATTCGAATCAAGCGGCAGATTCAAACAGTGAACAGAATAATGATCCGAATCAGGGAGCAGATTCAAACAGTGAACAGGGGGATATAAAAGATTATACCATATATGAAATACCAAAAGAAGGATATAATCCAGAAGCAGAAGAATATGATCCAACAAATTTTGATCGTTATTCTGTGGAACCGAACATCCTATATAATACCGGGAATGTAGATTTGAGAGATATTACTATAGAAGTCAGGTATAAGTATGTTGAATCCGGTACTTATATTGGACCGGAAGGGGCACCTATGACAGCTGAAGGATATTATATTGATGTAGATACCGGGGAGCGAAAACTTGCAGATAATCAAGGTTTCCATACAGCAGAAACAAACAAATCTCAAAGCACTGATACGGAAACAGTTGAAACTGCAGTATATAAAGATATACCATCGTTAAAAAAAGGAGAACATATACCTTGGCAAGATATTTGGGAATATCCAACAGATCGAACATCTCAACCGGAAAAAGATAAATATAGAAAACCATATTTTTATAATAGTACGACAGGAACTTACAATTCCGGAACGGATGGTCTGCATCTAGGTAAAGATTCCGCCACATTAATGGAAGTTCGGGTAAAATTGAAAAAAAATATAAATTATACGCCGATATACGAAAAAAGACATAAAAGTGACCTTGAAGGTGTTGCCGGTATATTTGTCGGGCTTGCCGGTATATACTTTATAGTTGACCATTTCGTGGATTTACATAAGTTTAATGTTTATGCAAAAAAACATAGTTTAAATTTAAGGTTTGCAACGGTTTCAAACGGATATAAGTTAATGTTGCAAAAGAGAATATAATTTAAAGAAGATAATCGTAAGGAAATATAATGAAAAAAATATTTGTAATTGTTGCGAGGTTAGTTCTTTTTTGTTCACTCTCTTTTGCCGTTCCGTCCCAACCCACAGATAAATCTTCTTTTAGTAACACAAACCCTTATGGATCAATGCCTCAACCGACTTTTATTACTTCAAACATCAAAAAACCGTATCCGACAAATAAATTTTTTAATTCGGTGATTTCTAATCCGGAAAACAATAATAAATATTCGGTTAATATGTACACATATCCGCAAGTTTTCAGAGCAGAAGCGACAGGACTTTTGATGGAGTTTCCGGATGTAAAACATTCATTCGTTGAGCATCCCGAAATAGGATATTCCGCGGATAGATTAACATTTAAAGATAACGATTATGAAATTGGAGCAGGAGCAGACAGTTATGCCAATGCTATAGCTGTTTCCGTTTCTACAACCGTTTCAAACGGATACACAATTACATTCCCTTCAGCAAAATTGGACGGATATTCTGATTTTGCAGCAACAATAAAATGGGAAACCGGTAATCGTTGGATTAAATCAACAATAGTTCAAGGTTCACCTTTTTCTTATTATGAATTTTGTGAAAATGTTTATCCTTCCATAGGTTTTCCTTATGAATGGGGCAACTATTGGGACGGATCTACACCGGGCTATACTCTATACAATGCAGCAACAGGAGAACAAATAGAAGAGTCAGTGTTGGAATATGAATCGGATGCGGTAATTTTGCATATTCACCTTGCAACAAAAGATCTTTACTATGGAATTTTTGTTCCGCAAGGAACAAAGTTTGTTCAAGACGAAAACAATTTAAGGGGCGGTACAAATTATTTCCCGTGGGTTAGAACAGTAATCAGTTTTTCCGGTAGCGACAGATATATGTCAATTGCGTTTCTTCCTTCCGCGAGTTTAGAAGAAGCGATTGAGGATGTAAGTACTTATTATAAATATGCTTACAACTTTGTTACCGATACAAAAGTAAATTGGGAAATATCATCTTCCGATTATTCTTCTAAAACAACTTTCAATATAACAACAACTCAAAAAAGAACCGATGTTGAAGGACAACAAGAAGGAACTTTGTTCTGTTTATATCCTCATCAATATAATAATTTATATTCGTCACCGGATCTTATAAGCGGGAAAGCTTTTAATACTTTAAGAGGTACTTTAAAACTGGCAAAAGGTTCAAGTTTTTCAACTAAAGTAGATTTTAAAGGAATAGTTCCGTTTTTTCAATATGATGTAACGGATATAGAAACGGATTTGTCCGAATATTTAACTGCCGATGCTAATTCTATATATGTAAGCAGCGTATCCGGGAATCCTTACAGGGCGGGTAAAATTGTTGCTAAACTTGCAAACTTGTTACCGGTAGCGGATAATTTAAAAGATACCAAATTAAAAAACAGTATCACAATAAAATTAAAAACTTTACTGAAAGATTGGTTAACTTATTCTACCGGAGAAGGAAGCAAATATTTTGCTTATGATACTATTTGGGGTGGGTTGGAAGGTGTAAAAGATGATGAATTTTATTCGTTTCAATATAATGATCATCATTTTCATTTTGGTTATTTTATTTATGCTTCGGCAATTCTTGCCATGTATGATACGAAATTTGCTTCGGAATATGGGCAAATGGTAAATCTCTTAATAAAAGATATCGCCAATACAAAAAGAAATGATTCTGATTTTCCGTTTATGAGACATTTTGATTTTTATGAGTCGCACAGTTGGGCAAGCGGTATGGGCGGAGGCAGCAATAACGGTATAGATCAAGAATCTTCTTCGGAAGCAATGAATGCTTGGAGTGCAATATATTTATGGGGAGTTGCTACAGAAAATAAAGAGTATGAAAATCTTGGAATATATCTGTATTCAAACGAATACGAAGCAATAAAGTATTACTATTTTGATATAGACGGAAATATTTTAACTTCAACTTATGGTCACAATTCCGTAGGCAGGTTATTCGGCGGATTTGTTTCTTATGATTTATATTTTTATCCGATGTGCTCTCAAACAATAAAAGGTATACAACTTTTACCTATGACACCGGCTATGACGTACTTAGCTTACGATAAGCAATACATAAGTGAATTTTATGATGCTACTTTAAATGAGCCCGGTGTACCGAATGAGCCAAAACTGTGGTACGATATTTGGGCAAGGCTTGTTTCTTTGTACAACCCGTCGAAAGCATTGACAAATTTTGATACATATAAACAAAATGACCCGGAAGAAGGAAGTTCAAAAAGTTTTACTTATCACTTTATAAATTTCTTTGACAAATACGGAACACCTGTATTCGACAGTTATTATGCGGACACATCAAGTTATTTAGTTTTAGATAAGAACGGGGCCAAAACTTATTGTGCATATAATCCCGGAAACAGTTCAACAAATATTAAATTTTATAATTCATCCGGAGACTTTTTAGGTTATTTGTTTGTTCCGAAAAGATCTTTTGCATTAACACAAACATTGTCAAGTTCGGAACAGAAAGAAAAAGTTTCCGTTTATCCTGTTCCGTATAAACCTAACAGCAGCGGAAGATACGGCGGAGACGGAATATATTTTGAAGGTGTAGATGAAGGAACAAATATTAAAATTTTTAATGTTGCCGGTGAAAAAGTTTTTGAAACTACTGTAGATGATTCCGATACTACTTTTATATGGAAAGCAAAAAATGAAGCAGGAAACAATATAGCTTCCGGAGTATATTTTTATTATATAAAAACTTCCGAAGGTAAAAAAGTTAAAGGAAAACTCGCCATAGAAAGGTAAAATTATGAAAAACATTATTATAAGATGGTCAATTTTTATTGTTTGTTTATTTGTTGTTTATTTTGTTATAAATGAAAAAGTTCATGCAATTGCTCAGGCTAATATACAGTCTGCAATGGTTTTGAATTTGCCGCAATATACAAAGCAGGAACTTATAGACAGTGTTCCGGCAAGAATGAAATATTTATTAACAAGAACAAAAGGCGTAAAATTCCTTATACATAAAGTAAAAAAAGGCGAAAATCTTTGGGGAATAGCCAAACAACACGGGTATTCCGTGCATACCGTAATAGGATGTAATCCTCAAATGAAAACTTATAATGTAAGTGTAAACGAAAAATTGTTGATGCCTTCGTCCGGCGGAAGTCTTCATCCGGTAAGCAAAACCGACACGTGGAAATCTATAGCTGAAAAATATAATATTGACGAATCGATATTAAAAGATACAAATTTAAATGTTCGTAATTTAACGGAAGAACCTTATGTTTTTATTCCCGGTAAAAAACCTGCCGTAGATTTGTTAAATGAATCCATGCAGGAGAAATATGCATTAAGAGATTTGTTCCGTTCACCTTTGGCGGGAAGACTTTCAAGCACTTTCGGAACAAGAAGACATCCCGTAACCGGTAAAATAAGCAGACACGGCGGAATAGATATTGCCGTTAAAACGGGTACTTTGGTAGGTGCGGCTGCCGACGGAATAGTTACCGTAGCAAGTACCGATGTGGGGCATTACGGTACGGCGGTTTTCATAGATCATCAAAACGGATACATAACTCATTACGGGCACTTATCGAAAATTCTTGTCAGGGTAGGTCAAAGAGTTAAAGCAGGGCAGATTATAGCCAAAAGCGGTGCTACGGGAAGAGCAACAGGTCCGCACTTACATTTTACCGTTAAGAAAAACGGTGTAAGTTTGGATCCTTTAAAATTTTTATGGTAATAAAGCAACAGTGTATAATAAATATAAAAAGCGGGAAGATTTTTTCTCCCCGTTTTTTTATTTTGTTAAATTTTCAAGAATTAATTTTTTTACTTGTTCTGTAACATTTCTTTTCGGAGAAGCAAAAACAGTTTTTATTATTAAATCCGAAGTTAAATCTTTTGCTTTCAAAAATTTTGTATATCTGTTACTGTTCTTTAAGTTTAGTCCGGTGATATCGGTGGAATCGGTAAATACGGCAAAAGTTTGAATAAAAGGTCTGTAAAATTCGTCTCTTATATTAAAATTATTTTCTTTTAAAATTTTTTCTATTTTTTTGCTTACTTGTTTAAATTGGTTATCCGTTTGTTCAAAAAGGTTTCTTCTTTTTTCGGATAACATTTCTTTACCGTCAATAATTATTTTTGTATCTTCGTTTGCTCCGCCTATAAGTTTAGCATTAGGAAAATATTTCGTTTCAAAAATTAAAACGGCAAAAGGTAAAGGCGGTTTTGTAAAAGCTATAATATCTATTTCCTGTCCCAACACAACGGCATTTTTTTTAGGTTCTGAAATAACTTTTGTAAACTGTGATATTTTATTAAAAATTTCCTCTTCAAATGCTCTTCCGGCACCGTTTTGAACTTGTTGTCTGTTATCAAGTATTGAACTTAAAATAGTATTTTTCGACTGCAAATCCCGGACGGTTTTGTTTAATGAGCTTTCTTGCATTTTAAGAGCTTTTTTTATTTTTATTATAAGCTCTGTTTCCGTTACAGGTTTAGACATAAAATCAAAAATCATATCTCCGGCAACTTCCGTTACCGACTCTCCGTAAGTTTTTTCCATTGCCGATAACAAAATTATTTGTAAAGAAGGTGCGGTTTGTTTTATGAAAGGCAAAATATCTATTCCCGTTTCTCCTACACCGAAATGAATATCCAAAATCAAAAGATTCAGAGTATTAGGATTGTTAAGTAAAAACTTTTTTATTTCAAGAGTTGAAGAAAATTGTTTTATTTCAACATTATCAAAATGTTTAAGAATAGTTCTTTCGAGAGCATTTCTTATGTTTGAATCGTCATCGGTTAAAGCTATGATTTTCTTCTCCATTTTATCTCCTTAAATTTTATATATAGGTATTGAAATATTTGTTCTTAATCCTTTTTCGTTGTTAATAATAACATTTGTTGCCGTTATTTTACCGTTTAATATTGATACAAAATATGCGGTGTGGATAGTTCCTTCACCCAACCTTTTCCCTTTAGAACTTTCAATTTGTTCTTTATAAAGTTTTTGCAGTTTGCCGTCTTCAACTCCTCCGGCATTATCAATAACAGATATAGTTAAATATTTTAAATCGGGGTCCAATTTTAAAGAGATGTTTAACTTTGCAACGAAATTATCATCAAGTAACAATTTTTGTAATGCGAAAATTGAGTTGTCCAAAATATTATTTATTGCAATAAACATCAGCCTGTTGATATAACAATAAAAGTTGCTTATATCTTTATCAACATTATCGAGTGTTATTTTTATATACGGAGCTAATTTTAAATTATAAAATTCCACCTGACTTTCAATTTGTTCCCATATATATATAATTGTATTTTTTGAAAGTTTTCCTGTTCCCAACTCTTCGATATGTTCCCTTGTGTTTTTTTGATTTTCCAATATTGCATCTTTATAAGGTTTTACTATTTTTTCATAAACTTCCGATAACAAATCATTAAAACCTGTTTTTGTTTTTTCAAGTTCGTTTATAAGGTCGTGTCTGCTGCTTCTTAAAAGTTCAACAGTATCTTGAGACCAATTAAGTTCCAATGCCTGAAGTTTTTGTCTTTGTGTATCAAAAGAATCGGAAATTTCCGTTATGGTTTGTTTTTTTATCAACTCGTTTTCAAGTGTTATGTCTCTTGTCATATTATTATTGTGTTTGTCAATAAGAATAAATGTCGTTATTAAGATAATCAGCCACAAAAAGTTGCTTACGTTTGCCGGTGAAACGGAATTGTTTTGGTAATATCTCACGGGAGTTATTCCGGTTAAATTTATGATAATCGATAAATATATTAAAACTATAATTGCGGATATCAAAAATAACGTTAATACAAAATTCATAATGTCGGAATCAAATTCTTTTTTATTTAAAATCGTTCTTTGCAAATAATTCAAATCAAAAGAGTTTTTCTTTACGGGAATAATTGTTTTTAAAAATAATAAGAGTATTATTATAATTAACGGAATGGAAATCATTTCCAAAAATATAAAGCCTTGAATTGAATTTACGGAAATATCGGTTATAATGTTGGTTAATATTGTGTTTGAAACAGACTTTACCGTGGACAGATATATGTATCCTGCAATAACAAAAATTATAAATTCCACAAACGAAATGTTTGACATACAAATTTTAAACCAGGAAAAATTTCTTTTTCTTATTTTTTGTTGATAATGTTGTGTAAACATTATAGTGTTATATTTTAAAATTGTTACCGATATTAACGAACCTATAAATACGGTAACTATAATGTTTGGAATCTCTATAAAAGTTTCTGCAATATAATTTGCTATTATTGCCAAAATTCCGGAATTATCTATAAGAAAAATGTTTCTGAAAAGTTCCGTAAAGTAAATGGAATAAGGTTGTTTAAAAATTGCATCGTGGAAAATTACATTTTTTATTATTGAAGACGGTATTGATATTATAAGCCCTGCGGCAATTGCGGCAAATAACATAAACTTTATAACAATAAAAAAAGTTTGCTTAAAATTGTTTTTATTTTTACTTTTTGTATTGAAAATTGTAAGATTTCCCGTTTCGGCAAGCCAACCCCACACAAGTGCCCCGGTCATATTAATAACCGCTAAATAAACAAAGTGAGGCGAAGTGATATTTGCTAAAACTATAGGTGTTGCGATTGCGGCAATCAAAGCCCATACGCTTCCCAATGTTGTTGCAACAACAAATGTTCCCACCATATCGAAAGTTAAAAATCTATAACTGTTTTCATAAACAAAACTGTGTCCGGCCCAATTTAATAATACGGCAAAACAAGTTATAAGAATATGAAACTTTTTTTTGTAAAAAGAATCATATATATCCAAAAAGATATTTTTTATATTCATACCTAATATGATAGGAATAAAAGGAAAAATTTTCAAGATACAAAAATTTGACAACTTATTAATATTGTTGTATAATACCCAAACAAGTTTTTGGCATTGGGAATGTGGTGTAGCCTGGTTTAACACACTGCCCTGTCAAGGCAGAGACCGCGGGTTCAAATCCCGTCGTTCCCGCCAAAAACTAAAATGAGAGTCCTTTCTTAATTGAACAGGGCTTCTTTTTTTTGGATAAAGTTAATGAAACAAGAACAGGTAAACAAAATAGTAAAAATACTTAATAAAGAGTACGGAGATGTTGGTATTGCTCTTAACTTTTCCAATGTGTTCGAACTTATGGTAGCAACTATACTTTCCGCACAATGTACCGATAAAAGAGTAAATATTGTTACATCTTCCCTTTTTAAAAAATATAAAACAATACAAGATTATGCTAAAGCGGACTTAAAAGAGTTTGAACAGGATATAAAGTCTACCGGTTTTTACAGGAACAAAGCTAAAAACATTATTGAAACCGCAAATATTGTTTTGAATAAGTTTAACGGAGTTGTTCCAAAAACGATGGAAGAACTTATAACACTTAAAGGTGTTGCAAGAAAGACCGCAAACATAGTTTTGGGCAGCGGGTACGGGATAACCGCAGGTATAGCCGTTGATACTCATGTTATAAGATTAACAAATCTTATAGGATTATCAAAAAATTCCGATCCTAAAAAAATTGAACAAGATTTAATGAAAATTATTCCTAAAAAAAATTGGGAAAATATTTCGTTTGTTATACAAACTTTGGGAAGAAGAGTATGTATTGCAAGAAGACCTAAATGTTATATATGTCCTATAAACAAGTTGTGTAACCATTATAAAAGTAAAAAAAATTGACTGTTTTTTAATATTTTTATATACTCTATGAGCTTATTTGACAAAAATAAAAAAAATGGTGCGATGCCCGAGTTGGTTAAGGGGACGGTCTGCAAAACCGCCTTGCATCGGTTCGAATCCGATTCGCACCTTTTTTGTTTTGCTCGGTTAGCTCAGTTGATTAGAGTGCTTCCTTGACGTGGAAGAGGTCGTAGGTTTGACTCCTACACCGAGCACCAGATTAATTTGTAACTGGTAATTTATAAATTTGTGTTTTTAGTTTCCTTTATTTTCGGTTGACCATGGGAGCGATAGAGGCAACCTCCAATAAAAAACTAAAAACAGTTGAAGTTTGCAGTTAATTATAAATTGTCGTTGTGTTGTTGTCGTTTTGTCGTTGCAGTTAATTATAAATTATACATTATAAATTATAAATTGTCGTTTCGGGGGTAATCATGGCAAATAATTTTTCGTTTGATATTGTGTCCGAGGTGAACTTTATGGAAGTTGATAATGCCATAACTCAAGCACAAAAAGAACTTTCACAAAGATACGATTTTAAAGGTTCAAAATCTTCAATAGATTATAATAAGTCAGATAAAAAAATCACTTTAATAGGCGACGATGAATTTAAATTAAAAGCTTTGATAGATATAGTTGAAGGAAAATTTGCAAAAAGAGGTGTTCCTTTAAAGTCCATGGAATTTAAAGCTAAAGAACAAGCATTTGAAGGAACAATCAGACAGGTTATAGAACTTATCAGCGGTTTGCCCGGAGACAAAGCAAAAGAATTGACAAAAATGATAAAGAACGAAAAGTTTAAAGTTAATACACAAATCGAAGGTTCTAAAATAAAGGTAACTTCACCTAAAAAAGATGAACTTCAAGCGGTAATAGCATTTTTAAAAAATGTAAAATTTTCTCTGCCGTTACAATTTACTAATTACAGATAAAACGTTTAGTTTGGCAGGTATATATATGGTAGGTACTTGCGGTCAAAAAAAAACTTTTATATAATCGGGTGGTATTATTTCGGAGAGTCAGCCTGGTGAGATGAGAAGAACGTGACACGAAGAAACAGAACAGTGTGGAGAGATGGCCGAGTGGTTGAAGGCGCAGTCCTGGAAAGACTGTTTATCGGTGACGGTAACAAGGGTTCGAATCCCTTTCTCTCCGTTGGTTTTTTGTTTAAATATAAATTTTGCTTTAATTTTTTGGAATAAAAATTTTAGAAAAAAAGTTAAAAAAAACAAAGGAGGAAGTAAATGAAGAAGTTAGTGGTAGGAAGTCTTGTTATGTTGTTGATGTTGACAATGGTTGGTTTTTCTTTTGCTCAGATAATTGAAAATGAGCCTACAAAAATGGAATGGGAGTTTACTTGGGATGATTTTGGTACTGAAGGTCCTGGAGCTTTCTTTTATGTTCAACCAAAAATTGCTGTTGCTGCATCAAGCCTTTTGGCAAATGATGTTGCCAATGTTATTTTGGACAATTCCGGAAATTACACTTTCTTTAAGAAACAGGGTTCCAGTTCTGGAGATGTAGAAGACAGAACCGGTGTAACAATGTACATAAAAGGTTTCGGTGCTATGGACAAATTTGAAATGAAAGATTATACAAAGTTCGAAAACACGAATTACGGCGGAATTATAGGTTTTGATTGGGACAGACAATATAGTGATAATTTTGATGCAACATACGGACTTTTTGTAGCTTATGCCGAAAACGAATTGAAAGAAGAAGATTATGAGGATGATAAGATTTCTTCTAAAAACGGTTTTGCAGGTTTAAGAGGAAACTGGTATATAGGAAAATTGTTCTTCGGAGCAGTTTTGGATTATGGTTATTTGGCACAGAAAGTAGAAATGAAAGATGGTGGATTTGAATATGACAATGATTTCAAGATTCAAAGTATAGGATTTTCTGCAAAGGCAGGTTACAATTTTGAAGTTGCAGAAAAAAGTTTTACAATTCAGCCGAACGTAGTTTTCAATTCAAATTATTTACTTGTTGAAGAGTATGATGTTCCATTTGATGGACCTGATTATACTCTAAAAACCAAAGCAGAAGATGTTTATAATTTCGCAGTTGCTCCGGGCTTAAAGATAGCAAAAACATTGGGAAAATGTTGGATAGTTACAGCGGAAGGTAAATATGTATTTGTTTCCGATAACGGAAAAATAAAATATGAAAGTGATTATGAGGAAGTAGGTTTCCCGGACACATATTATAAAGAATATGCAAGTTGCGGTATAGGAATAGAAAAAATATGGGGATATACCGTATTACATTTAAAAGGACATAAAACATTCTGCGGCAGAGACGGATATATGGTAAATGCCGGAATAGAATTTAAGTTCTAATAAAAAAATATTAATATTGTAAGGTGGTTTGAAAAAAGCCGCCTTACAATTATATGAAAAAGGAAATAACGGAGGAAAAATATAATGAAAAAGATGTTAGGTATGTTAATGATGATGTTGTTAGCAGTATGTGTAACAAGTTGCGGAACAAATTATGCAAGACCGGACAGATGTGTATGTGAAAGTGAGCCAGTACCGGTTGTAGCACCGGCACCGGAACCAGAACCTGAGCCGGAACCGGAACCTGAACCTGTACAAGCAGCAATACAGGAAGCATCAGATAAAAAAGAATTTACAATAGACTTGGAAAAGATAACAAAACAAAGTTTATTTGACTTTGATTCAGACAAAATAAAAGAAGAAAATTATTCAGGATTGAATATAGTAGCAAACTTCTTGAAAGAAAATCCAAATGTATCAGTAAAAGTAGAAGGACATACTGATAATATCGGATCAAAAGAGTATAATCAAAACTTATCAGAAAGAAGAGCAAAAGCAGTAGCAAACTACTTGATAGAAAACGGAGCAGATGCAGGAAGAGTAACAACAGAAGGATTTGGATTCTCAAAACCTATAGCATCCAACGATACAGCAGAAGGAAGAGCACAAAACAGAAGAACAGAACTTAAATTTACAGTAAACGACTAATTGTAAATTTTAGTAAAGATAATAAAAAACGGGGAGAGATTTTCTTCCCGTTTTTTTGTGTTTGTTTATTAGACAGTTATTAAATGTTCTTTATTAAAACTACTTGATTTTTCCTTCAAAGCCGCTGTTATGTGTTGCATTTTCAATAATTACACAATTTTTTTTATCGACAATATCCAAAGTAAGTTTATAAGGGATAACCTTATCTTTTTTACCGATATAATGTGTTTGGGATATATTGGGAACTGTGTCTAAATCCAAAGAATCTTTTAGCGGGATATAATTGAAATGTTTAGTCCAGTTCGTATGATTTAAAAGTCCCGCAACAGTTATCCATTTAATAATGTTTAAGTCTTTTTTATGTTGGTTTATTATAAGTCCGCAAATTAAACCGCCGCCGGAATACCCTATTAAAATAATTTCTTTATCTTCGGCAATCTGTTTTATTGCTTGAGACATATTATCAACAATTTTTTGTGAAAATCGTCCGGTAGTCCAATCAACATTGCTGCAATTTTTATTTTTAATGTATTGACACGGTCTTGCCAAATATACTACATTTTCATAAACATCGTTAAAAGATATATTTCTTAAAAAATAGCTTTTCGGTGTAGGATCTGTTGTCGGATACCCTTTTGAAGTGTAAGCACGTCCGTCACCTTCAACATAAATTTTCACAGGCAAAGATTCATCCGTTATTTTTTGCCAGCTTGCCAAAACATAATCATCCGTTTTTATCTCTTTATAAATAAATTCCGTCGGAGGATTTGTTTTTACTGTTGAACATGAACACAATAATAATAAAGTGAAGAATAAAAAATTTTTTTTCATACTATTTTATTATTTGTTTTAATATGCTATCCGTTTCAATAAAATTTATTGCTTTGTCAAAAGAATCTTTTTCGGACAATACAGTATAATAATTTTGTTTTATTGATGGTGCAAGTTGTAAAGCTTTTATGAATTCGTTTTTATTTACGGGATCTTTTTCGATAAAATTTAAAAAACCCGTTTTAAGTAAGAAATCTTTAACTTTTTCATGTTGATTGTTTTGCAGGAAAGAACATAAATAGGTTGCTATTCCCACTTGTAATCCGTGCATTTTACTGTCAGTGAGAACATTATCGAGAGCATGCGATATTAAATGTTCGCTGCCGCTTGCCGGTCTTGAAGAACCGGCAATTTCCATTGCTATACCGCTTAACACAAGCGAGTTTACCATTCTGTATTTAAACTCGTGATCTTCAGGCTTTAGTTTATCACATAAATAAATTATGTCTAACGAGTTGTATGCCATAAGACCTGCGAAATCGTTAAAATATTCAAACCCTTTTACGAAAGATTGTTTCCAGTCCCAAAGTGCCGTAATTTTTGAAATAGTGTCTCCTATACCGGAATACAACGAAGATTCGGGAGCAGTTTCTATAACATCAATATCGGCAACTACTCCGTAAGGTATTGTGGATTTTACACTTTTTCGTTTACCTGCAACAAGCAAAGACGTATTCGGACTGCAAAAACCATCGTTTGAAACGGATGTCGGAACCGTTATATAAGGTAATTTTAATATATGTGCACAATATTTCCCGTAATCGAGAGCTTTTCCTCCGCCTATACCTAACAGCACTTTTGTTTCGGAAGGGATTTTAAATGCCGTATGAACCGCATTTTCTATGTTAATATCGGAAATTATATCTTTATGAACGATACTTATATTATACTTTTCGAGACCGGGATACAGTTTATCCGCGACAAGACCTTCTATACCGTCACTGAAAAAAAGTGCGATTTTAGTATAGTTCCTGTCTATAAGATATTTACCTATTTTTGCGATTTTACCGCTGCCTATTTTCAGTAATGAGGGAATATTTATTTCGTTGTTATACATTTGTTCTCCTGATATAATTTAATATATCACTAAAATTATCAAAAAGTTGAGTTTTAATACCATGTTGTTTGCAAAGTTCCAAAAGCATATCTTTTGCAAAAACAACATCGGCAATCTGTGCCGATTTAAAATCAGGTTTACCGTCACCCGCATATATAGTAAAAAAACCGTCATCTTTCAATTTTTGGACTATTGCTTGTTTGGATACTCCCGTATTTGAATTATAATAAGGTGAAGTTTTTGCCGGAGCAATAAGTTTCATTCCTTCTTCTTGAGAATAAACGGCATCATTTGAAATTAAAATAATATTATATTTTAACAATTCATCGGAAATTCTTTTTTTTATGTAATAATTTGTTCCCGCACTGCAAATATAAAAAGGAATATTTTTTTCCATGCAATATTGTGCAGCATCATAAAAATAAGGATCTATTTCTATTGTGGAAATAAATTTGTCCAACTCATTTTGAGTTAAATGTATTTGAGAAAAAATTCCCGTCAAAGCATCTATATGTTTTATTTTCCCGTTAAGATAATCGTTCCAGGGGGCAAGAGCATCTTTTTTATCTTTTAAAAGGTTATCTATTACCATATAGAAAAAATCTTTTTTTGAAATTGTTCCGTCAAAATCGCTTATTAAAACAATTTTCTTTTTCATAATAAACTATTATATAAAATTTAGATAAAAATTCAGCCTTTTTTTTCTTGATTTGTGTTCGGGTATTTTTATAAAATTATAAGACTGTTATATTTTAAAATTTTGGATTAGAATTATATGAAAAATTTAATAAAAGTATTTTTTAATAAAGGATATTTTGCTTTTTGTATATCTCAGTTTTTGGGCGTTTTTAATGACCACTTTTTTAGAATAGCTTTAGCTACATATATAATGTTGGGACCAACATCTTTATCAACCGGAGCAAAATACTTTTTTGCTTCTTTTTTGATAGCTGTATTTATGGTTCCGTCTCTTCTTTTTTCGGCAACGGCCGGTGAAATTGCAGACAGATACAGAAAAGATATTGTTATAAGAATAGTTAAGTTGGCTCAGTTGTTGTTAGCTTTTATAGGAATAGCAGGTTTTTTGGTTCACAGCGTTACGGTACTTTTAATAGTTCTTTTCATCTCGGGAATACTGTCAGCATTTTTTTCTCCGGTAAAATATAGTGCCGTTCCGGAACTGTTGGAACATGAACAACTTGTTGCCGGCAACTCCATTGTTCAAGCGGGAACATACATTTCCATGCTTTTAGGAAACATTTGCGGTATTTTGGTATATTCCATAGATAAAAGTTGGTTGTTTCTTATATATTTGACTGTTGCGGTTATAGGATTGACAGCGGCACTGTTTATACCGGAACTAAAAACAAACACACAAAAGTTCGATATATCAAAAAATTTTATCAAAACAACATTTAAGAATATGTCATATTTAAAATACACAAAAGATATTTATATGTGTATTTTGGGAATATCGTGGTTTTGGTTTGTAGGCGTGGTTTTGGTTTATCAAATACCGAATTTTGCCGAAATCGTTTTAAAAGGTCAACAGGATTTATATATTTTCTTGGCGCTTCTTCTTACTTCCGGAGTTTTTGTCGGAGCATTACTTTCTTGTCTTTTGTTAAAGAAAGAAATATCAATAAAATATGTTCCTATTTCCGTAGTTCTTATGACTGTTTTTATTGTGGATTTGTCGTTTAGCGCAAACTATGCACATGTTGCACTTACAACAAATATAGCTTTATCCGATTTCCTTTCGACTTTGTCGGGTATAAGAATAATAATAGATGTTTTTGCATATTCGTTGTTTGCAGGTCTTTATATTGTTCCTTTAATAACCATGTTACAGGTTTTGGCTAACAGAAAAATAAGAGCAAGAGTTTTTGCTACAAATGCCGTTGTTAATGTTTTGTTTATGATAGCAGGTTGTTCGGTTTGTTTTATATTTATAAAAATGGGACTTGCTTTTCCTGCAGTGTTAACATTAATAGCTTTGTTTAATGTGGTTGCTGCAATATATATTTGCACAATTTTACCTGCACACTTGTTAAGAATAATAGTCAAAAGAATTATAGATATTTTATACAAAATAGAAGTTGTAGGAATTGAAAATTTTGAAAAATGTAAAGGCGGAACTTTAATTATCGCAAACCATACTTCGTTAATAGACGGTATAATTCTTTCCGTTACATTCGGGGAAAAACTTTCTTTTGCAATAAACAGTGATGTTATAAACAAGTTTTGGATGAAACCGCTGCTGAAAATAATAAAATATTTCCCTGTAGATAATACCAATGTTATGGTCGTTAAATCGATAATTGACGAGATAAAAAAAGGCGGAATGGTTGTAATATTTCCGGAAGGAAGAATTACTACTACCGGCGGACTCATGAAAGTTTATCCGGGACCTGCCGTTATCGCAGATAAAAGCGATGCCGATATTTTGCCTATATGTATTGAAGGAATACAATATTCCGATTTTTCATATTTCGGAGCAAAATCTAAAATTAAAAGACAAAGAAAAATTAAACTTACTATTTTACCTCCGAGAAAACTTAATGTAAATCAATCCCTGTCGGATTCTAGAAGAAGAAACATTGCAATTACAAAACTTTATGATATTATGTGCGAAATGAAATTTGCGAGTAATTTTTCCGACAAAACTTTGTTTGAGTCTTTAATTGACAGTTTATCCTTGGTCGGAAGAAGAAAAAAAATATTGGAAGATATTAACAGACAACCGATAAACCTCGGCGATTTCTTAGGCGCCGTTTTTGCTTTTACACATAAAATAAGCAAGCAAACGGAAAATAAAGAGTATGTCGGAATTATTGCGGCAAATACTAAAACAATGATAGAAATATTTTTTGCATTGTCTGCTTTAAACAGAATTCCGGCAATGATAAATTTTACCGACAGTATTGAAAATATACTTTACAATTTAAAAAATGTAGGCATAACAAAAGTTTATACATCCAAGCGGTTTATAAAGGCTTCAAATTTAAACAATTTGACGGAAGCTTTAAAAGAAAACGGAATAAAAGTTATTTATGCTGAAGATATTAAGGACAGTTTTACGATGTTTAATAAAATGTCCGCATATCTAAAATCTCATTTCCCCAGAATATACTATAAAAATATATGTTCCACATTTGATGTGTTTGCGCCGGCAGTTATACTTTTTACATCCGCATTTAAAGGCAAAAGTAAAGCGGTTGTATTATCACATAAAAACATACAAGCTTCAAGAGCACAACTTTCAAGTGTTATGGATTTCGGTATTTTAGACAGTTTCTTTAATGCAATGCCGATATTTTCTTCTTTGGGACTTGTTGCCGGAACACTTTTACCGTTACTTAGAGGAATAAAGGTATTTGAATATCATTCGCCGTTACATTATAAAATGGTATCGGAGCTTGTATATGATACCGATTCTACGGTTTTGTTGGGAACGGACACTTTTCTCAGCGGTTATGCCAAAAATGCTCATCCGTACGATTTTTATGCAATAAGGTATGTTATCGCGGGAATAGAAAAACTTAAAGAAGAAACAATACAAATTTGGGAAGATAATTTCGGTAAAAGAATTTTTGAAGCTTACGGGACAACCGAAACAGCTTCAACGATATCCATAAATACTCCGATGTATTTTAAAGAGTACAGCGTGGGAAGACTATTACCTTCCGTAGAATGTAAACTGGAATCTACGACGGCTTTTGTAGGTTCAAGTCATTTGCTTGTAAAAGGGCCTAATATAGCAAATTGTTATATAGAAAATAAACAGCTTATTTCCAAAAAAGAAAACGGTGAATGGTTTGATACCGGAGATATCGTTGAAATAGACAGAGACGGATTTGTGTTTATGAAAGGTAAATCCAAAAGATTTACTAAAGTTGACGGAGAAAGTATATCTTTAACCGAACTTGAATTTAATATATCTAATATTTGGAAAGAACATAAATCTGCCGTACTTGCCGTTCAAAATAACAGAAAAAAAGAAATAGTAGTTTTTACTACCAAACAAGATGCGGATTTAGGTGATTTACAAAAATTTGCACAAGAACAAAAGATAGAAAATTTTGTTCTGCCGGATAAAATAGTCGTTGTAGAAAAAATTCCTATAATAGGAACAGGTGCTACCGATTATACAAAGTTACACGAAATATTTAAGGAACTTAACAAATGATAAATACATTAGTAAAAATTCTGTTTAATAAAAAGTTAATAATAGCTCTATCTAAATTTTTCTTAAGAGTTCAAGTAAAAGGGTTAGAGAATATAAAAGATTTGCAGGGAAAAGTTTTGTTTGTCGCAAATCATAACTCTTTTATAGATGCAATTTTGTTATGGGCATTTATTCCCGAAAAGTTATGTTTTACAATAAACCCGATAATAGCAAAAAAGTGGTATGTAAAACCTTTATTAAATATTGCTAAATTTTTTCAAATAGAGCCGAACAATCCGATGGCTGTAAAATCTATGATAAGGGAAATAAATAACGGACACAAAATAGTTATTTACCCCGAAGGTAGAGTTACATCCACCGGAAGCATGATGAAAATTTATCCGGGACCTGCAATGATTGCAGATAAAACAAATGCACAGATAGTTCCTATATATATTGATGGTACTCAATATACAATTTTTTCGTATTACAGAAACAAAGTTAAAATAAGACCGAGAACAAAAGTTGTATTAAATGTTTTTAAGCCTACAACGCTGAATATAGATAAAGAATTAAAAGGCGAAGAAAGAAAAAAAGAAATCACAAAACAACTTTTTGATATAATGACAAATGCTAAATATTATTCTGCAACCGACGACAAAACTTTGTTTGAATCTTTAATTGAAGCAAAGAATTTTGTCGGAAGAAGGATGAAGATTGTAGAAGATATAGCAAGAAAACCTTTAAATTACGGGCAACTTCTGACTGCAGCATTCGTTTTAGGTAAACAATTTACAAAACACAGCGAACAAAAAGAAAAGGTGGGTTTCTTAATGCCAAATGCCGCAGCATCCGTAGTTGCGGTTTTCGGTATGCAGGCATACAATATTGTTCCTTGTATGTTAAACTTTTCCACCGGAACAAAAAATATGATTTCCTGTTGCAAAACCGCTGCGATTAAAACCGTTTACACTTCAAAACAGTTTGTTATAAAAGGCGGTTTTACGGATCTTATAAAAACAATGGAAGACGAAGGTCTTCAAATAATATATCTTGAAGATTTGAAAAAAGAAATAACTTTAAAAGAAAAACTTACAGGTCTTTTTGCTTCTTTCTTCCCGAAACATTATTACAACAAAATTAAAGGTGATGTGTCGGTAGAAGATCCTGCGGTAATTCTTTTTACCAGCGGCTCCGAAGGCGTTCCCAAAGGAGTTGCTTTAAGTCACAGGAACATTCAAGCAAACTTGAACCAGATAAGAGCAGTTTTATTTTTTGACACTCAAGACAGATTTTTTATGGCATTACCGATATTTCACTCTTTCGGTTTTACTTGCGGTATGATACTTCCTATAACAAGCTGTATAAAAGTGTTCTTTTATCCTACACCGTTACATTATAAAATTATTCCTGAACTTATTTACGATACAAACTCAACAATTACATTTACCACACCTACTTTCTTTAGCGGGTACGGTAAAAATGCTCATGCTTACGATTTTTATTCAATAAGACTTGCTGTTGTAGGTGCCGAAAGAGCAAAAGCGGAAACCGCGAAAAGTTTGTTCACGAATTTCGGTATAAATCTTTTGGAAGGTTACGGCGCAACAGAAACCGCTCCTGTTCTTTCCGTAAACACAGCTATGTATCATAAAAAAGGTTCCGTAGGCAGAATTTTCCCGGGAATACAGATGAGATTAGATGATGTGCCGGGCATAAAAGACGGTAAAAAGTTGGTAGTTAAAGGCAGAAATGTAATGTTGGGTTATATAAAGAGTGATAATCCGGGAGTAATACAACCTTTGGAAGACGGTTGGTACGATACCGGAGATATTGTTTCGGTGGATAAAGATAACTTTATAACTATAAAAGGCAGAGCAAAAAGGTTTGCAAAAATTGCAGGCGAAATGGTTTCGTTAACTGCCGTAGAAGAAATGATAACGGCTTTATGGCCTACTTATCAGCATGCGGTTGTTACAATACCTGATGAAAAGAAAGGTGAACAGTTAATACTGTTTACTACAAGACCTAACACAACTTTTGGTGAAATAAGTGCGGCTTTTAAAGCTCAGGGATCAAGCGATTTGTTTGTTCCTAAAAAGATAAAAGTATTGGAAGAAATGATTATTATGGGTAACGGTAAAGTTGATTATGTTACCCTTGGCCAGAAAGCTTTGGAGTTGTTTAGCTAGAAATTTTCACTTTGCGAAAACTTGAGGAATGGAAGTTTGTAACTGTAGAAGTATAGAAACGACAACAGAAAAAGAAAGAAGAAAAGAGAAATAAGTTGCAGGTTTTCATACATCTTTTCTCCATGCATTAAAACCTCAAAAAAAGCATAATGAATTGTAAAATATGCAAAATAATTTGTAATGTATAATATATAATACATAAATAAAAGAAGGACATATAGTTATGGGAATAAGAGAAGATATCAGAAATGTAGCAATAATAGCCCATGTTGACCATGGCAAAACAACAATAGTAGATTCAATGTTAAAGGTTGCAGGCGAGTGGACCGTTAAAGAAGATGAAGTTCAAGATACGGTTTTGGATTCCGATCCTATTGAAAGAGAAAGAGGTATTACAATCCTTGCAAAGTGTACTTCAATAAAATATAAAGATCATACCATAAACATAGTAGATACTCCGGGACATGCCGATTTCGGCAGCGAAGTTGAAAGAGTATTGAAAATGGTGGATAGTGCAATTCTTATGGTGGATGCGGCCGAAGGGCCTATGCCGCAAACAAGATTTGTTTTAAGAAAAGCTCTTGAACTCGGTTTAAATCCCATAGTTGTTATAAACAAAATGGATAAACCGCAAGCCAATGCCAGTAAAGCAATAGATGATATATTTGAACTGTTTATGAAACTCGGTGCTACCGACAGACAACTTGATTTTCCTATATTTTATGCTTCCGGCAGGGAAGGTTGGGCAAGTACAAAAATAGATAAAAAAGGAACGGATGTTTCTCCGTTACTTGACGGTATAATAAAATATGTTCCGGCACCGGAAGCCGATATAGATAAACATCTTCAAATGCAAATAACGATGATAGATTATAACAACTTTTTGGGAAGAGTCGGTATAGGCAGAATATTGAACGGCTCAATTAAAAAAGGTCAAACGGTTCTTCTTGTAAATAAAGACGGTTCAACTCAAGCTAAAGCCGTGAAAATAGAAAAGTTTTTAGGCCTTGCAAAAGTTGAAGTTGAAGAAGCGTCTGCAGGTGATATTGTTTCCATATCCGGTCTTGAAGGGTTAAAAGTAGGTGATACGGTTTGTGAGTTGGAACATCCTTTACCGCTTGAACCGTTAGCTATAGACGAGCCGACAATATCTATGGACTTTTTAGTTAACGATTCGCCTTTTGCAGGCAGAGAAGGTAAATTTTTAACATCAAGACACTTAAAAGCAAGACTTGAAAAAGAAGCTCAAACAAATGTCGGCTTAAAAGTTGAAGAACTTGAAGGTGAGGGCAGATTTAAAGTTTCAGGCAGGGGAGAACTGCATTTAACCGTTCTTATAGAAAATATGAGAAGAGAAGGATTTGAACTTGCGGTATCAAGTCCGGAAGTTATTTTTAAAGAAGTTGACGGGAAAATGTGTGAACCTATGGAATATCTTATTCTTGATATAGATTCGGATTTTCAGGGAGTAGTTTTTG
>JAEEGJ010012060.1_pt1 | contig 21579 bp, 15 predicted proteins | sample 8958761 | NCBI WGS metagenome assembly JAEEGJ01 (sample SAMN16246546, study PRJNA631951) | gut metagenome | biome: gut microbiome; feature: rumen; material: RS-attached | host: Bos | place: Iran: Karaj | collected 2018-10
TCCGGTGTTCATGGACAACCGCGCCAAATGCCGCCACCAGTGGCTCATCGGGTTTGCCAAGGAGCCTGACGAGCTGCAAAAGTTTGCCGACATTCTGGACCGCAGACTGCAGGAGATCAACAGTGACTACGAGGCGAAACGCTATAAGAACATCACACTGCAGCACCTGGAAATCGTGAAGGCACGGCCGAACTTGTTTAATGACTGGCTGAAGTCGAAAGGTAAGCTGGGCGGACAGCATAAGATTCCGCGTCTGAGCAACAGCCGCGCAATTATCGACGAGATGCTCAGGATGAACGAAGAGTAATGACGACCGGGGCAAAGACTCCCGGGCAAGAAAGTAGAAAGGTAAACGAAACGATGCAGATGAGACAGAATCATACACATCATACAACGAAGAGAGTAAGAAGGCTGTTGCCTTTTTACTTTTTTGCCTTTTTGCTGCTGACGATAGTGTCGTGCGCCAAGATGGGGCAGCCCGACGGCGGATGGTTCGACGAGCGACCGCCACAGGTGATTGGTGCCACGCCTGAGGACAAGGCTGTGAACGTGAAGGCGAATAAGATTATCATCAATTTCGACGAGTATGTCAAGATTGAGAATGCCACGGAGAATGTGGTTGTGTCGCCGCCACAGCTGGAGATGCCCGAGATCAAGGGTGCCGGCAAGCGTATCATCATCGAGCTGAAAGATACGTTGAAGCCGAATACCACCTATACGGTAGACTTCAGCGACGCTATCACCGACAACAACGAGAGCAACCCGCTGGGCAACTATACCTACAGCTTCTCCACAGGTGAGCAGATAGACACGATGGAAGTGTCGGGACACGTGCTCGAGGCTGCCGACCTGGAGCCGGTGAAAGGTATTCTGGTAGGACTCTATAACAATCTGACCGATACCATCTTCCAGCATGAGCCGCTGTTGCGCGTGGCGAGAACCGACAGCCGCGGCCACTTCGTCATCAAGGGTATCGCACCAGGCAGCTACCGTATCTATGCCCTTCAGGATGCTGACGGCAACTACTTCTTCAATCAGAAGAGCGAGAAGATTGCGTTCAACCATGATATCGTAGTGCCCAGCTCGTTCCCTGACACGCGTCCCGACACCATCTGGCGCGACTCGCTGCACATCGAGAGCATCCAGCAGGTGCCGTATACGCACTTCATCCCCGACAATATCGTGCTGCGGGCATTCACCGAGGTGCAGACCGACCGTTTCTATCTGAAACGTGAGCGTCAGGAACCCGACCACTTCACCCTCTTCTTCAGCTATGGAAGCAACGAACTGCCACGCATCAGAGGCTTGAATTTCGACGCCGACTCGGCGTTCGTTGTCGAGCCGAACGAGCGTCAGGACACGATCACCTACTGGCTGCGCGACACCATGCTCATCAACCAGGACACACTGCGTTTCGAGATGGACTACCTGATGACCGACTCGACGGGAGCCCTGGTCAATAAGACCGACACGGTTGAGGCATGGCCGAAGGAGTCGTATGAGAAGCGTATGAAGAAACGCCAGAAGGAATACGACGAGTGGAAGAAGAAAGCAGAGAAGGCCGAGAAGAAGGGCCAGACGGTAGAGCCGTTCCGCCGTGAGGAGGATGGTCCGCTGAGAATCGACGTGAAAGTGCCCAATGACATGGACCCCGAGAAGAATGTCCTGGTGACGTCGCCAGTGCCGCTGGAGAGCATCGACACCGCCGCCATTCATCTGTATGTGAAGGAAGACACGCTCTGGTATAACGCTCCTATGGAGTTCCTGCCGGTGAAGAACAAGGCCCGCACCTACCAGATATTGGGCGAGTGGCGGCCTGAGGGCGAGTATAGTCTTGAGATCGACTCTGCGGCATTCCGCAGTATCTACGGACGCGTGTCGGAGAAGATCAAGAAAGGCATCAAACTCAAGAGCAACGACGAATACTCGACACTGATCGTCACGCTCGTAGGCATGAAGGACAGTGCGATGGTCGTACAACTGCTGAACAAACAAGACAAACCTGTGAAAGAGCTGACCACGCGTAACGGTGTGGCAGAGTTCTTCTATGTGAAGCCCGAAACCTACTATCTGCGGGCGTTTGTCGACTACAACGGCAATGGTGTCTGGGACACCGGATGCTACGAAGAGGACCTGCAACCCGAGCCGGTGTACTACTTTGACGAGCCGTTGGAGTGTCGTGCCAAATGGGATGTATCGCGAACATGGAATCCAAAAAGTGTTAATGTGGCTAAACAAAAGCCAGCCGCTATCGTCCAACAGAAAGCTGACAAGAAGAAGACCATCAGGCGTCAGAATCATCAGCGGGCTCAAAAGCTGGGCATCAAACTGCCTGACGAGCTGAAAATATTGGATTCACAACTTCAATTGAGATGACAATGAAAGGATTTAGGACATACCTGTTGGCGCTCATCGTGCTTCTCTCGTGGAGCGGAAGCGCACAAGCGCAATGCACATTCACGAACACCGCTTTCAAAAGTGGTGAGTTCCTGAGTTATAACCTGTATTACAATTGGAAATTCGTGTGGGTGAAAGCCGGTTCGGCCACGATGACGACAGTGCTCAGCCGTTACTCGGGCAAGCCTGCCTTTCGTGCCAGCCTGACCACGCGCGGTAATAATAAGGTGGACGAGATGTTCGTGTTGCGCGACACGTTGCTCTGCTACTGCAGCGAGGACCTTGCCCCACTCTACTTCCGTAAGGGAGCGCGCGAGGGCAAGCACTACACCGTCGACGAGGTGTTCTACACCTACTCTAACGGGAAGTGCAACCTGCGCCAGCACCGTCAGCACAACAGCGGTGAGCACAGCTGGAAGAAAGCCAGTTTTGACGACTGCGTCTATGATATGCTGAACATCTTCCTGCGTGCCCGCAGCTTCAATCCTGAGGGCTGGAAAAAAGGTCATATCGTGAAGATTCCTATCGCCGATGGCAGCGGAGTCGTCAACGCCATCCTGAAATATACCGGTACGACGAATATTAAGGCCGATAACGGCGTTAAATACCGTTGCCTGCAACTGAGCTACATGGAGCAGGAGAAAGGCAAATACAAGGAGATTGTGCGCTTCTACGTCACCGACGACCAGAACCATATTCCCGTGCGCCTCGACATGTTCTTGCGTTTCGGTTCTGCCAAAGCCTTCCTCACCGGAATGAAAGGCAACCGCAATGCGCTCGGAAGCGTGGTGAAATAGTTATCCTACCATTCTTTCCGCAGGTATACAATCATGCCCAATGAAGAACAACCGATTGGTTGATACGTTCTTCATTGGGCATGAAACATGATCAGGAGTCTGCTCGTTACATCTCTTTCAGGTCGCTTTCCGTAAACGGCTGGGCACTGACGCAGCGGAGATTCTTCTCCAGTTGTGCCGTGCTGCTGGCCCCCACAAGCACCGAGGTAATGCCGCGCTGGTGGAGAATCCAGGCCAGTGCCATCTCAGCCAGCGACTCGTTGCGGCTTTGTGCGATGCCGTTGAGGCGCTGCAGGCGCTTGAGCAGCTCGGGAGTGAGCATGTCCTGCTTGAGGAACTTGCCTTTTGTCATGCGCGACCCCTCAGGAATACCGTTGAGGTAGCGGTCGGTGAGCAGGCCCTGTGCCAGGGGAGAGAACGAGATAAAGCCGATGCCATGGTCGGCGCAATAGTCGAGAACACCATCCTCCTGCGGTTCCCTGTCGAGCAGGTTGAGACGTCCCTGATAGATGAGCAGCGGCACATCGCGCTCACGCAGATACTGATCGGCGAATTTCAGGGCCTCCAGCGGCCAGCGGCTGATGCCCACATAGAGGGCCTTTCCGCTGCGCACGATGTCGACGAGCGCCTGCAAGGTCTCCTCGAGAGGCGTCTCCGGGTCGTAGCGGTGGCTGTAGAACAGGTCGACATAATCGAGGTGCATGCGCTTGAGACTCTGGTCGAGACTGGCCATGAGGTATTTCCTGGAGCCCCAGTTGCCGTAAGGGCCTTCCCACATGTCGTATCCGGCCTTGGTAGAGATGAACAGCTCGTCGCGGTAAGGAGCGAAGCTGTCGTCCATGAGACGGCCCATCGTCTCCTCGGCAGAGCCGTAGACAGGTCCGTAGTTATTCGCCAGATCGAAATGGGTGATGCCGTTATCGAAGGCATAATGGGTGATCTCACGACTGCGCTCGTAGGGGTCAACGCTTCCGAAATTGTGCCAGAAGCCCAGTGATATTTTAGGTAATAACACTCCGCTACGGCCGCAACGGCGATACATCTGGCTACTCTGGTCGTAGCGTGTGGCAGATGGGGTGTAGGGTTTCTTGATGTCCATGTTTGTTTTGTTGTCAGTTAACAGTTAACAGTTAACAGTGAACAGTTAACAGTGAATAGTTTAAGTCCGTTGTCGATTGACCGTTGACCATTCAGCTCTTCACTTTTTTACTCTTCACTTTTGTTTTTGTCGCTCTGAATGAGTTGCAGCAGGTGCTCTACGGCCTCTTCCTCAGGGATATTCTTCTCTACGCATTCCTTGTTGCGGTAGAGGGAGATTTTTCCGCGGGCGGCGCCCACATAACCGTAGTCGGCATCAGCCATCTCGCCCGGTCCGTTGACGATGCACCCCATGATGCCTATCTTCAGTCCTTTCATATCGGCGGTGGCCTCCTTGATGCGACGGATGGTGTCCTGCAGGTTGTAGAGTGTACGGCCGCAACCAGGACAGGAGATGTATTCGGTCTTGGTGAACTTGATGCGGGCGGCCTGCAGGATGGCGTCGGCCAGCGTGACGAGGCGCTCTTCGTCGAATCCCTCGTTTCTGATGACGAGCTGGTGGGCTTTGCGGTCGATGAGGAGTGCGCCTGTGGTCATGGCTGCTTTCAGTTGCAGCGTCTCCCAGTCGGTCTCGTGGAACGTGACGGTGATCGTGTCGTCGGCGATCTGTTGTTCGGCCTCAGCACGTTTCATGGCACATTCCTCGATGCACTCCACCAGTTTTCTGGCTACCGGTATCTCACACTCAGGCTCCTCGCTGAGACTTACGCGGATGGTGTCGCCGATGCCCTCGGTCAGCAATGCGCCAATGCCTACAGCACTCTTGATGCGGCCGTCCTCACCTTCGCCGGCCTCGGTGACACCCAGGTGCAGCGGATAGTGCATATCCTCGCGGTCCATCTGCTCGACCAGCAACCGTACCGACTGCACCATCACGACGGTGTTGCTGGCTTTGATGGAGATGACCACGTCGTCGAACTGCTCGCGCTTGCAGATACGCAGGAACTCCAGACAGCTCTCCACGATGCCGGCCGGTGTGTCGCCGTAGCGCGACATGATGCGATCGGACAGTGAGCCGTGGTTCACACCGATGCGGATGGCGGTGTGGTGCTCCTTACAGATGTTGAGAAAAGGTACAAACCGCTCATCGATCTTCCGCAGTTCGGCCTGATACTCCTCGTCGGTATATTCCAGCTGTTTGAACGTACGTGCCGGATCGACATAGTTTCCAGGGTTCACGCGCACCTTCTCGCAATAGCGGGCAGCCACATCGGCGACGTTCGGATTGAAATGGACGTCGGCGACCAGTGGTGTTGTGTAGCCGTCGGCTTTCAGGCGCTCAGAGATACGCTGCATGTTCATGGCCTCGCGTGTGCCCTGAGTGGTGAACCGCACCAGTTCTCCGCCAGCATCGATGATTCGCTTCGCCTGACTGACACACGCCTCAGTGTCGTTGGTGTCGGTAGTGGTCATCGACTGGACGCGGATGGGATGGCTGCCGCCAATCACTATCTGTCCTACACGTGCCTCGGTGGACACTCTTCGTTGGTAGCTCATTCAGTTGGTCTTGTATTCGTAGTCGCTGATGGAAGCCAGATCCTCGTTGGCTTTCTCAATTTTCTTGCCTAATGTAGCCTTATAGTCGCTCACCTTGCGGTGCATCTCCTCGTCGCCCAGCGCAATCATCTCCATGGCGAGGATGGCAGCATTGAGTGAGGCATTCACGCCGACAGTGGCTGTGGGGATGCCAGGAGGCATCTGGATGATGCTGAGCATGGCGTCGAGACCGTCGAGCATGCCCTTGATGGGTACGCCGATGACGGGCAGTGTGGTCGAGGCAGCAATGCAACCAGGCAGTGCGGCAGCCATGCCGGCGGCGGCGATGATGACCTTCACGCCACGGTCGCGGGCTCCTTTGGCAAACTGTTCAACGGCGTCGGGCGTACGATGAGCCGACAGTGCGTTCACCTCGAACGGCACCTGTTGCTCGTTGAGGAACTTCATGGCTTTCTCCATGACGGGCAGATCGCTTGTGCTGCCCATGATAATGCTGATTAATGGTTTCATATTGGTGTTCTTATTGTTTTCTGTTTTGATTCTTTAAGCTCGTTCTGTTATAGGGAATGTATTTGTTAAATCACTGATAACCAGGCTATTATTATTCCTACCAAAAAACCTGCAACCACCTGCGGAAGCGAGTGCTGGCGCAGTATCATGCGGCTGGTGCCGAGTATTCCTGCCAGGATGATAATCAGGCAGAGCCACCATATGGGATTGAACGAAAAGATACGGGCGAAGGCTATCAGTGCTCCTGCCACACCGCCGATGGCTGCTGTGTGGGTAGATATCTTCCACCAGATGTTGATGATGGCACATACGATCTGTACCATGAGTGCCGCCACCAGAATGCGGCCCATAAAATGGGGAATATGGAGCAGGCTCATCACGTAGTAGCACGTGAGGTAGCAGATGATACTGATGACGTAGGGAATCATACGCCGCTCTTTCGTTCCGAGCTGGAGAAGTGACCAGCCCTGATAACGGCGGTAGAGATGGATGATGAACGTGGGCAGGAGGATGGTGAAGATATACACCATCAGGATCACCTGCAGCTTATACGCAAACGGGAAGATGCGCAAATAGCTGAAGATGAATAGTGCCAGCATGCCTACCAACGGCAGGTAGAATGGTGTGAACAGCATGCTCACGACGCGGGCAGCCAGTATCAAATCACGTTCTTTCATATTCTTTTGTTGTATATCAACGGCAGGCAGGCGGATGTCCATGCTCCTGCGATGCTTATTTCTTTCTCAACCGTGCTACGGGTATTCCCAATTGTTCGCGGTATTTCGAGATAGTGCGCCGTGCGATAGGGAACCCCTTGTCGCTCAACACTTTTTGGAGTGCCTCGTCGCTCAGCGGCTTATGCTTATCCTCAGCGTCGATGACCTCTTTCAGCGTTGCTTTGATCCTGCGTGTCGATGTCTCCTCTCCAGCCTCGGTTCTGTAACTGTCGCTGAAGAAATGGCGCAACTTGAACGTGCCCCAGCGTGTCTGGGCATATTTCATGTTACTCACTCGCGAGATGGTCGATATGTCGAGGCCCGTGCGGTCGGCCACGTCTTTCAGAATCATAGGCCGCAGGTCGCTCTCATCGCCGTCCTGGAAGTATTTCCGCTGAATGTCGATAATCGCCTTCATGGTGATGTAAAGAGTGTGACGGCGCTGGCGCACGGCCTCGATGAAGTTTTGTGCGCGCTCCACTTTCTCTTTCGCATACACCACCGCCTCTTTCTCACTGCGGGAGAGGGTTTGTTTGTTGTCGCGCTGGCGATAGGTAGCCAGCAGGTCGGTAAACGACGGTGACACATGCAGGTCGGGAACCCGTCCACGGTTGATGCTGAACGAGATGGTTCCGTCGTCGGCCGTCTCGACGATGAAGTCGGGTGTAATCTGCTGAATATTACGGCCTTCGGTCTCACCAAGAGAGGACCCCGGCTTCGGGTTCAGTCGCAGAAGCTCTTCCTGAGCAGCCTCTATCTGGTCGTTGGTCAGGCCCATCTGTGTCTTGATACGCTCCCAGCGTTTGTTCAGGAAGTCCTCGTAGTGCTCTTCCAGGATGGTTTCGGCATGACCGCGGGCCTCGGTCCACCGTTTCCGGTCGATCTGGAGCAGCAGACACTCCTGTAGTGAGCGGGCGCCAATGCCTGCCGGGTCGAATTCCTGCAGCCGCTCGAGCACCTCCTCGACCTGACTCTCGTCGACGTCGATATTATGATAGACAGCCAGCTCGTCGCAGATGGAGTCGATGCTCTTTCGCAACAGGCCGTCGCTATCGAGCGAACCGATGAGGTATTCCATCACGTTCTGCTGCTCGTCGGTCAGGTCTTGTTCGCCCATCTGCTCTTTCAGTGTGTCGTAGAAGGATGTCTGCTCGCCAAAGACCATCTGTTCCTGTTCGGCGCCATTGTTGTAGAAAAAGCGCTCGTGGCCGTCTATGGCATCAGCCATGCCAGCCATCTCGTCGTCACCGCCTATTCTTGCCAATGCACTGTCGAGCGCCTCCTCCCGTTCCTCGCGTTCGGTCATTTCCTCAAAGGTGCGGTCTTCGCCATTGGCATTTTCCTCATCGTCCCATTCCTCATGCTCTGTGGGATGGTTGTCATCGCTGAGCGAGTCGGTCTCCAGTGCGGGATTATCATCGAGTTCCGTCTGAACATTCTGCTCCAGTTCGGGCAGCGGCATTTCCAACATACGCACCAGCATCATCTGCTGTTGTGTAAGTTTCTGCTGCTGTACCTGCTTTTGCGTCTGTTCCTGTATCAGTTTCATTTCTCTGTGTTCTTTGTTTTAGGAGTATAGTGACGTGGGGTTTCCTTCCGTCCTAACTCTTGAAGTAGTCGGTCATCTGTGCCGCCAGTGCTGCCAGTTGCTCTGGTTTGTCGTTACCGAAGCGCTGCCATATCTGCTGACAGGGGTTGAGCAACGGGTCGAGGATCACCTCGGTGCGGTTCAGATAGGGATCGCAAACCTGAAAGATGTCCATCACGTCGACAACGGTCTGTGTCTTGATGCGCATGAGCCGTGCCAGTTGCTGTATCTCGGGAGTGCTGACCACCATCGTGGCAGGCACCAGTTTGAAATATAGGTCGAGAATCAGGATGAGCATGACAGGCTTTATGTCGTTACGCTCGGGCAGCGGTCGGAAATCTTTCTCCCACGACTCGCTCACCTCGACACCGTCGTAGAAGCTGCCGGCCATGCCGAAGCCTTTCATACGCCGCAACAACTGAATGCCACGAGCCAGTTTGTTGGGGTTGCCGGCATAGGTCTCCCATAATCGGCGCAGTTTTGGTTCGTCGAGCGAGCGCAGGCGGAACATCTGCTCGTAAAGTACCTGAGGCTGCACATGCAGTTCGAGGGCAAGGTCTACCAGACCGCGCGAGTATAGTGGTTTTACGCCAACGGGTTTCCGCAGGTATAACCGCATGAGTAGCAGCCAGTATTCATCCGACCATTGGTTACGTTTTACCGTCATCTTTCAAAGTATTTGTTGATGATGCAAAAATACATAAAAAATCCCGATTTGTATACTCCTCAGGCTAATAATTTTTATTTTTCTTTTTTCGTTTGTTCGTTCGATTATGGGCACTATGTCGGGGAGGCTGTTTTCCCCCTCCCCTGCCCTACTCTCATTTTCCGCTAACGATTTTCTTGATTTCGTTCAGTTTGTTCAGTGCCTCCAGGGGCGTCAGGTTGTTTACGTCGAGGCCCAGAATCTCGTCGCGTACCTGACAGAGAACGGGATCGTCCAACTGGAAGAAACTCAGTTGTACCCCTTCGCGAGTGTTGGCATCGGGAATCAGCGACGAGGGGGTTGAGAGTCGTACCTTCCTTGCCTTGTTTCCTCTGCCGCTGCCGGAGCCTCCTTCCACGCCAGCAGCCTGACTCTCAAGCTGTTTCAGTACGTCATTGGCACGTTTGACGATGCTTTTCGGCATGCCCGCAATCTCGGCGACATGAATACCGAAGGAGTGTTCAGAGCCACCGCGCTCCAGCTTTCGGAGGAAGATAACACGGTTGTCGACCTCTTTCACGCTCACGTTGTAGTTCTTGATACGCTTGAAGCTCTTCTCCATCTCGTTCAGTTCGTGGTAGTGGGTGGCGAAAAGGGTGCGCGCCTGAGCCCTGGGATGCTCGTGCAGGTATTCCACGATGGCCCAGGCGATGCTGATGCCATCGTAGGTGCTGGTGCCTCTTCCGAGCTCGTCGAACAGTACCAGCGACCGTGGTGTGACATTGTTGAGGATGTTGGAGGCCTCGGTCATCTCGACCATAAACGTAGACTCACCCAATGAGATATTGTCGGAGGCACCCACGCGGGTGAATATTTTGTCGACAAGACCGATTCTCGCGCTCTCTGCGGGCACAAAACTGCCCATTTGGGCCAGTAGCACGATGAGGGCGGTTTGTCGCAATAGCGCCGACTTACCAGCCATATTCGGTCCTGTGATGATGATAATCTGTTGTCGTTTGTTGTCGAGAAGGATGTCGTTGGGTATATAACTCTCCCCTACTGGCAGTTGTTTCTCTATCACGGGATGGCGTCCCTGACGGATATCGAGCACGTCGGTGGTGTCGATAACAGGTCGCATATAGTGGTTTTCCTCGGCACATTTGGCAAATGAGAGCAGACAGTCGAGCTGTGCCACGAGGGTGGCGTTCAGCTGAATCGGTTGTATGTATTTCTGCATCTCGACAACGAGTTCGTTGAACAGGCGCGTCTCCAGTGACAGGATCTTCTCCTCGGCACCCAGGATTTTCTCCTCGTATTCTTTCAGTTCCTGGGTGATATAGCGCTCGGCCTGTGCCAATGTCTGTTTCCGAATCCACTCGTGCGGCACTTTATCCTTGTAGGTGTTGCGCACCTCAAGGTAGTAGCCGAACACGTTGTTGTAGCCGATCTTCAATGAGGCGATGCCCGTCTGTTCGGTCTCGCGCTCCTGAATTTTCAGCAGGTAGTCCTTGCCGTTCTCCGAGATGTTGCGAAGTTCGTCGAGCTCATCGTTAAAACCGCGGCGGATGACGTGTCCTTTGTTCACCAGTTGTGGCGGATCGTTCACGATCTCGCGCTCGATGCGGTCGCGAAGCTCCTCGCAAAGGGTCAGCTGCTCCCCTACCCTGTTCAAGACTTTATGCTGGGTGTTCAGACAAGCGGCCTTGACGGCACACAGACTCTCCAAGGCTACTTTCAACTGAACGACCTCGCGCGGTGAGACACGTCCCACGGCAACCTTCGAGACGATGCGCTCCAAGTCGCCTATGCGTTGGAACTCGTTGTCGATGAGTTGTTTGAAATCGGGCTCACGGAAGAAATACTCCACCATGTCGAGGCGCTCGTTGATGGGTTTCACGTCCTTCAACGGGAACACGATCCACCGTCTGAGCATACGGCCGCCCATCGGCGTGACTGTCTTGTCGATGATATTGAGCAGTGAGCTGCCGCCTTCCTGCATGGTTCCCAGTAACTCGAGGGAGCGGATGGTGAACTTGTCGAGTCTGACATATTTCTCCTCCTCGATGCGTGAGAGGCGTGTAATATGGCTGATCTGTGTGTGTTGCGTCTGCTCGAGATACTGCAGGATGGCTCCAGCGGCAATCACACCGTTCGTCAGATGTTCCACGCCGAAGCCTTTCAGGTTCTTCACACGGAAATGCCGCATCAGTTTTCCGAGTGCCGACTGTTCTGTAAACACCCAGTCGTCGAGTTCGAACACGCAGTAGCGCGTGCCGAACTCACGCTCGAAGTCCTTGCGCCGCGAGCGGTCGTAGAGCACTTCTTTAGGCTGGAAGTTGGCCAGCAGTTTCTCAACATAGTCGTAAGTGCCCTCGCCTGTCAGGAACTCGCCTGTAGAAATGTCGAGGAACGCGATGCCGACGGCAGCCTTTCCGAAGTGGATGGCTGCGAGGAAGTTGTTCTCCTTGTAGTTGAGCACATTGTCGCTCATGGCCACACCCGGCGTGACCAGTTCGGTGATACCGCGCTTCACCAGCTTTTTCGTCAGCTTGGGGTCTTCCAGCTGGTCGCAGATGGCCACTCTCCTACCCGCCCGTATCAACTTGGGCAGATAGGTGTCGAGGGCATGATGCGGGAAACCCGCCATCTCGTCGCCCTTCACTCCTGCCCCATTGTTGCGCTTGGTGAGCGTGATTCCCAGTATTTGGGCCGCTGCCACAGCATCGTCGCAATACGTCTCGTAGAAGTCTCCGCAGCGGAAGAGCATCAGTGCGTCGGGATGCTTCGCCTTCAAGTCGAAGAACTGCTTCATCATCGGGGTCAGTTCCTTAGTGTTTTTAGCCATCTTCTTACTGTTGTTTAGAACTGCAAAAATACGGAAAAAGCACCAAAGCACAAAATAATAAGCTAGTTTTTTGTCATTGACGGGTGTATTCAAGGAGAGTCAGTTGTCGAAAGCCATGCCACTGAAGACTGATTTCTGGCCCCGAAAGTGGTTACGTTTTCTTCACAAACAAGGCTGAAATGCAGAAAAATGTTGATTTTTAGTGTTTTTTCGTTAGATTTGTGTACCTTTGCAGTTTGTTAATTGAAAATTAAATATTCAACAGTCACATCAACAATGGAATACAATTTCAGAGACATTGAAAAGAAATGGCAGAAACGCTGGGTAGAACAGAAAACCTACAAGGTTACAGAAGACCCAGAGAAGAAGAAGTATTACGTGCTCAACATGTTCCCTTATCCCAGTGGGGCAGGACTGCATGTGGGCCATCCGCTCGGCTATATTGCCAGCGATATCTATGCGCGCTACAAGCGCCAGCAGGGGTTCAACGTGCTGAACCCCATGGGTTACGACGCTTACGGACTGCCGGCTGAGCAGTATGCTATCCAGACCGGTCAGCATCCGGAGAAGACCACCTTCGAGAATATCGACCGTTACCGCAGTCAGTTGGACAAGATCGGATTCTGTTTCGACTGGGACCGCGAGGTACGTACCTGTTCGCCAGGCTATTATCATTGGACACAGTGGGCATTCATGAAAATGTTCCAGTCGTTCTATTGCAACCGTTGCCAGAGTGCGCAGCCTATCGACAAGCTGGTAGAGCGTTTCAATGAGCGAGGTACTGAGGACTTGGACGTTGCCCAGACCGAGGAGCTCCACTTCACCGCCGACGAGTGGAAGGCGATGAGTGAGAAAGAGCAGCAGGCGGTGCTGATGAACTACCGCATTGCCTATCTGGGCGAGACGATGGTAAACTGGTGTGCCGGACTGGGCACCGTGCTGGCCAACGACGAGGTTGTCGACGGTGTGTCGGTGCGTGGCGGTTATCCGGTGGTACAGAAGAAGATGCGCCAGTGGTGTCTGCGTGTGAGTGCCTACGCCCAGCGTCTGCTCGACGGACTGGACCATATTCAGTGGACAGACTCGCTGAAAGAGACACAGCGTAATTGGATTGGCCGCTCGGAAGGTACTGAGATGGAGTTCAAGGTTGCCGACAGCGACACGAGCTTTACAATCTTCACCACCCGTGCAGACACCATTTTCGGTGTTACCTTTATGGTGCTGGCACCCGAGAGCGAGCTCGTCGACCAGCTGACAACGCCCGAGCAGCGTGCTGCCGTAGACGAATATCTGGCTTATGTGAAGAAACGTACCGAGCGTGAGCGCCAGATGGACCACCGCGTGACGGGTGTGTTCTCGGGTTCTTATGCCGTGAACCCGCTCACAGGCGAGAATATTCCTATCTGGATTGCCGAATATGTGCTGGCCGGTTACGGAACGGGTGCTATCATGGCTGTGCCTGCCCACGACTCCCGCGACTATGCTTTTGCACGTCATTTCGACCTGCCTATCATACCATTGATTGAGGGTGCCGACGTGAGTGAGGAGAGTTTCGATGCCAAAGAGGGTATTGTCATGAACAGTTCGAACGGTACATTCTCGCTCAACGGACTGACCGTCAAGGAGGCCATTGAGGCTACCAAAAAGTATGTCTCGGAGCAAGGTCTGGGCCGCGTGAAGGTGAACTACCGTCTGCGCGACGCCATCTTCTCGCGTCAGCGCTATTGGGGTGAGCCGTTCCCCGTTTATTACAAGGACGGAATGCCTTATATGATTCCAGAGGACAAGCTGCCGCTGCTGCTGCCTGAGATCGATGAATACAAACCCACGGAGACCGGTGAGCCCCCATTGGGACGTGCCAAGGTGTGGGCTTGGGACACCGTCAACGGTGCTGTAGTCGACCGTAGCACTATCGACAACAAGACCATCTTCCCCTTAGAGCTTAATACGATGCCTGGTTTTGCTGGCTCGAGTGCCTATTATCTTCGTTATATGGATCCTCACAACACAGAGGCATTGGTGAGCAAAGAGGCTGATGAGTACTGGCAGAACGTCGATCTTTATGTAGGCGGTACCGAGCATGCCACCGGTCACCTCATCTACTCGCGCTTCTGGAACAAGTTCTTGTTCGACCTCGGCGTCAGCTGCAAGGAAGAGCCGTTCCAGAAACTGGTGAACCAGGGAATGATTCAGGGTCGTTCGAACTTCGTATACCGCGACAATGTGGCCAGCAAGGAGAGTGGTCATCCTGTATTTGTGTCTTTCGGACTGAAGGGTCAGTATCAGGATATTACTCCTATCCATGTGGATGTGAATATCGTGAGCAACGATATCTTGGATATTGATGCGTTCAAGGCCTGGCGTCCGGAATATGCTGACGCAGACTTCGTGCTCGAAGATGGTAAATACATCTGCGGCTGGGCCATCGAAAAGATGTCGAAGTCGATGTTCAACGTGGTGAATCCCGACATGATTGTCGAGAAATACGGTGCTGACACCCTCCGTCTCTACGAGATGTTCCTTGGTCCGGTAGAGCAAAGCAAGCCCTGGGACACCAACGGTATTGACGGCTGCCACCGCTTCCTGAAGAAGTTCTGGAATCTGGTTAGCACTACTTGCGAAGGTGACACTGCAGCAGCCTCAACGGCAACAGCAGAGGAGCTGAAGAGCGTTCATAAGCTTATCAAGAAGGTGTCGGAGGATATCGAGAGCTTCTCGTATAACACCTCGATAGCCGCCTTCATGATTTGTGTGAACGAACTGAGCCAGCTGAAGTGCCGTAACCGCGAGCTGATGAAGATACTTGTTGCCCTGATTGCGCCGTTTGCACCCCACATTGCTGAGGAGCTGTGGTCGCAGCTGGGAGGCGAGGGTAGTGTTTGTGATGCCCAATGGCCTGCATATGATGAGAAATACCTTGTCGAGAGTAGTGTGAAGATGGGTGTGGCCTTCAACGGCAAGACCCGTTTTGACATGCAGTTTGCCGCTGATGCTGACAACGCCAGCATCCAGGAGGCCGTGATGGCCGACGAGCGTACCGCCCGTTATATTGATGGCAAGCAGGTCATCAAGGTTATCATCGTGCCCAAGCGCATGGTGAACATCGTGTGCAAATAGAGACTATAGAGACTGTATAACGTTTTTTATCGGGAGCTGACCATCAGGTTGCTCCCGATAAATAACAACCGATGAAGCGAAGAAAGAAACGAAAAACCTTATTAAAAAACCGAATCTAATGACTATTAACAATCAACTCATCCTCAGCGAAGTGAAAGACTATGTGGGCATCACGCTCGCATTGATACTTTATTCGTTTGGCTTCACCTTCTTCCTTATGCCCTACGAGATTGTGACGGGCGGCGTGGCAGGTATAGCGGCCATCGTCTACTATGCTACTCACTTTCCCAACTCGTACACCTATTTCCTGGTCAATGCCGCCCTGCTTATCGTGGGACTGAAGATCCTGGGTTGGCGTTTTCTTGTGAAAACCATCTATGCCATCCTCATGCTCACCTTCCTGCTCGGACTCATGAAAGAGCTGGCTCCTGTCACTCCGACGGGCGAGATGCACAAGATTCTGGGTGAGGGGCAGGACTTCATGTCGCTGGTTATCGGCTGTTTGATGACCGGTACGGCCCTCGGACTGGTGTTTCTCTTCAATGGCTCGACCGGAGGCACCGACATCATCGCCGCCTCCATCAATAAATACAAGCCCTGGTCGTTGGGCACTGTGCTCATCTTCGTCGACTTCGTCATCATCGGCTCCTGTTTCTTCATTCCGCAGTTCGGTGAGACTCTGAACCGCATCAAGATGTGTGTGTTCGGTTTCTGTACGATGATCATCGAGAATTTCATGCTCGATTATATCATGAACCGCCAGCGGCAGTCGGTGCAGTTCTTCATCTTCAGCAGCAAATGGCAGGAGATAGCCAATGCCCTTGGTACACAGACCGAGCACGGCGTGACCATCCTCGACGGCCATGGCTGGTACACTGGCAAGGAGCGCAAGGTGATTTGTCTGCTGGCACGCAAGCGCGAGAGCAACTTCATCTTCCGTCTCATTAAGATTATCGACCCCAATGCATTTGTCAGCCAGAGCCTCGTCATCGGTGTCTTCGGCGAGGGCTTCGACCAGATAAAAGTGCAGTAGTCATACGTGATAACCCCTGGAATAACCAGATAATCAGGAAGTTCCGGAAAACAATAACCCCATGCAAAAAATAGTATTTGCCACCAACAACCAACACAAACTCGACGAGATTCGCAGCATTCTCGGTGAGCAGTTCGAAATCGTTTCATTGCGCGATATCGGATGTGACGTGGATATTCCTGAGACCGCTGACACGTTGGAAGGGAATGCCATGATGAAGGCCCAGTACATCTGGGATCACTACCATATGAGTGTTTTTGCCGACGATACAGGTCTTGAGGTAGAGGCTCTCAACGGTGCTCCCGGCGTGTATTCCGCCCGTTATGCAGGCGGTGAGGGCCACGACTCGGAAGCGAATATGCAGAAGCTTTTGCGCGAATTAACAGAAAAAAATAACCGCCGTGCACAATTTCGCACCGTTATTGCGTTAATACTTAAGAAGGATGTGTGTCCTTGTGGCTGCACCAGCATCAAGGAGGTGCATCAGTTCGAGGGCATTGTCAAGGGACAGATTACCCGCGAGCGCCACGGCAGCGAGGGCTTCGGATATGATCCTATCTTCCAGCCCGACGGCTACGACACCACCTTCGCTGAACTGGGCATGGACATCAAAAACCACATCTCGCATCGGGCAAGGGCCGTGAAAAAGCTGGCCGACTTCCTCAGCCAAGGAAAATAGTCACGGAGTGACACGGATAAAAATGGAATAGGGGATTACAGGCTAATTGTTTCACGGATAGATACGGAGAAAGAAGAAAACAGTAAGTACAACTCCTTAACTCCTAACTTCTAACTATTCAAAAGATATGCGCAAGGTCGTCACATTATTTTTCGTTTTGTTTGCCGTCACAGTTTGTCAGGCTCAAACCGGCACGTGGCGCGCTTATCTGGCTTATCACGACGTGACAGAGATCGAGAAAGCCGGCAATATGATGTATGTGCTCGCCAGCAACAACCTCTATTCGTACAATGAGAACGACCAAAGCATTCAGACCTACGATAAAATCAACAGTCTGAGCGACACTCAGATAGCGCATATTAAATGGTGCCAGGCCGCCCGTCGGCTCCTGATTGTCTATACCAACTACAATATAGACTTGCTGAAAGAGGACGGTACGACCGTCAATATCGCCGCTTATTACAATAAGCCGATGACTGAGGATAAGACGGTGAACAGTATCTATATGGATGGTCGTTACGCCTATCTGAGCACCTCGTTCGGAATTCTCAAGCTGAATATGACGGAGGCAACCATTAGTGACACCTATAACCTGGGCTTCAACATCGATTATTCATATGCGAATAATGGTTATCTCTATGCTGCGTCGTCGCAGCGTGGTCTTTATCGTGCCAGCATGAGTGCCAACATGCTTGATCCGAACAATTGGAGCAGGGTAGGAGAGTATACCCCTCAGACCACTACCCTCGACCCCGAACAGCTCGAGATTGTCAGTAACCTGCAGCCGGGAGGACCAAAATACGACTATTTCTATATGATGAGATTTATCAATAACATGTTGTATAGTTGTGGAGGTCTATATCATCCACTTCATGAAACAAGGCGACCTGGAACCATACAATTATTGAATAATGACAATTGGACTATCTGTCAAGATGAGATTCAGCCAATTATTGGACATGATTATATTGACATAGACTGTATCGATGTTGATCCTAACAACAGTGATCACCTATTTGCCGGCGGACGGACAGGACTTTTTGAGTTTTTAGATGGCAAATTTGTCAAAGAATACTCAACATACAACAGTGAACTGAAATCAACTTTTCATCCTGAAGACAATAGAGACTATGTCATAGTCAATGGACTTAAATTTGATGATAATGGAAATCTCTGGATGCTGCAAAGTCTTAACAGTAATAATAAACTCTTAGTGCTAACTAAAGAAGGCAACTGGATAAAAAAAGACTTCAATGCTTTTGGGTTTATAGGGGACGGAAAAAGCATGTTTTTTGACTCACAGAATTATCTGTGGTTTGTTAATAATCATTATATGGATCCTGCACTCTACAGATATGACATCAATAAAGATGAAGTCAAGGCATACATGAGTTTTGTTAATCAAGACAGTAGAAGATTACACGTAGAAGAAGGTGTCAGATGTGCCACAGAAGACCTGAATGGAAACATCTGGATAGGGACCAGCGTTGGGCCATTGCTTTTGGAAAAGTCTCAGTTTGACGAAGCTAATCCTGTATTTACCCAAGTAAAAGTACCTCGAAACGACGGCACTCACTATGCTGATTATCTGCTGGACAATGTGGATATACCGTGTATGGCTATCGATGCCGGTAATCGCAAGTGGTTTGGGACTAAACAGAACGGAGTTTATCTCATCAGCGACGACAATCTCTCGCAACTGGCTCACTTTACTGCTGAAAACAGTCCGCTGCTCTCGAATCATATTGAGTCGATTGCCATCAACGAACAGACGGGTGAGGTGTTCTTTGGTACCGAGAAAGGTCTCTGCTCATATATGAGCGGTATCACACATACTAACGAGGAGATGACAAAAGACAATGTCTATGCCTATCCAAACCCTGTGAAACCCGACTACACCGGTCTGATTTCAGTGGTAGGACTGAGTTATGATGCCGAAGTGAAGATTACCACTGTGAGTGGAAAACTGGTCGCAGAGGGCCATAGTAATGGTGGAACGTTCACTTGGGACGGCTGCGACAAAAGCGGAAAACGCGTTGCCTCGGGTGTCTACCTTGTGAACACCTCTACTGCTGACGGCAAAAAAGGAACGGTATGCAAGATAGCCATCGTCAGATAGGTTTATGCTAATAAATCAACGCATAATTCTCTATATCCATTTCGAAATGAGTCTATTTAGCTGATAAAACAAATAAGTGAGAATTACACAGGATAATATGTATATAAAAAGATGCAAATAATCTATAGTAAGATAATTCAATAAAGCAAGATGTACCAAGTATATTTCTAGAGAACTAATTCCACATAAATAGAGTATTTTGGATTTTGTCACAATAGGAAATATTACCGGAAATAATACCAGGGGAACTGCCATTGGTAACTTAATCATCAAAAGAATGTAATTATAAGTTGTTGTGCCTTTATATGCATGAATGGCAGGTATTTCTTTTAACAGTAGGAAGAATGTACCAAATAAGAAGCAGATAATAGCAATGACAATTAATTTTTTTTCATTATAGAGACGAACTTTATCAACATGTTTTGACACAAAAACACCTGCTATGAATGAGAATACTTGTTCAGCTTCCATTTGCATTAGTGTATTTATTCCTATTATTCCTACCAATATGAAAATTGTAAATAGATGTTTCGCGAAAAAACGTTGAGCAATCCAATAAACGAGGTAATTCCATACTATAAATTCAATAAACCAAAATGTTGAATGGATATATGTTATATCCAAAGCATAACTTGTAAAAGTATTATTGGGTTTGAAAGGAATCAAAATTGTTATAAAAATGGTATATGGAAGGATGACACGTTTAAAACGTTTATACCAATATTTTTTTAATCCAATCTTCTTGTAAGACTCATGAATTCCATACCCTGACAAAAACAAATATGCGGCTACACAAACAGATCCCGTTAAATTAATATAGCGAGGCATATTTTCACATTCAAGCAACACATGAAATATTGCTATCAGTAAAGCAGATATGCCACGTACACAATCTGTATGGTTGCGTTCAAGTATAGAAAGATTATTTTTCATATACTTTCTTATTTTACTCAATAAGTTTACTTGATGAGATAATTACAAAAGGCAATGCCATACAAAAATAAGAAATGTCATAAGCTGACTCAAACAACTGATTAAAATTATGATTTAAACACATATTATGACAAAAAGTTACCGCTACGAGTAAAACAAGCAGAATCGCAGTATATAGTGAATACTTCATAAAACTATTTTTCCACGTCAATGCCAACCATAAACCAATAGGAATGTATAGTAAAAAATCTATCAGGTGACCCTGACGCGATTGGAGAATGAATGGACTATATTCGAAAAATAACAGCATCTTTCCGTTCCACAACAAAAAAGGCAAGAATGATAATGCAAATATTGCTGCAACAGTTAAAATCAATTTTATTTTTTGGTGATTTGAGATGTTTAAAAATTCATATAAAAAGTATATTGCAAATGGTATAACTGCACTTAACCTGGTGGAAATCATTAAGCCAATGGTTACACCTACTAACGAGGTGTTCTTGCTAAGAGAAATATTATAATAGCGAAAGTACATAATAATGGCTGCACAAATAAGAAAATTAGTCATTAAGTCACTCCTAACACATACTTCATACAGAAAGGCCGGAGATAACAATAACAATATATAACCTAAAAAAGCCTGCAGAAAACTATATAAACGCCTAAAGCTGTCAATAAACAAAAATACTGCCACCACAAAAGACAGTCCAACATTGCCTAGCCAGTAAAAAGGGATATGAAATATCTGCCATATCGGAAATGGCGAGCCATATCCTCCTAAATGTGTCTGAGCCGAATATGGATAGACTCCACTAAAAAGATTACGTAAAAAGTTGTGAATGGCTGACCAACGATCTACTTTCAAATCATTTGGATTGATATCAAACTGAAGTAATACTAACCCGAATAGCGAGAGCATAATCACTCCAATCAGCCACTTTTTATAATTGGCTAATTTTGTATAGGTTTTCTTGTATATATGAGTCACTAATAATATCAATAATACATAAGTTACCATAACAGGAAAAACATAAAAAATGTTTATTCTGCTTACGTATTTTGAGATGAATAAGCAGTTAATCACTAAATAAAGAATGATTGAAAACCTATATTGCAATTTCATATTATTTGTTAGTCGAGTTAAAAGTATTCGAAGATGGGATAATAACCTTGATTGTAACGTTTATTGCTTAGACTTAACGTGACTTCGACGAAATGTAACTGTCTAAAAATAGGTAATTAACGAAAACTGTTGTGACTTTATGGTGCTAAAATCAAAAGGATTACGAACAATAATCGCTATAATCACTGAGGGCAAAGTTACGGAATTATTTTGTATTGCAGATGATTTTTTGCAAGTTTTTTTGAAGCCATGATGTCAAAATACACGCTCAGAAGTCTCGAAAGCGCAAATACCACCGTGATTTGCCCCTGCTAAAGTCTGAAGCGATGCTCATTATGATACTCTTCCACGACTCCGGCTACCGTTGCCTAAATTACTTCTATGTCCAACCGCCTCCATTCGGGCCACTATATCTACCAGGCCAAAACAGCATGGATGGCCCTGACCAGTTATTCCTACGACCATGCAGCGCAGTCGTTCT
>JAEEGJ010012063.1_pt1 | contig 21575 bp, 20 predicted proteins | sample 8958761 | NCBI WGS metagenome assembly JAEEGJ01 (sample SAMN16246546, study PRJNA631951) | gut metagenome | biome: gut microbiome; feature: rumen; material: RS-attached | host: Bos | place: Iran: Karaj | collected 2018-10
GCTGCTCGCGAGTCAGGTCGATGAACTTCACAGCGTAACCCGATACACGGATGGTGAAGTTAGCGTACTCGGGCTTCTCAGGATGCTCCATAGCATCGCGCAGCTTCTCAACACCAAACACGTTCACGTTCAGGTGGTGAGCACCACGGCTGAAGTAACCGTCCATCACGCGAACCAGCGTGTTAGCGCGCTCCTCGTCGTTCTGGCCCAGAGTGTTGGGGCTGATGGTCTGAGTGTTCGAGATACCGTCGAGAGCATACTCGTAAGGCAGCTTAGCTACCGAGTTCAGCGATGCCAGCAATCCGTTCTTCTCGGCGCCGTAGCTTGGGTTAGCACCTGGCGACAGAGGAGTACCAGCACGACGTCCGTCGGGCAGGTTGCCTGTGTACTTACCATATACCACGTTTGATGTGATGGTAAGGATAGAGCAGGTTGGGGTAGCGTTACGATATGTAGCGTGCTTGCGAATCTTCTTAACGAAGGTCTTGAGCAGCCATACTGCTATCTCGTCGGCGCGGTCGTCGTCGTTACCGTAGCGTGGGAAGTCGCCCTCGGCTACATAGTCAACGTTGAATCCCTCCTCGTCGCGAATCATCTTTACCTTAGCGTACTTAACGGCAGAGATAGAATCGACTACGTGTGAGAAACCTGCGATACCGGTAGCGAATGTACGACGTACGTTGGTATCGATGAGGGCCATCTCGGCAGCCTCGTAGAAGTACTTATCGTGCATGTAGTGGATGAGGTTCAGGGTGTTTACATACACACCTGCCAGCCAGTCCATAGCCTGGTCGAAGCGTGGAGCCAGCTCCTCCCATGTCAGATACTCGTCCTTGATGGGGCGGAAACCTGGAGCCACCTGCTCGCGGGTCTTGGCGTCGACACCACCGTTACATGCATACAGGAAACACTTAGCCAGGTTGGCGCGTGCACCGAAGAACTGCATCTCCTTACCAGTCTGTGTAGCACTTACACAGCAGCAGATGCTATAATCGTCGCCCCAAACAGGACGCATCACCTCGTCGTTCTCGTACTGGATAGAGCTGGTCTTTACAGAGATCATAGCAGCGTACTTCTTGAAGTTCTCGGTCAAGTGTGGAGAATAAAGTACGGTGAGGTTTGGTTCGGGCGAAGGACCCATGTTCTCCAGAGTATGCAGGAAACGGTAGTCGTTCTTGGTAACCATGTGGCGACCGTCCATACCCATACCACCTACCTCGAGAGTAGCCCAAACGGGGTCGCCCGAGAAGAGCTCGTTGTATGATGGGATACGTGCGAACTTAACCATGCGGAACTTCATTACCAGGTGGTCGATCAGCTCCTGTGCCTCGCTCTCTGTGAGTGTGCCCTCCTGCATATCGCGCTGGATGTAGATATCAAGGAATGTAGATACACGACCTACCGACATGGCAGCACCGTTCTGAGTCTTGATGGCAGCCAGGTAGCCGAAGTACAGCCACTGTACAGCCTCGCGAGCGTTGTTGGCAGGCTGCGAGATGTCGAAGCCGTAAATCTCGGCCATAGCCTTCATCTCCTTCAGGGCCTTGATCTGCATTGAGATCTCCTCACGCTGACGGATGATGTCGTCGCTCATCACACCAGCACCGCAGTTGCGCTTGTCGGCCTCCTTCTCGGCTATGATGAAATCGATACCGTAGAGGGCCACACGACGGTAGTCGCCCACGATACGTCCGCGACCATATGTGTCGGGCAGACCGGTCAGGATGTGGTTGTGGCGCACGTGCTTCATCTCCTCGGTGTAAGCATCGAATACGCCCTCGTTGTGAGTCTTGCAATATTTGGTGAAGATCTCGTGCAGCTTCTCTGATGGCTTGTAACCGTAGTTAGTGCAAGCCTGCTCAGCCATCTTGATGCCGCCAAAAGGCATGAATGCGCGCTTCAGGGGTTTATCTGTCTGCAGTCCAACTACCTTCTCCAGCTCCTTCTTGCTCTCGTCGATGTAGCCGGGGCCATAAGCTGTCATGCTTGACACGATCTCTGTCTCCATGTCGAGCACGCCACCCTTGGCACGCTCCTCCTTCTGCAGCTCCTGCAGACGGCCCCACAAAACATTAGTGGCATCGGTAGGCTCAGCCAGGAAAGACTCGTCGCCCTCGTAAGCTGTGTAGTTGTTCTGAATAAAGTCTCTGAGATTGACCTCCTCGGTCCATTTGGTTCCTTTAAAACCACGCCATTCTTTACGCATAAATTAATTAGTGTTTTATATATAAAAAAATAATACCTATTGCAAAATCGGCTGCAAAGGTACTATTTTTTTTTGGATTACGCAAATAATTACGTAACAATAAATGATTATTTGATTTGGCGCAATTATTTTACTTTACCAACTTCTTGCCATTTACGATGTAGATGCCGCGTGGCAGCTCGTCAAGAGACTTGGCCTGCATGCGTACACCATTCAGATTGTAGATGCCCTTCGATGTGTCGAGAGTGCGGTCGGTCTCCACTGCGCTGATGCCTGTGGTAGGCTCGCCACCGTTAAGTCCGCGAACGAATCCGGCATACACGTGCTTGCGGTAGTTGTTAGCGTCCCAGATGCCTACAGGCTCGCCACCGCGCCATCCGCTGTTTGATGGAGCATCGTTGGTGCACCACTGGCAGATACCCCACTGCTGCTCGGGTGGGATGATGCGGAAGTACTCGCTGATAATCCACTCGTACATGTCGGCCATCTTCTTGTGCTCGGCCTCAGTCACCTCGCTGGTCTTGATAGAGCTTCCCCATCTGTTGCTGCCGCGTACATATCCCATATCCATCTCGCTTACGCGCACCAGTTTGCCGCTGGCTGCCATAATCTCAAACATCTTGGTGATATGCTTCTTAACGCTATTCTGGTGGGTAGAGTTCTCAAAGCAGCTGATGTGCATCTGTGTGCCTATACCGTCGATCTTGGTCACTCCGTCGGCCTCCCATTTCTTAATCCAGCCTACCAGGCTCTTTACCTTCTTATTATCGTCCCAATCCGATTCCAGGTTGTAGTCGTTGATAAACAGCTTGATGTCCTCGGGACCGTACTTGCGAGCCAGGCGGCATGCCTGACGTACGTACTCCAGGTCGCCCATGTAGTCCTGCCAGTAGAATGCGTCGCCGCCTACGTCCCATGTAGCATCGGGATTACCGCTGGGGTCGTAGTTCTTTGAGTGCTGCAGGGTGTAGTTGCCGTTGCCGTCGTTACCGCTACCGCCGATGGCCTCGTTCACCAGGTCCCAAGCCTTTACCTTGCCGCCGCAGGCTTCCATCATACCCTTAATCCACTTGTCCATGGCGTACACCAGTGTGTCGTGCATCTCCTGGGCTGTCTGTGGGATGGTTGCGCCCTTATTTCCCTCAAACTTGATGCTCTTGATATACACGTCGCCAATATAATTGGGCACGTGCAGCAGAATGAAACTGCTCGCCATTGTTGGTTTGATGTCAACTGATACATCTTGCCACTCGTCATTGAAGTTGATGGTGAAGTTGGCACCGCCACCCCAGTCGCCTAAGCGGCCATCCAGCTTGCCAGTCTTGCTACCTTTCACGGTAAATGTCATCTTGTAGGTCTTGCCTGTTTCCAGATTGATGTTGCTCATTGGCACAAACTGCACCTCCCACGACTTCGACTTTGTGGTGACAACCTTCAGACCATCGGTCGAACTGAATGATATGGTATATCCGTTCTCTGATTCGTCGGCTTTCCAGCCTACGGTCTTGTCCTTAGTAAAGTCCTTGCTGGAAACCACTGTATAGGTTTCTTCGCCATTTGGGTCTGGCTTGTCGGCTATCAGTTTCAACAGCCATCCCATGGGCTGCTGCGAGTGCCATGCCAGGGTGTGACCGTATACGTTCAGACCGGCATCGGTAGCGGCCTTCACATAGTTTTTTACGGTGGTGAAGTTCATTTTGCCATTGCCGTCTACACAACTGGCCATCTTCATGGCGTTTCCGGCTACGGTCTCGGTGAAGTTCTTGTTTATCAGGTTCTTAACCAGCGACTTGTTAAGATAGTCGTTTACGGTAGTACCTGCACCCAACTTGAAGTTGGGGTACTTCTCGTAGTCGATATAATCCTTCAGAGCCTTGTACTCATCCAGGTAACGATAGTTGTCGTCGTTAGGTTTACCCTGTTCAAATTTCTCTTTGGTCTGTGCCATCGCCGGAGCCATCAAGCTGGCGGCAAGCACGCACATTAGTAACTTTCTCATTTCTTATAATATTTATACCTTAGTTTCGAATTCGGCTGCAAAGGTATATATAATTTTTGAGATAACGGCCAATATGATGAAAAAAAAGAGGCGAAACGTTGCGCAGAGTGTTGTCAGGGTGTTAGTTTTTTAACTGTAACACTGTCACACTGTCGCGCTTGGCCTCGATGATGGTGGGGCGATGGGTGATGAACAGCATGGTGGTGCTGGGGTAGTGGTCGAATAGTCGGCGGTATAGCTCCTGCTCGGTTGGCTCGTCGAGCGAGCTGCTTATCTCGTCCAGCAGCATTATGTCGCCGCCACGCAGCAGTCCGCGGGCTATGGCTATGCGTTGTGCCTGACCTTCGCTCAGTCCGCTGCCGCGCTCACCCAGTTCGGTGTCCAGGCCCTCGGGCAGTTCCATCACAAAGTCGGCACAGGCCGTGTGCAGCGCCTCGCGCAACTCATCGTCGGTGGCGGTGGGCTTGGCCAGCTGCAGGTTGTAGCGTATGGTGCCGCTCATCAGCGTGTTGCCCTGTGGCACAAAGCATAGCGAGCCGCTCACCTTAAGCTGTCCCTCGGTGGGCTGGATAAAGCCCAGTATCAGGCGGAACAGCGTGGTCTTGCCTATGCCCGTCTGGCCCATGATGGCAGTCTTAGAGCCCGGTGCAAAGTGATGGGTGAAGTGGGAGAGTATCTCGCGGTCGCCCTTGGCGTAGCTGAAGCTTACGTCGCTGAAATCTACCGATGCCGGCAGCCCGTCGGCATTCTGTTGCATCTGATGTTCGCCCTGACTCGCGGCTTCGCCCTCCAGCTCGTTCAGACGGTCTATGCTGGCTGTAGCGTGTATTATGGTGGGCATCTGGTTTAGCAGTTGCAGTATGGGGTGCTGAATCATGCCTACCAGCTGTAGGAACGATGTCATTACACCGAATGTGATAGTGCCGTTGCGCAGACTGATGCCGCCCCAAACGAATGCCAACAGATAGCCCAGGCCGAAGGCACAGCCCATGATTAGTCGGGTGATGACGGTGAAGCGCGTGCGGCGCACCACGTTGCCCTGCAGTCGCTGCTGCATGGCGTCAAGTCGGTCGGTCACCCACTGCTCCGATCCCAGCGAGCGCAGCACTGCGTTGTGCTCCATACCTTCCTGCACCTGCATCTGTATGCGGCTCTCGTCCTGGCGTATGTCCAGAGTCATCTGGCGCAGTCGGCGGGCTATCAGCTTGCCAAAGATGATGGCCAGCGGGGTTAGCAGCAGCAGTGCCCACGCCAGTCGCGCGTCGAACCATCGCATCAGCATGAACGCACCGCACAGCTGTATCATCGTGATGGCCATCTGCGGTATGGTGTCGGTGCAGATGGTACAAACCTGTTCGATGTCCTTGGCCAGTCGCGAGGTCACGTCGCCCGAGTGCAGCTCCTGCTCGTCGAACAGTTGGCGGCGGAACAGACTGCTGAATATTCGCAGTCGCAGCCAGTTGGTTTGTCGCACTTCGGCGGTGGTGGTAAGCCAGTAGCCTAGCTGTCGCAACAGCACTCCGCCCACCACGGTCAGCACCAGCAGGCATATCATGTGGATTACATCCTGGGTAGTGCCCGTGCGTATGGTCTCGTCGATGAACCGGCGGCTTAGCCACACCATCATCAGTCCGAGCACCACCTGCCCGATACCTGCCACGATGCGCACAGCCGTGTTCCATCGTATGCCTTGCGAGTTGCGCCAGAACCAACCGATATACTTCATCGTTCTCCTACGGATTATACTGTTTCGATTACGCCTACAGAGTTCCACTCGTCGATGATGGCAGCCACGTCGCGGCGTGCCTCGTCTTGTGTTACGTCGTATTCCTCGCACAGCTTGTCGGCCAGCGTCTCTACGGTAAACTCGCCCATGGCCACGGCCTGTTGCCACAGCCATGCAGCAGTCTCGTTGAGAGCCAGCATCTTACCAAAGTTGATAGCATTCAGGCCTTCGCCCACTATCACGTTCTCGCCGCACACCTGGCGCAGCACAAATCCTTCTTTTATCTTCATTTTTTAATGTTTAATGTTTAATGTTTAATCTCCTATATATTGCTAGCAAATATCGGCGCACGGGGCGCAGATGCCACCACATGCGGGCAGCGCGCTGGCGCCATGGGGTGTATAGCTGGTGCGGACGTCCGTCGGCATCCACCACATGCGTGGCGCGGGCCTTGATGTCGGCCAGTGTGCACTGCTCTGTGCCGGCCACGTTGCCGTCGCCCATCAGCGTCACTCGGTCGCCGTCGATGCTGATGATGCGGTGCACCACATATCGGCCGGGCGATACCCACGCCAGCACCACGTCGCCCACAGCCGCCTGTTCGGGGCGCTGCAGTATCACGCTCTCGCGTCCACCTATTATAAATGGCAGCATGCTGGTGCCGTTCACGGGCAGTGTCACGCTTATGCCCTCGCTTGCCAGTCGGGTGGCCTCTTCTATGATGTAATTGTCGGTCATAGTGTCGTTGTAGTGGTTTTGTGGCATAGTGTGGCCGCCTCTTCGTCGGGCAGACAGGCCAGATGCCAGATGGGTACTTGCTGTGCCAGATCGTTTTCCGACTGGTGCAGTCCGTCGGCTATGCGGGCGTCCCAGCGCATGCCGCTTATGCTCGACATCAGTGCGGCGTAGGCTTCGATTCCTCCCAGTCGGTCTATCCGGTTGTAAGGAGCCTGCGATAGCACCACTATTCCGCCCAGCGGATAGCTCACGTTGCGGTAGCATGGTGTCTTGCCGCTCCATGGCGAGCCGTAGACTATGCCCTGGCGCACCACCGGGTTGTCGTCGTTCACCAGCTCGGTGCCGCTGATGTGTTTCAGCCACAGGCGTGCGTGAGTGCTCTTGCCCGTGCCGCTGGGGCCCAGAAACATATATCCGCGACCCTGACAGCTCACCACCGCCGCATGAAACAGCACCGTCTGCTTGTCGGCCGTGGCCAGTGCGTATAGCACCATCAGTGCGTTGTCGAGAGCAAACTTGGTCAGTCGGCGGTTGTCGGTGGGGATTATCAGCTGGGCGTCGCGATAGTCGGCATCGCTTACGAGCCATCCAGCCGTGCTGTCGGCCAGCAGAAATCCGAACACGCGCTCGTCGTTGTCAGTCCGTCCGCATATTATCGTCTGGCCCTCGTCCTCCTGTCGCATCTCCTCCTGATACGTGGGAGCCTGGCCGCTGGCGATGTGTAGCGTGGTGATGGTTTCGCCCGCCTCGCAGCCGAATGGCGCATAGTTGTCCATCAGCGCCAGCACCTCGCTCTCGCCCTCCACGCAGAACCTATGTCCCGCCACCATGTAGTATGCCTCATGTGTCATAATGGCCACAAAAGTACAAAACTTCCCCGATACTCACAAGTTTATATCACAAAAAATGCATTAAAGTTTGTAAGATATGATTGAAATATATAATAAGAGAGGTGAAACTATCGTGTTTCACCTCTCTCTGTCATTGATGGGGTGGGGCTAGAGTGGTCCGCAACCCATGCAACTGGTGGTGCCGATGGCCGTAAGGAAGGCTGTGAGTGCGGCTACTATCACCTTCACCGCAATCTCTGCTATGCTTTTCTTATTCATATGCTACCTCCCTTCCTTTTTTAGTTCTGGTCCATGCCGCTGTTGTCGTCGTCTACGCGGGTGCTGCCGCCGCCACCGGTGTTTCCACCCTGATTTCCAGCCTGATTCTCGGGGTCTTCGATAGTACCTGGGTCAGAACTCGTTACTCGCTTCACCTCCTTGCCGCTGCGGTCGAAGCAGGTAATCTGGATGGCGGTATTTGCCAGCTCGTCCTTCAGGTCTACCGTTGGGGTGAACACTATGCGGCGGGTGCTGATAAGTCCAGCCTTGACCTCATCGGCAGTAGCCACACTCTTTGCTCGCAGACCGAATCGCATGGTTCCCAGACCTGGCAGCGCTACCGAGTGACCCTCTGTGGCCCACGCCTTGATTACCTCGCCAGCAGCATCCCAGCATGCCTGCATGATACCCTTGCTCACGCCGCTGCGCAGAGCAGCCTCCTTGATCACCTTGTCCTGCGAGAGCGAGGTGTAAATCTCCGGCATCATCACATAGCGGTACTTGCCTGCGTGAGTGCCAATCTTCTGCAACTTTTCCTGTGCCTTAACTTTTAGTGCCATAATGTTTAATTTTAAGTTTGTAAATAAAAATGTTTGAAATCTGAAATTTAATGTTTAATGTCTAATGTTTAATGTGGTTTGCTGCCGCACGTGGCAGAATTTCCTAGTGCACGTGAGAAATAGTTTTTCCGCGTGCGGGCGCTCATTCCCTCACTTATTTTGACGATGCAAAGGTACGATATTTTGATTGCGGTCTACGAATCGTTTAGCAGGAAAATTATTCATCCTCCGCACAATAATACAGTGTGACAGTTAAAAATCTCGTCCTTCCATCGCCAAATTATATTCTATATTTATATATATTATAATATATATAAATATAGATACTATTCTGAGCCCAGTACCCTCTTGTATTTCTAACTGTCACACTGTAACACTGTGCGCAGCGGATCAGTGGTAATTAGTTTTTAATGATAGAATGATATATTGATAGATTTTTGCCCGAAAAGTTTGGATTTTCAAAAAATCTCCTTATCTTTGCACAAAATAAGTAATAGATTAAGTAGTCAGATATGAAGACGTCGCAGGAATTTATAGCTCTATTACGCGAGCATCAGTCTGAGCTGCAGCAGCAGTTCGGCATTGTAAGCATGCGACTTTTTGGCTCGGTGGCTCGTGGCGATCATCGCGAAGATAGCGATATCGACCTGTTTGTGGTCATGCCCGCCAAGTTCTTCAATTACATTCTGGCTGCGCAGTACCTGGAGGAACTTCTGGGATGCAAGGTCGACCTGATACAGGATCACGAAAACCTGCGCCCATTCTTCCGCGAACAAATAGAACGCGATGGCATCGATATCTTTACAGCAGCTTAGAATCGTCGAGGATACGCTGAAGCAAATCCGCGAGTCTATCCACAACTTAGAGTTGTGGAACGCCCCGTTTGCAGATGTCAAAGACATGCTTACTTCGCCCGAAGGTGCCAAGACATTGGCCGCAGATTGCATGCTTATTGAGGCAATAGGCGAGGGCTTTAAGCGCATTGATGAGCGTACTCAAGGCTATCTGCTAGCTGCCCGTCCCGAAATTCCATGGAAGGCTGTAAAAGGCATGCGCGACCATATCGCACATGGCTATTTCGACATAAACAATAATTTGGTGTGGGATGTGGTTAAAAACGACCTAACTCCACTCCGTGATGCAGTAGATTACTTCCTGGAGCATCTCTATGAGATTGTTCCGTTTGAGGAATAAGTGTAGAAATTCAAACGCCTAGTCAATGTATTTCGTCAAATCATAAAAGACTTAGGCCTTGACCTCCAGACGCTACAAACCGAGGGTAAGCGAAAGTTGAATACTCTGGATAACTTAATCAATGAACTTCGGTAATATGATGTAGCCATAGGCGACGAGCATTAATGACCTTTTTTTATTAGTCTCTCAAATTTCATGCATTATTATGCTGGGATTTGAGAGATTTTTCGTACCTTTGCAGTCATTTTTGAATTTAAAATAGGAATATTGAGATGAATAGTATTGACATCAAAGAAAAAATGCGTGAAGCGAAACGGAATGCGGAGCGCGAACATGAGCGAATGCATGTGCAGATGGAGGCACATAACGAGTATATGATAATCTTGGATGAGTTTGAATCTATGATAGAGGAAAACGAGCGTCTGAAGAGTGAATTGGAACAGCAGCGGGCTGAGAACGAGGAGCTTCATCAGCAGTTGGACGACAAGGAAATGAAGTTGAATGAGTTGGGTAAATTCTCGGTAGGCGTGGCTAAGAAATCGTCGCAAGAGGGACTGGAGAAGGCTTTCCGCGTTTACATCAACACGTCGAAGCGCAAGACTCAGGCCAAGCGTGAGGTGGCTAAGACTCAGCTGCTGGACTTTATTACCACTGCAAAGCTCGAGATGCCCGACGATATAATGGATGCCCTGAACCAGCTGGACGACGAGGTGGTGGCCGAGCCCACTCAGGTAACCACCACGGTGAATGTTCAGCCAGGCGGCATAAATGTGCAACAAGCTAACAATGTGTCGAAATGAAGGAGGGAGCAGATTTTTCGAATGTAACCCATTACACTAAGGTGGACGTTCAGCCTGGTGGTATCAACATCCAGAATGTGGAAAATCTGTATCAGGCCGATATCCTGAAGCAGTTGGGCATAGAGCTGCAGGTAAAGCAGAAGGCTGACGAGCAGCCAGACGTATCGACGCTTGTGGCGTGTGTGGACAGTGTTCGCAAATACTTTTGGGGCGACAGCTCGATGGCTATCATCTTCTGCGTGTGTCGCGATTGCTTTAAGTATGCCGACAATATGAGTCAGTTTGAGCGCAAATTCCATTGTCAGGAGGGATTGCTGTCGAACACTTTCAGAAACAATCCCTATATGCGCCTGCATGTTGACAAGTGGGCTGAGAACGGCGCCAAGCAGCGCGTGTTGCAGCTGATGGAAGCATATAAAAATGCCGTTGAGGTACGGTTGAAAATGTAAAACCTACAGATAAACTTACAGAACCTACAGAAAAACCTACAGAGGTGCATGACGTTGTTTCATGCGCCTCTTTTTTTTGTCTACTTTTGCCACCGCAAACAAGTTGCGATGTTCATTGACTTATTGATACACATTATGGAAACAAAGATTCTTAAAGTGGTACGCCAGGGCGAGGCTTTTGGCGTGCAGTCGGCTAAGGCCGGAAGTGGTACCATCCAGAAGTGCAACATCGTGTTGCGCGAGATGGGTGGCGGTAAGTTCGAAAACGAGTATGTGTGCGCCATGCTGGGCAATCTGGCGGCGTGCAGGTTCTACGAAGGCGATGTGGTTGCAGCCACACTTCGTTTCTCTACACACGAGTATCAGGGGCAGACGTTCCAAGAGATTCTGGCCACTGACGTCGTGAAACTAAATAAATAATAAGGTATAACACTGAGTTGGAGCAGAGGAAGTCTTCACGTGAAGATGGCCATCGGATTTCCGAAACTTCTTCTCGCTTAAACAACTCAAAATTATGCATACAGCAATACAAATTTTTACTAGCGAAGTTTTCGGCGAGATTCGTACTTGCCAAGTTAATAATCAGATAATGTTTGTGGGCAAGGATGTGGCAACGGCGTTGGGATATAAGAATCCCTCGAATGCGCTCCAGGTGCACGTCGATTCAGAGGACAAAACCTCATACCTGATTCAGGTATCAGGTTCTAACTACAAGGCAAACACACTGTTTGTCAACGAGTCGGGTCTCTACTCACTGATTCTCTCATCAAAGTTGCCACAGGCCAAGGCATTTAAGCGATGGGTAACATCCGAGGTGTTGCCACAGATTCGAAAGACGGGTGGTTATATCCCAACTCGCGATGCTAGTGGTCGCGAACTTAGCGGCAAGGAGATTATGGAGCGTGCAGATGCGATAGTTGGTCGCACACTGAAGTTCTTGAACGAGCCTGCTGAGGATACACTCACGGCTACACAGGTGGCTAAGACGTTTAACATGACCACGCTCGATTTCAACGCCATTCTGCGCGACATGGGCATACAGTACCGCCGCCACGGCCGCTGGAACCTGAGCGACGATCTGCAGGGCCGCGGCCTTACTGCCGAGCGCACGCACGTATCATACAGCTTGAAGGGCCAGAAGAAGATTAAGGTCTACATGACGTGGACGCTTGACGGCCTGCGATTCCTTAATTCTAAACTTGGTTATCCAAATTTTTAGATCAAACATTAATCATTAAACATTAAACATTGGATAATGAGTGTACATAATATTTTTTACAAAGACGGGGTGAAAATGATGCGCCCCATCCACACGCGAGAGGAGTATCTGGCGCTGCGCAACAGCAGCGAACAGAGACAGACGGTAGCCGCCATCCGCAGCGGCAACGAGGCACTGAAGCACCGACTGGTACAGATGAACTACTCGTGTCTGCCCAACGATGACGGCACGCTGAAGGGCTCGCAACGCATGAGCACCACCGTTGGTATGGACATCGACCACCTGTCGGCCGAGGAGATGCCCGCTGTTCGCGACCGCATACTGGAAAAGAAGGACGAACTTGGCCTGCTGATGCTGGAAGAGAGTGCTCGTGGCGGCGGATATCATCTGGTATTCGCCCGTAGACCTGAGCTGTCGCAAGAAGAGAATTTGCGCTGGGCTAGCACTCTGATTTCAGTAGCATATGATAGTGGTGCTAAGGATATTACAAGGGTATTTTTTACGACATCTGCCGAGCAACTGATTTTCCTGGATGATAGCATCTTTGAGCAACTCCCCGCCTCGGAGCGGTGTGACAAGGGACAGGGACCAGTCACATCCTGTGACAGGTGCCAGTCCCCAGTCACACCAGTGGCTGACAGGAACCTGTCCCCTGTCAGAAAAGACTACAACGGCACGCCTTACTCAGAGATAATCGCCAAGTATTGGGAGCTGTTTAATGGCGGCAAGGAACCCGTAATAGGGGATAGAAATGCTTTGACATTTGAGTTGGCAGTTACGCTGCGCTCTATCTGCGGTTACGACCTCGGCCAGATGATGGCAGTAATACCCAACTACTGGGGCGAAGAGGGCTCCGACGAGTATCGCAAAACGTTGGAAAACGCTCTGAAAGAGCCCCGCAAGGGTATGTCGTATCGCCTTAAGCAGGTGCTGCAGTCGCTTAAATCTCAGGCGGGCGTAAAGGCCTGTGGCGGCACTATGACCACCCCGCCACCGATGCCGAAGAAACTACCACCGCTCATCAAGCTACTGACTAAGAATGTACCTTGGTACTACAAGCCAGCTGTGGCCAGTGCCGTGTTCCCCGCGCTGGGCGCGCACCTGCACGGAGTGAAGTTTCGCTACTGGGACAACGTGGAGCACGAGGCCACGTTTATGAATCTGCTTGTGGGTCGGCAGTCTATAGGTAAGGGCTCGATCAAGAAGCCCATCGACTACATAATGGAAGACATCCGCCAACGCGACCTGCCCAACCGCCAGCGCGAGGCCGAGTGGAAACAGAAGAATCCCGCCGGCAAGCAGAAGAAGGACCCGCGCCCTGCCGACATCTGCATACAGATGCTGATAGACAATCTGACCGACGCCGTGTTTAACCAGCGTATAGTGGATGCGCATAATAACGGGCAGCGATATATCTTTACAATTGTTGACGAGATTGAGGCGCTAAAAAAGGTGACGTCGAAGAATTCGGTCGACGAGGTGGGCCTGCTTATCCGTAAGGCGTTCGACAACTCGCTGGCCGGTCAGGAGCGCGTGGGGGCTGACTCGGTATCGGGCATCGCCCCGCTGCGCTGGAACTTCAACGCCAGCACCACGCCGCCCAATGCGCGCAAGTTTTTCTATAAGATGGTGAACGATGGTACCGTGGGCCGATTGGATGTGGCCACCATCATACGCAGCGACGACGATGATGACGACGATCCGCCCATTCAGGGTATATACGACGAGCAGTTCGCCGCCGAGCTGAAGCCCTACATCGACCGTCTGGAGGCCGCTAGCGGACTCATCGAGTGTCCGCAGGCTAAGCGTCTGTCGCTCGACATCCGACTGGAGAACAAAGAGGCTGCCCGCCTGTTTGAGAGCGAGGCTTATCGGGTGCTGAGCTATCGCGCCAACGTCATCTCGTGGCTCAAAGGCATGCTGCTCTACGTGGCCCACGGCTACCGCTGGGACAAGACGATAGCCGATTTCGTTCGCTGGAGCGAGCAGTACAATCTGTGGTGCAAGATGCTGTACTTCGGAGCTCAACTGGAGAAGGAGCTGCGCGAGGAGGTTGAGATTCAGCGCCGCTCAGGGCCGCAGAACCTGTTGCGCCTGTTGCCCGACGAGTTTACCCGCGAGGAGTATATGCTGATGCGCCAGCAGCAAGGCAGGCAGGGCGACGGCGACAGTACCCTGCGCCAGTGGCAGACGCGCCACCACATAGTGTACGACGAGGTGAGTGGCCGATACTGTAAAACAGAGGAGTTTAAACGGAAATACGCTAAGCTATGATTAGTATTGAAAATTCCCGACAATGCTTTGTGCGGCTCTGGCTACTGCTGGAGCGCACAAGGCGCCTGCTGGGCGGGCAGTGCAAGCGCTACTGTATACGCAATGTGCTGAAGGCGTGGTTCGGTCCGCAGGCCAGTGATAACATGATATGGGAGGTGTGCCATCAGTGCGGACAGGAGGGCTGGAACGAGCTGCAAAAGCCGAGTCTCTATCCCCGCCAGCATCGCGAATTGCTGCGCGCCATCGTAGCCGTCCGCACCGGCATCAGCTACTATCGCATAGATCTGAAAGCCCTCGACGCCGCCTACAGCATAGCCTTCCCAAACAGTACACCAATTAACGTAAACAAAAAGAAAAGAAATGGAACCAATAGTACAATTGAATAGTCAAGCAAAACTGAGTGCCCACTTTATTCTAGGCGAGATGACAAGAAGCAATAGTCATCCCGAAGTGTATAACATCCCTACCCATGAGGCAATCGCAAACCTTAAGAGGGTATGCGAATGGCTGGAGGTGCTTCGCAAGCGTTATAACGAAAAATATGGAGTGGGCGAGGAGCCTATCCGTATCAACTCAGGTTATCGCAGTCCGCAACTTAATAAGAAAATAGGTGGCGTGGCTGGAAGCAACCACCTTACCGGTTGCGCGGTAGATATACGCGTGCTGGGCATGGAGCAGCTTATCCGCTATGCTACGATCCTGCTGGATTACGCAGACGAGAGCCATCAAGACTTCGATGAGCTGCTGATAGAGCGAAATCGCTACGGCGCCATCTGGCTACACTTCGCCGTGCGCCCCTTCTCTAATCGCCGCAAGGTCGCGTTTATAAATGCTTAATAATTTTATTTTACCACCTTCTTTCCATCGATTATGTATATACCCTTAGGTAGGGCAGATGGGTCGGTGCCGCGGGGGCGGCCCTGCAGGTCGTAGATGGTACCGGCGCGTTGTGATGGCACTATCTGTACGTGACTTATGCCGCTGGAGCCTAACTGGAGCGATTGTTCGGCAGTCCACATCGAATAGTGATTTTCTGCATCCTTGGCACGCACTCGATAAGTGTATTGTGCCTCGGGGTTAGGGCAATCTACGGTGATGCTGTTGGTATCGGTGTCGAGAATAGTGGTTTTGACCACTTCTTTACCTTTATTTGGCACACCATTATACAACTCATCTGCAGTCCAGATGCCATCATAGATAGTTAGATGCTTGAGATATAACTGTCTAAGGGGCTCTAGTCCAAATGCGAAGTAGTCGAAGTTGACAGAGGGGGAATATATATAGTACTTTCCCGACCCGGTTACCTCGAAACCACCAACGTCTTCTGTGGTTTCTTTGTCTCCTTCATTATAATAGCGAAAATATGTAGCGCACATAAACTTAGTTTTGCCATCAGGTATCTCCACGTCAAGTTCAACAGTTATATCCTTTGATAACGGTACATCATAGAAAGCCGTAAATACATAACCAACTAAATTGGAGGTGCCGATTTGTAGCTTGTGGGGCGATGTAAACAGATTGACGCCAGACCAGTAATCAAGATCATAATCTTTCAGATTACGATAGATATCAGCTGTTCCGACAGTATCTGTTTGTGTCTTTGCAAGGTCAAAATCCATATTGACGGCGTCTGAAGGACTATCGGCGTACTTTTCGTGTATCTTCTCGTTCAACTCAAGTTGATAGCCTATGGCATCATTTACAGTTGCCCATGTGATGTTGAAAGATGGCTGGCCTGCCACCTGGGTAGCCTCGGCCGATTCTGGAATATCAAGTGCAGGACGCATAGCTACAAACGAAATCAATCCATCCTCGCTCTCAGTGATATTGTCGATAGGCTTGTTCATATAGTAACTGCCATCGGCGTTAGCGTTGTAGAGAGTGGAGGCAGGTGTGCTATAGTTGGTAAGGGCGGTGTTTCCTGATGAACCAGGGAACATGTCGCCCCATAGTGAATTATAGCTGGAATTTCTATATTCGTTATCTGCGGCGATAACAGTCATGCGTTGATGGTCGGGATCATTGTTTATTGTGTTATAAACCCACGCTTTTCTATCATAATCCACGTGCACCACCAGAAGTCCGTGGCCCGGCAAACTTGCGTCGAAACCGATGTTCTGGCGATTCTCCAGCAGATAATACTCATTCTTGTTGCCCTCGTTGTACAGCACATAGCACTCGGGGCTCTCGGCCAGTGGCTTCATGCCCGCTATCTGCGTCATGTCGCCCTTGAGCTCTGTGGGCTCCAACCATCCGCAGAACCAGCGCTCGTAAGATGTATATCCCGCAGGTGTACGGGAGTTGTTATTATAGTTGCCGCTGTCCATCACATCCCAATTAGCCATACCATAGTTACCCATGTAGCTGGTATCGTACATATCAGGAAGTCCCAGGCAATGACTGAACTCATGGCAGGCTTGGCCGATACCATCCATGTTGCCAATACTCTTGATGCCGTCGCCCATCAATTCGGATGAACATCCATATACACCAATGCTTTTGCCGTTGTATACGATGTTTTCGTCTATATATTTAAGCGTGTACTCATGGGGCCAAATGGTTTCTAAAGGAGCGCCCTGGGATTCAGCATAGCCAGCATAGATGATAAACACCTGGTCTACCTCGCCATCCTCATCCCAGTCGTAGTTAGTGAAGTCAACGTCGGCCGACGCACTTTTGACAGCCTCCTTCACCAGCTCTTCGGGATGAGCATCTAGTCCATTCTCATCATTGGTGCCATAATAGGCCATAGGTTTCTTAGAGGTATAGGGCCCCATAACGTCGAAGTCGATTTCCAACTTACCGTAGCTCTGCGCGAGGAAATAATCCCTTACCGAACCCGCCATGCCGTTGTCGTGATAGCCCGGCTCATTGAAGAAACGGTTGTAAGCCTGCTGTGGCTCGGGGGTAACAAACTCCAGGTCATTAAACTGCATCAGGATTACTAGTCCGCGACGCTTGCCTGTGATGGCATTTGTGGGGTCGCCTACACCTCGGGTACGGGATGGGCGAGCAATCATGCGGGCCTGTCGGCGTTTGGTCCAGGTTTTGCTTACCTGCTCTGCAGTCATAGGTTGCAACTTATCGCCTGGCAGCAACTTGAAGGCAGCGCCCGAGTCGTCGGTATAAAACGAGAAGTGCTCATCGCCGCGCAGCGTAAGTTCTACTACTGTGCCATCAGCCTGGCGTACTATTCTCTTTGCGCCGGGTTTGGCCGGTACCGCCTGAGCCGAGGTGGCTGCAAGGCAGAAAAAAATCGTGGTTAATATACTCTTAGTATTCATAAGCATTATTCTACAATATAATCTTCGTCTGAGGGATCGTAAGGTTGGAATGATACATACCACGTGCCATCAGATTCTTCATTAATCTGTGCCTCTACTGTTCCATCCTCTGATTGGTACATCCAGCATTTGCAATCGGGCATCGAAGGGTATTCCAAACGAGCCTTGTAGGTGTAACCCATTTTCAAGAGTTCGTCTCTCATCACTGAGTGGCTTAAAACGCCACCAAAATAAACATATTGCACTAAGCTCAAATTCTTTCCGTCTTCAGTTTCATAATAATAGAATACCATGTTGGGACCAGCATTGAAACTGTCATACCACTCATGGTTCTCTTCTAAGTAACCTAAAGGACGATCCAAATTCCAGCTAATCCAGTATTCGTTGTTGGCTGCAATATGTTTTCGCACCTCGTCGATTGATGCGCCGAACTTAAGGTAAGGATAAATGGCATACGGGCTTTCGGCACGCTTTTCCAGCCAGGCGTCCAGTCCCTGATATGTGCCGCAATACAACTGTTTGATCTGCTGTGGATCGTTGTCAAGATAGACAACATACTTGCCTCCAGGCTTCAGTGTAGTAGAGCCTCCCTGCCACATGTAAGCTTCATTCTCTCCCTGCTTTCCCCTGTAAATATCCAATAGCACTGGCTTATCCACGCAATACAGCGAGAAGCTCTTCCATGATACATCACCCTCGATGACTGCGCCTTCTTTGTCGCCTAACATATTCAGCCGCCTTCCGTCATAATCTGCTACGTCGAGCTGATTGCCACCTGTACGGCTAGGGTCGAGGTAGATGCCGTTGAGGGCAATCCAGTTGCTCAGTATCAACCTGTTGACGTTGTCTTCCTTTGTTAGGCCTTTCACCTGTGACTCGATTATGGCTCCTAAGGCCTCTGTACTTACCTCGGCCTGCAGGATACCGTCCTTCACCGTCACCGTCTGTGTGGCTCTGCCAAGCGACATATATGGCGGCATCAAGGCATCGTTGGGTATGGTCATTTCGACTTCAGCCAGGTTTTCCTCATTCTTCAGCGTCCACACAGGCTCGCCCATTACGCCCGTCTGTATGGCCATCAGGGTGTATGTGCCGTCGGCAACATCAGTAACATTGATGTAAATAGGAGCCAGTGTGTGCGATTGCTCGGTAAACTTGGCTTTCAGGCTGCCCTGCTGGTCGTAGAGTAACACGGTGGCGTAGATGTAGTTCTTGCTGTCGGCAAGAAACTCGTTGATCTCGTCGGTGATGCCAAGCTGCTCATACAGCGCAGCAGTCTTAACTGTCACCACATCCTTTCCGCCATCAGGCGTAGCGGGGTTGTCATCGTTTGCGCACGATGTGAATACGCTCTGACCGCAGATGAAGATGGCGGCAAGCATCCATTGTAGCTTTTTCTTAATCATAGTGATAGTTTTTTTAGTGGGGGTATACATTATTTATTATTATAAGATTTCAGTTCTTCGTTTAGTGCGGCGTTCTCGTTGTGCAGCTTGGTTAGCTCGTCTTTTAGTATCAGGTTCTCGCGGATAAAGGCCGAGAAGTTTATCATCAGCTCCTTGTTGCGCCAATGATAGAAGAGCAGCATGATGACGAGTGCCAGAATGACCAGCGCTACGATGCAAGAGATGATGATCGAAATGATAACTATTGTATCCATAAACGTCGTACTGTTAATTTGATTTCGATGGCAAATATACGACAAGTTTGCGGAACGCTTGTCAGCATTCCGCAATACTTTGTAAGGATTCCGCAAAACCTTGTAAAACCTTATATTTTAGCCACCTTACGATACTCTGAAGGCGTCATCTTGTAGCGATTACGGAACTGCTCGTTGAAGGTAGTTCGGTTGGCAAAACCGCTCAGCTCGGCAATGAGCGAGATAGAATCGTTGGTATCCGTAAGCAGTCGGGCGGCATGGTCCACTCGGTAGCTGTTGATAAAAGCATTGGTGCTAAGATTGTCGGAGCACTCGCGGATGGCGTCATCCACATAGCGGTGGTTGGTGCCAAGCATCGTGGCCAGACTATCGCGGTTCAGATCGGCATCGGTATATGGTTTCTCGTTGTCCATCAGCTCTACTATGCGGACGAAGAGTTGCTGGCCTGGTGTGCGCTCCTTTTCGGGCTGGTGCTCCAATTGCTGTATGTCGCGCACCTCGCGGCGCTGCTCGCGGATAGTCATTTCGTAGAGTTCGCGATTCTTGTTGACCATCCGGCGGTGTGCTATCGTCAGGCGCCACAGGGCAATCAATATGACGATGGTGATGGCAACGAGCGAGAATGAGAGGATGCGATACACGGTGGTCTTCATCTCTTCGTCCTTCAGTTGCAGTTCCTTTTCCTGCGTCTTCATCTGCTGGGCATATTTCAGCGTTTCGGCCTGACGCTCGCGCTGCACCAGACTGTCGGTGATGACCTGATAGCGGGATAATGACTGAAAAGCTTCGCTGTGGCGGCCGATAGTGTTGAGGCCGTCGGCATACATCTGCAGCAAGCTGGCATAGTCTTGCGAAATGGTATCCTCTTGCTCGCGGATGTAGGGCTCCAGACGATTGTATATCTGCTGTATGCGCTCGGCATTGCCCGCCAAGGCATAGTAACACAGTATGTCGCTCTGATTCTCAGGCAGTTGTCCGGCCTCGGTCTGCTCGAAAGCCTCTGCCGTGCGGCGGGCTCCGGCCTTGTCGCCAGCGCGATGCTGGCAGTAGGCCAGTACGCTGTAGGTGTAGGCTCGCTGCTGGTCTATCCATCCGGCAGGAGCCGTGGTGTATTCGCGCTCGATGCGGGCCATGACCTGCAACCGCTCTTGCAGTAGCTTGACAGCTTCGGTATATTTGTCGGTGCTGGCCAGAAAGCGTGCAATGCTGCCAAGTTCATATGAGAGATTGGGCAGCGGCTGAATGCTGTCGCGGGCAGCTTCGCGATAGATGTTGAGCGAGCGGTACATATAGTCTAGCCCGCTGCCAGTCTGTATATGTTCCATCACCTTGCCTGCTTCGAAGTAGAAGTCGGCTTCGTTGAGTTTATGCCCCAGATTATGAGCCATCTCGGCACCCTTGATGGCGTACTGCACTGCTTCCTGATAGGTCTCAGGATTCTTGTTGCAGACTGTTACCATGAGTGAGATAGTCTTCTGTCGTATTGTGTTATTGGCCACGGGGTTCTGGTTGTCAAGTATCTGCTGGCACAGGGCGCGCACTTTTTTCATGTCTTCCACCTTGGGGCCGTTAAAGTAGATAGTAGCTCGCATCCAGTTGGCATAGTTAGCATCGGCCAGTCCACGCATCTCGGCAGTATCAATCATCGCGAATGCACGCTCGGGCTGCTCCATCAGGTATTGTCGGATATTCTCCCACCGATATATACTGTCGCCCTCAGAGCCACGGCCCGAAGTACCATTACCTGTGCAGCCAATAATCATCTGCGCGGTGCATACAATAATAATGTATAATAATCGTTTCATCTGTTAGTTTATGACTACGCCTGCAAAGGTACGAATACTTTCTGATAATTCCAAATAAAGTGGCAAGGAATTTTTACTCCACGAAATACAGTTGCGACAGTGTGACAGTAAAAAATTATCCCTCGCCAGGTGGCGGGGGATAACTATTATAGATATGTGGAGTGGGGGATTAGTCCTCCCAGTTCTCCTGAGACTTGCGGATGTAAGTCTTGTAGCGCAGCTGAGCCATCTTCTGTGCCTCAGCGAACAGCTCCTCGGCCTCGTTAGGATAAGCCTTCTTAACAGAGAGGTAACGAACCTCACCGAGCAGGAAGTCGTGGAAGTTCTCCCAGTTAGGCTCCTTAGAGTCGAGGCTGAATGGGTTCTTGCCTTCCTCAGCCAGAGCTGGGTTGTAGCGCCACAGGTGCCAGTAACCGCACTCAACTGCCTTCTTCTCCTCGGCCTGGCTCTTACCCATACCGCCCTTGGCCTTCAGACCGTGGTTGATACATGGAGCGTAGGCGATGATGATTGAAGGTCCGTGCCAAGCCTCAGCCTCGCGGATAGCCTTGA
>JAEEGJ010012064.1_pt1 | contig 21575 bp, 21 predicted proteins | sample 8958761 | NCBI WGS metagenome assembly JAEEGJ01 (sample SAMN16246546, study PRJNA631951) | gut metagenome | biome: gut microbiome; feature: rumen; material: RS-attached | host: Bos | place: Iran: Karaj | collected 2018-10
ACAATAAACAAAAGACATTAGACAAATGGGAAATCCACTACGGGACTTTTACCATGCCACCTGAATTTTGGGCAGAATACCCACATGTCCCACCGCAAGTCGTCATTGTTGACGACCGCACCCACACACATCAGCTTTGTGCAACCAAATTCAACCGTGTTTTAGGATTGAGCAAGCTTTATGACCGTTATGAACTGAGACCTGGAGACACCATCAAGTACACGCTTGATATTGAAAACACAGCGTTGCATCTCACTTGCCCACGAAAAAGCATTTTCGGTTTCATAAAAGCAAGAAAAGAGAAACACCAAAGAAGCATTTGAAGACCCAAGCTTCCATCTTTATCCTTTCCACAACCTCTATGACAACCGACATTTCAGTCTCTATGATCTCGTTTATTTGAGCGAGTTTGAGTTTGAGATTTGTATTCGGTTGGATGGGGGGATTGTGATGCCCGAATAAAAAGCATTGCAGTGAGGGTGCATTAGAAAAACTTTTATATTTGTAGACCCTTGGACAAGAAAATGACTTATTTCAATAAATTGATTATCAACCAACAAAAATACGCAAGGAAAAATAATTGAAAAAAAAGTAAAAATCAGACTAAGTTTTTCAGATAAGATAGTTATAGCAGATAATACATATAATAACATTATCTTATGAACACAAAAAACACATTGAAAATCTACGAAAAGAAAAGCGGCTACCAGTTCTTTTTCATCAGAAAAGAACTGCAACCTTTGTTTGACAACCTTGGAGTGTTTACTTTGATTTGCTCTGATGGTACACACTACAGCAACCTTAATGTCACCAAATCAGGTAAAGTCCAAAGGTACTTTATTTTTGCAAGTGAGTTTTTTAATGAACATCCTAGACTGCAAAAACATGCAGAGATTCCCTTTTCGGTTGACAATGCCAAGGGAATCGTAAGAATTGTACTTTCTTAGTTTAGCGTATATCACTAATAATCAAATTATTCTTCTATATGAAAAAAGGTAAACTTACTAACTCTGATGTGACAAGAAATTTTATCGTCCTTGACAAAAGCGTTCATGGTCTTTTCAAGCACCTTGTTGAACATAAAATCAAAATTGTAGACCAAGATGATTGCGAATTCTTTTTTGACGTAAAAAGATATAAAAATGGGCAATTGTTTTTAACTCAAACTCAAGATTTTATTGATCAATGGAATCTGAAAGAAAGTGACGAAATCCAGTTCAAATATGATGACAGAATTGATTCTTTTGTCGTCAATATCAAGAAAAACGACTATGGTCATAGTAAAAAAGACACATCAACATTGAATACTGCATTGATAGATGAAAACAAAAAACAAATACTATTAGGTTCGATTTCTGAAACTTACAGTTCCATAGTTAATGAATACGATAATATTTTTAATACGAAAGGTTACCTACCAACAAAAGTAGCCCAGTCTTCTCTCATCATCAATGGCTTTACAGAAAGGAATCTTACTTTCAACTTTTGCCATAGTTATTTAAAGAATCATCATAACGCAATAGTGTGGCAAGAAATCCCAATAAAAGAAGTTGACAGACAGCATGTAGATTCTATCATTATTGATATTGACAACGACTGGATAATCTATCTTGAAGCAAAAAGATTGTATGACATCACTCATTTTAAGTTCCTTTTAGATGACCTCAAGAGGATTATGAACTATCATTCAGACATCCCTCTTCCTCTGAATCACCCGACAAATAAAGCGGTTGTTTTGTTAGCCGACCATTATTTCCATGGTGAATGCAAAAAGAAAGAGGACAAAACGAATTATTACGACAAGTTCTTTTCTGGTCAAAAAGTCACATTGCCTGAAACCAATGAGGATTATCCAAAGTTGTCTGAAAACACTAATATATTCAATCAAGTTTCTCCCATCACCATTTGTGGAGAAAACAAATATAATATCAATATCAAGGATGAACTTGTTTATACTGTTTATTGTGGTGTTTACTTCATAAATGAAATGGAAAAGAAATAAGGTTTTCTGTGTTCAAAGACTTCTCTTTTGTTTTTTTTCTCAAAGCCCTAAAAACTCTGCCTAAATTTGGCGGAGTTTTGTTTTTGTTTTGCCGACGAAATCAACAAAACAAAAGCATCATGAAAGAAAAATCAACCGCATTGCTCGACATTGAAAAGATTGTCAAAGCATCAGAAGACTCACAAATGAAAGGCCAATTCATGGCAAAAAACGCACAACCGCTTGAAAGGATTGCCAACAAATTGGGAATCAACAAGGAACAGGCCACTTTGTTCGCCATCATCGCCTACTCGTCATATTGCTCCACGTGTTCCCTTTCTGACATCAAACGCCACCTTGACTGCAAAGACCTCGACATGCTCCGGCTTGCTCCCGACCTCAAAGCACTTCTTCAGGCAAGACTCATACGGAGCAATGGAAAAAGAGGATTGTATAGCGAAGAAAGTTACTACGTGCCAGAACACATCCTAAATTGCTTGTTGAACGATACGGAGATTGAGAAACAAGAAATAGGCAACCTCAACTTTGAAACATTCATTCTGCAATTAGACTCGATATTCAAGGAAAAGGACGAGAAGGAGACCTCGTTTGAGTGTTTCGTCTATGATGTCCGTGAACTCATTACGACCAACCCACAATTGGATTTTGCCACAAAACTTGACAGACTGAACTATAACGACAAAGAACTTGTCTTTCTTCTGAAATTCTGCCTCAGCACACTCATCGACAGGGAAGAAAAACTTGAATTCCGTGATTTTGAAGACCTTTTCGACAATGAGCGACAAGCAAAGGCGGAGTTTAATCTGCTACGCAACGGCCAGCATCGGCTCTTTAAGGACAAGTTGGTAGAGCCAGCAGGCCATGAGCTTTTTGGTGGTGACACCTTCCGCCTGACCGAACACGCCAAGGAAACTTTGCTGCCCAAGAATTGCCTCAAACAAGCACCTGTTGACCTTGATGAACTCACATTAGCTGCAAGCATTGCCGAGAAAAGGCTGTACTATAATGCCAACGACCAAGCCCAAATAGAGCGGCTGAAAAGCCTGCTGCAACCGACATCATTCAGCGACATCAGGCTCAGGATGAAGCAACAAGGAATGCGCAGCGGCTTTGCTTGCCTGCTGTATGGCGCGCCAGGAACGGGAAAGACAGAAACCATGCTGCAAATTGCCCGCGCCACGGGTCGAAACATCATGCAAGTCAACCTTTCGGAGATGCGCAGCAAGTGGGTGGGCGAAAGCGAGAAAAGGGTGAAGGCCGTTTTCGACCGTTACCGCAATTTCGTGGAGTATTGCGACAAGGAACCCATCCTGCTTTTTAACGAGGCTGACGGCATCATTGCAAAACGTTCCACCAACGCCATCCATGCCGTTGACCAAATGGAAAACACCCTGCAAAACATCATTCTGCAAGAGATGGAAACTCTGGACGGCATTATGATGGCCACCACCAACCTGACACAAAACATGGATTCGGCCTTTGAGCGTCGTTTTCTTTACAAGATCAATTTCCATAAGCCCGACCTTGCCACACGTCTCCACATTTGGCGAAGCATGATGCCCAACCTTCCCGAAAACGATTTGGCCATCCTTGCTGAACGTTACGACTTCAGCGGCGGTCAAATGGAAAACATCACGAGAAAAGCCACCGTCGAGCATATCCTGACCGGCCAAATGCCTAGCCTTGAAACGCTCATCGGCTTTTGCGAAGAAGAAAACATCGTTGAAAACAGACCGAGGATTGGGTTTTAGTATGTCCGTAAAAACCTTTACCTTTGCCCTCGAAAAGCAAACCGTTTATGGACAAACTCATCAAATGCATTTGGATTGCCAACACCATCGCCGACCGGCGCGACGCAGGCATCACGCTGAAGGAACTCAACGACCGCTGGACGCGGGACGACGACAACGACTCTATCCCCGAGAGGTCGTTTCACAACTACCGCCAATATATTGCGGACGTGTTCGGCATTGACATTGAGTGCGACAAAAGCCGCAATACCTACTACATCCCCCAAGGCGAGCGTGAAGAAATGCTGGGCAACGATTTGAAGATGTGGCTTCTGCATAGTTTCGCCATCAACAACAGGCTTTCGTCAGACCTTGACTTGCGAAAAAAGGTGCAATTTGAGCACATACCAGGCGGCATCGAGCATTTAGAGCCGCTCATGGAAGCCTTGGAGAAGAGCCTTGAAATCGAGATGCAATACAGGCGGTACTATGGCACCGATGACATCAAACATTACCGCTGCAAGCCGCTTGCCCTGAAGCTATTCAAGCAAAGGTGGTATCTAATAGCCCTCAACGAGAAAGAAGAGATTCGTTGCTATGCCTTAGACCGTATCGACTCGCTCAGCATCACGGAAAAAACCTTTAAGGATCCAGAGGATTTTGACTTGCAGAAGCATTTCCAAGACGCTTTTGGCATCTATGTTGAACCAGAGCTAAAGACAGAAGAAATCCTTGTCAAGGTTGACAAAGACCAAAGCAATTTCCTGAAAAGTTTGCCTTTGCACCACAGCCAGCGCATCATCGAAGAAACTGACGATTATTCCATCTTCTCTTGGCGACTGAAGCCTTCTTACGACTTCATCCAGCAACTGCTTACGATGAATGCGCACATTGAGGTGCTGGAGCCGATTTCGCTGAGGAAGAAGATGAAAGGATTGCTGGAAGAGATGCTGTCAAAATATTGAAAAAAAACGAATTTTTATGCAAATCATAAACACCAATTTTCAGATTTGCATAAAACTACTAAGAAAAAAGGAGCACCAAACGGCACTCCTTTCCCGTATTAATTTGTATTTCAGTAATTTTACTCCGTCGGCAAAGCCTTAAATCCATTACCCATAATCTCGGAGCTTTCAATCACGTTGACGAAAGCGTTCGGGTCGAGGAAACGGAGGTTGGCTTTCAACTTCACCAAGTCGCTGCGGTTGAGGGTGACGTAAATCATCTTGCGCTCGGCACCTTGGTAGAGGCCACTGCCTGCGAATACTGTACCGCTGCGGTCTAAGTCCTTAAGGATGAAGTTGCGCACCTCCTCGATTTTGTCGGTGACAATGAAAGCCGTCTTGTAGCTCTTCACGCCTTCCACGACGAGGTCGATGACCTTGCCTTCGATATAAATCAGAAGGATGGAATAGATAGGCAGGCGGATGTCCTCGAATGCAATCAAGGTGGTAAGTGAAATAATGCTGTCAACAACCATCACAAGCGTACCAAGGCTGATCTTGGTGTATTTATGGATAATCATGGAGATGATGTCGGAGCCGCCCGAAGTGGCACCAGCACGGAATATGACGCCGATGGCCACACCATAGATGAGGCCGGAAACGATGGTATTCAAGAAGAAATCGGGCATGAAGTAGCGTTGAACATCACCTTCCAAGAAGAACAACGACGACTGCATCTCCGTGTCGAAGAAAGCGCCGTCATGGATGAGGGGTGCATAACCCCACCATGTTTCAAGGATATAGGTGAACACGGGTATCAGGATGACCGAAATGATGGTCTTGATGCCGAATTTGGGACCAAGGATGATGGTACCGATGATAAGCAAGGGGATGTCCATAGCGATGCCTGACACAGAGATTTTCCATCCCCACAAGGCATTGAACACGTTGGCGAGACCATACACACCGCCAGGCGCCAAGTGGTAGGGATTCACGAACATCACATCGCCGACGGCAAAAAGAGCCGAACCTAACACCAACAAGGCATAGGCAATAATCTGTTGCTTCAATTTCTCGTTTTTCATAACTCAAACAATTATGATTCAGTTAATTAAATTAAAATGTTAGCTTTTTGAAGCGGCAAAGATACGAAATTTCCAAAATCTTACTATTTTTGCAACCCAAAATAGGACCCGTAGTTTAATGGATAAAATAAAGGATTCCGGTTCCTTAGCTCAGGGTTCGATTCCCTGCGGGTTCACCACACGGCAAATCATCAGGCCATGAAAATCCTTATCATTGAGGACGATAACAGTTTGAGAGAACTGATGCAACAAGCTTTGGCGGACGACAGCCACATCATAGAAACTGCCGCCAATGCTACTACAGCCATGATGAAAGCCGACCTCTACGACTACGACTGCATCCTTTTGGACATCATGCTGCCCGATGGCAACGGGCTTGACGTGTTGCGCCATCTCAAGGATGCCCGCAAAGAAACAGGTGTCATCATCATTTCAGCAAAAGATTCACTTGAGGACAAGGTGACTGGCCTCGACCTCGGCGCCGACGACTATCTCACCAAGCCTTTCCACATTGCCGAGCTCTCAGCCCGCGTGAAAAGCGTTTTCAGAAGGAAGCAGCAACATGGAGAGAACTTCGTCGAATTCGGCAACGTGAAGATTTTGCCCGAAACGCGACAAGTTCTCGTCAATGGACAGTCCATAGAACTGCTGAAAAAGGAATTCGACATTCTCCATTTCTTCATGACCCGTCCAGAACGCGCCGTCAGCAAAAGCACCTTGGCCGAATCCGTTTGGGGCGACTACATCGACCAGGCCGACAACTACGACTTCATCTATGCCCAGATGAAAAACCTGCGCAAGCGCCTCACCGAAGCACAAGCCAACATTGAAATCTCGACCGTACACGGCTACGGCTACAAATTGGAGCAGCAATGAAACTCTCGCGCCGCATCATATTGTCGATTTCAGGAGTGTTGCTTCTCCTCTTTGCCTTGTGGGCACTCGTCTTCTACCAATCCAGCAAGCGACGCATTTATGGGCGTATCGATAAAGTACTGGTTGAGCAATCCGACAAAATCATCAAGCGTTTTCTTGAAATCGACAGCCTTCCCAACTCCCTTTCAGGGGTTTCGGGGACGGTTGATTTCTCTATCGAAAAGGTCTTCCCGGAATATGCCGAAAGCCACCAAACACCTGTTTTTCAAAGCAATGAAGAATACATAGATGCCATTCAGAACACGGAAACGGTCAGGGAAATGACGCAGGTTTTCCAAAAACGGGGCATCAACTACGAACTAACGCTAACCACTGAAGTCTTTGCCTGGAACAAGACCCTCGACTTTGCCGTTTTCAGCATCCTCATCCTCGCCATCATTCTCCTCTTGGCCATCATCAGCATTGTCAGCTTCATAATTGTCAGGAACATGAAGCCCATCTATCGGCTCACCGATTGGCTCAGGCACCGAAAGACCGACGAAGACATTCCTCAACCCGACAGCAACATCAAGGCTCAGGAATTCAAGGAAATAGAATCAGCCGTTTTGGAATCCTCAGAAAAAACGAGACAGGTTTTTGAAGCACAGAAAAGCTTTATCGGCAATGCCTCGCACGAGATTCAGACTCCATTGGCCATTTGTCGCAACCGCCTCGAACTTTTGGTTGACGAAACCCAACTCACCGAGCACCAACTGAGCGAAATCGAAAAGACATTGGACACTCTGGGCTACATATCGCGACTCAATAAATCATTGCTCCTCTTGTCGAAAATCGACAACCACCAATTCAAGGGGGAAACCGAAATTAGAATCAACCAGATTGTAAACCAAGCACTTGAAAACCTCAAGGAAATCTACGAAAGCCTTAACATCAAGGTAGACATCGTCGAGAAACAACACATCAGGACCCACATGGATCCAACCTTGGCCTCCTCGTTGGTAAACAATCTGCTGAAAAACGCTTTCGTCCACAACAAAAAAGATGGATACATCTCCATCATATTGAACGACAACACCTTGTCTGTTGCAAATTCGGGAATCGAGGAAGCATTGGATGCCAGTATTGTTTTCCAGACTTTCTACAAAAAAGGCGAAAACAGTAGCTCAACGGGCCTCGGCCTCGCCATCTCAAAAGCCATTTGCAACGAATATGGTTTTGAAATCAGCTACAAATTCGTGCAGAACCAGCATGTCTTTAGCGTGAGGTTCAAATAAGCAAAAACCCCATTTCAGATTTTTTTCAGAAACATTTCGGACTATTGCAGCCGAAATACGCCTTCGATATGGTGAATAAAGTGATAGTCATATTAATTAACTTGTTGATTTTCAGCCTTCCATTGCAAATCAACTATGACCATCGCTTTATTAATTTCGAAGATCTTCCGACTAAAGCAAAATCTTTTGTCAGAACCTATTTTGGCCATTATGACATCCATTTTGTCAAGATTGAAATGACGATGACGAGAACCGACTATACCGTGCAATTCGAGAACGGCATGAAAATCGAGTTCAACAGCAACGGTGATTGGGACGAAGTGAACAGCCCATCCGATTGCCTTCCATCGGATTTTCTCAACAATATGATTATCAACCATTTAAACAAAAACTATCCAGATTATTGTCTCCATGTTATTTCAAAGGGCAAACACAAATTTGAGGTAGAGCTGACAAATGGACTGGAGCTCGTTTTCAATAAAAAAGGTGAGTTTCTCCGATATGATCACAAAATATTACAAAATAACACTTAACAAATAAAGAAGATGAAGAAACAACTGATTATCGCCACCTTAGCAGCATTAGCCCTCATTGTGACGGCCTGTGGCAAAAAATTAGGAGCTGCCAACAACGACGACACTACGCCTAAGACTTCCGTAAACCAAGAATGGAATGTGAAGGAAGTCAGCACAGTCATCGACAACAAGGACATCAGTCCCGAAATCGTGAAGTTCGTTGAGACCCATTTCCCGAAAACCAGCATTTCAAATTGCCAAAAAACGGAGCACCTTTACAAAGTGAGCCTCAACGATAAAACCAGCATCGAATTCAGTCCGAAGTTTGAGTGGACAAAGGTAAAATGCGAAAATTCAACCATTTATAAGACCGTTCCAGAAAGCATCGTACCCAAGGAAATTGCCGCCTATGTTGTCGAGAACTATCCCCATAAATCCATTGTGGAGGTTGAGAAGACAAGATACGGCTGGGAAATCGAGTTAGACAACAGCGAGGAATTCAGGCTTGACTACAAATTCAATGTACTTCTTGAAGGAAAAAGCTACCTCAACAGTCCGGAAATCCAAACTTTCGTTGCCACACACTTCCCCAAGGCCAAAATTCGGAGTGCGCAACAATTTGAAGACGAAATTGAGGTGAGACTCACAGACAACACGGAAATCGACTTCTATCTCAACTTCGACTGGAACAACATCGATTGCGAGGATGCCCTCATTTACGAGAGTGTGCCCACCGAACTCGTCCCTGAACACATCACCACCTTCGTGAAAAAGAATTATGTCCACAATTACATCCAGGAAATTGCAAGAGAGCCACAAGGCGGCTGGAAAATCGAACTCAACAATAATATGATATTCATGTTTGACGGCAAGTACAACCTCACTGGTATTGAAAACAAATACTAATAACGAAGCCGTCGTTATTGAAACAAAACGCGGCCTGAATTGATTCGGGCCGTGTTTTGTTTTTACTGTCCCTTCTCCGTGATTATCACATCAATTGCCCCGACACCGAACTTGGTGGATGAGAGGAGCATATCCCCAACACGTTTCAAGGATATAGGTAAACACGGGTATCAGGATGACCGAAATGATGGTCTTGATGCCGAACTTGGAGCCAAGTGGTAAGGATTCACGAACATCACATCGCCGATGGCGAAAAGAGCCGAACTTAACACCAACAAGGCATAGGCCAGAACTTGCCACCTCAATTTCTCATTTTTCATAACTCAAACAATTATGAATCAGTTAATTAAATTAAAAACATGCTTTTTAAAGCGGCAAAGGAACGAAATTTCCAAAAACTTACTATATTTGCACCCGAAATAGGATCCGTAGTTTAATGGATAAAATAAAGGATTCCGGTTCCTTCGCTCTGGGTTCGATTCCCAGCGGGCTCACATATTTAGAACAAACTTTCAAAACAATTAAAAATGAAAAAACTAAGTATCATCACCACATTCATTGCTATTCTCTTTTGCAGCGTAACTGCAGCAACGGCACAAAACAACAACAGCAACCCTGAAATAACCAAGTTCGTTGGTCAGTACTTTCCCAAGGCCACCGTTCAATCGGTGATTCCTGACGAAGACGACATTGACGTCATTCTTAGTGACTTCACTAAGATCGAGTTCCGCCTCAACTACGAATGGAAGAAAGTGGACTGCGAACATGCAACCACCTACACCAGTGTGCCCGCCACGCTTGTTCCCGAACAAATCACAACCTACGTGACATCTAATTTTCCCAACACCCTTATCAAAAAGCTTGAAAAGAAACACTTTGGTTGGGAAATCGAGCTGAATAATGGGCTAGAGGTTAACTTCAACAACAATTTCAACGTAACCAAGATTGACGACTAATAATTTACAATTATGAGAAAAGCATTGGCAATAGCTTTATTCATCAGCATTGTCCTGACCAACACTTCATGTAACAGTGACAAAAAGACCGTGTTCATGAACAATTTTGTGCACACCTATTTCCCCAACATGGAAATCATTGCCAGCATCAAGGACGGTTTCGGTTATGATGTCACGTTAAGCGATTACACCCAAATCAGTTTCGATGGCAACCTTTTCGGCAAACTTGATTGGGACGAAGTGGACTGTAGACACGCCAATACGAACACAACAGTTCCCGCCGCATTGGTTCCCGCGGAAATCACCAATTTGGTGAACAAACTCCATGGAAGCCAATCCATTGCGAAGATCGCTAAAGATGACCGTGGTTGGGACATCGCGCTAACCAACGGCATTGAACTCGAGTTCGACAAGAGGTTTAATGTCGTTGACATGGACGATTAGTCGGATCTGACAACAAAAAAAGCGGTTTGGAAATCCAGACCGCTTTTTTTGTGACATTACGAGCGCTTTAGGCTTTACTTTTCTCTATCAGTAATCATCACATCAATTGCCCCGACTCCGAACTTGGCAATGCTGGCCATGCGGTTTTCGGTGTTCTTGTAATTCTTCAGTTCCTCAATGATGGCGTTTTTCAGCACGCCGTTGCCCACGCCATGGATGAAAGTCACTTTGTTGTATTCGGCGGCAATGGCACTGTCAAGCATCTTCTTGAAATAATCCGTCTGGATCTTGAACATATCGTGGCTCGACATACCTAAAATATTGTCGACCAATTCGCCGATGTGCAAGTCAACGATAGCCTCACCTGGAGCGACCTTGTGTTTGTCGATGGGTGCTTCTTGCTTCACCAAAGTCTTGGCAGGAGCTTGTGAACCAACGCCTTCCTTCATGATTTTGGTGAAATCGCCGTCACCATGCTTTAAGGCAATCAGTTCAGAAAGACAAATCATCACCGACTTTTCGCCCAAGATGCCCGAAGGTAGATAGCTGCCTTCCTTATAGAAACGTCCAGGTCGCAGTGAGAAAGGTGCATTTAGCGGAAGCAGCACACAATCAGAGGTTTCAGCTGTCAAAATGGCCTGCACCACGCCGTTGAGCCAATATTCGAGGTCATCGCGCGAGATGGTCTCGATGACAATTTTCTCGTACTTGTCGACTTGGCCGAAGTCCACATTGGCGAATTTGTCCTCCTCCTTAATGGTGAAGGTATACAGCATCTCGTAAGGCGTGTGGTTGACTAGCACAACATCCAATGGTCCGGTTAAAAGCCACTGCTGCTCGTGCGGCACAAAAGCCATATAGATGCCTTCCTTCTCCGCCTCTTTCGCAAAGCGGTGCAGACCACCTTTTCGGGCTTCCTCAGCCTGTTGTTGTTTAAGAAGTTCCTGTCCCTGAACCTCTTTCTGCACCTTTTCGACCGTTTGTTGTTGTTTGCTCGGAGCGGGCATAGAACGGTAGTCCAGCACCAAATCCGTAATCAAAGTGGGAATTTCGAAGCCGTCTTCCACTTCGACCATTACCATACGAGAATCTATAATTTTCGTGACCTTACCCCCACCCACGGTGCTGAGGAAGTTCACTTTGTCGCCAATCTTGAATTCTGCCATTGTTTTTCGAATTAGGGCAGCAAAAATACACAATTTTGGCAGAATTTTTGTATCTTCGCAGCTGAATTTCAAAAGATGATGAAACCGAGACTCCTTGTCATTGTGCTCGCCTTGATGGCGGCAGCTTGCACAAAGCCCAAAGAAACGGCTGAAATTAACTTGAACCTTGGCTATGAAGTCAATGGGAAGTCGTTGGTTACTGACACGTTATGCTACGAAAATGAAGCTGGAAATCAGTTTCTCATCACAGAGATACAATGGTTTCTTTCCAACATTGAGCTGAAAAACGAAGCAGGCGATTGGATTATGCTCCATCAGACAGGCCTTTCAGACACTTTGGACGTCAGCCGAGTCTATTATATCGACACCGATATTCCGGAATCGCAAACATTACATTCCAGTCCTGTGAAAGTCGGCCACTACACAGCTATCCGTTTCACTTTTGGACTGGACGAAACCGACAACCAAACAGGTTTATTCACCGACCCGCCCGAGTCGGAAATGTTTTGGCCCGATATGCTTGGCGGTGGCTACCACTACATGAAACTGAATGGCAAATACCTCAACGCGGAAGACCGTCTTGCCCCTATGGCCATCCATCTCGGCATCGGACAAAACGAAGACTGCACCGAGTTTTACCAAAACTACTTCATCGTGGAGTTGCCTATTGAGTTCAATGTCAAAGTGAACACTGAAAACCAACTTGACTTGACGATGGTCATCGACAACTGGTTCCGCAATCCCAACACGATTGACTTTGACGAATTTGGCAGCCATATCATGCAAAACCAAACCGCTCAACGATTGCTAAAAGGCAACGGAAAAGACGTGTTCAGAATCGGGATGCCTACTGACAATGAAAACAATAAAAATATGGAAAAGGATAATAGTCTTGCAGAAAAGTTCAAAAACGTGATGCAGAAAGCCGCACCGAAGCCGCATTTTTGGAATTGGGAAAGTGTTAAGGAGAGGCATTTGAATTCAAAGATTCAAAATTTAAAGATTTAAAATTCAAAGATTGGGGATGACAGTTACAAAAAGAACCATAGTTTACTGGTTGTTAGTATTGGGTTTGCTATTCACAATTGAGGCTTGCAAGCCTGAGCATTATCAATATACACCAACGCCTTACGAATTGGTTCAACCTTCCTATTTCCCCACAAAGAACAACATCCCTGCTGACAATCCTATGACAGAGGAAGGTGTGTCTTTGGGTAAAAAACTGTTTTATGACCCGCGTCTTTCGGGTCGCGACGGTACGGATGGCATCCGTAGCTGTTCCTCCTGCCATCATCAAGAAAAGAGTTTCGAATTTGGCACTTCAACGAGCGCCCACCATGCCATGCTACCTTTAATCAATCTGGCTTGGAATAGAACGGGCTTGGGCTGGAATGGTGGCGTGGCCACCTTGGAAGACATGGTTTTGGCGGCAGTCACGAGTCCCGTGGAAATCAATGCCGACACCAATCAGGTTGTCAAATACTTACAGAAGACCGATGATTATCCCGAGTTGTTTTACAAGGCTTTTGGAAGTCGCGACATTACTTTTGTCAACGTTGAACGTGCCATAGCGCAGTTTGTGAGAAGTTTGGTCTCCGCCAATAGCAAATTTGACCGTTATCTGCTTGGTAAAGAAGAACTTACAGATGATGAAATGGCTGGCTATGAGCTGTATTGCACCGAAGAAGGCGCCGACTGTTTCCACTGCCATGGCGGTGGAGGATTGGCACTAATGACCACCAACCTGTTCTACAATAACGGTTTGGACGACGAGTTCACCGATCCCGAGGACCGCGCTGCCTTCACGGGAAGCCATTGGGACCGTGGCGCTTACAAAGCCCCTACGCTTCGAAACATCGCCGTATCGGCACCATACATGCACGACGGACGCTTCACCACCTTGGATGAGGTGATCAACTTCTATAGCGAAGGTGTGAAAGACTCCGAGAACATCAACCCGCTGATGCACCATGTGATGGACGGTGGCGTGCAGCTTACCGATTTAGAGAAAATCCAACTGAAGGCGTTTTTGAACACTTTGACGGATGAGACATTTTTGAACAACCCAGATTATTCCAAGCCATGACCTTTCCTTGGGGAGATAACAGACGATTCAACAGCTACAGCAACTACTTCACAAAACAGTTCGGAGGGCGGGTGCAGAAAATCAGTATCGATGCGGGTTTCAGCTGTCCGAACAGAGATGGGAAAATCAGTACGGGAGGATGTACTTTTTGCAGTAACGAGGCTTTCAACCCGTCGTATTGTCGGCCAGAAAAGAGTATTAAGCAGCAGATTGAGGAAGGTATAGAGTTCCACCAAAAGCGTTATCGCAAGGCAAATAAGTATTTGGCTTATTTTCAGCCGTTTTCGAATACTTACAAGCCGTTGGAGGAGTTGATGAAGATTTATGAGCAGGCTTTGGAAGGCATAGATTCCATCCCCGCACTATCCATCACTAGGAATGACATGCCTTCCAAACCACAGATTGTCGGTATCGTCATTGGCACAAGGCCTGATCTGGTTGACGAGTCTCTTTTGCAATACCTCAACGAGATTCAGCAAACTCATTATGTCATGCTGGAATATGGTGTGGAGAGTGTCTATGACGAGACTTTGAAACGCGTAAACCGAGGGCACGACTTTGCTACAGCGGAACACGCCATTCGAATGACAGCCGACTACGGCATTCCTTGCGGGGCACATTTCATTTTTGGATTGCCTGGTGAAACCAAAGCCTTGATGCTCAATGCCGCCAACATCATATCACAACTGCCACTGACCACAGTCAAGTTCCACCAACTGCAAATCTTCAAGGGAACGAAAATGGCAGAAGAATACATTCAGCATCCAGAGCATTTCCATCTCTTTGATTTGGAGGAATATATCGACTTCGTAGTAGACTTTGCCGAGCGATTGAACCCCAATATCGTCATCGAGCGTTTTGCGGGCGAGGTGCCGCCACGTTTCCTCGTCAGCGAGCCTTGGATGAAGTTGCGGTATGATGAAGTGTTAGCCAAAATCGAGAAACGGATGGAAGAAAGAGACACTTGGCAGGGGAAAAAGTACCAGAGACAAAACAATTCTCTTCAAAAATGACACTTTTTTTGCTATTTTTGCACCTAATAATAAAATTCGGACTATGAAAAGGCTTTTCTTTACCTTAATCGTGATTTTTCTCGGCATCACCAGTTTCGCCGCCCAACCCGTCCTTGACCCCGAACTTGAAGCGGCGATGCAACGCATTGGAAATGAGGAGAAAACAAAGGTTGTCATCCTCCTTTCAGAACAATCTGATGCAATGGCTTTGTTTCGTGAGGCTGAGTTTTTCGGCTCCAAACAGGAAAAGCGGCAATTTGTCATCGAGACCCTGAAAAGTCTGGCCGAAACCACTCAATATGAGTTGGTTGGACTTTTGAACGAGATGGAGCGCAACGGCATGGTGGACGACATCCAATCGTTTTGGCTTGTGAATTGCGTCAGTTGCAAGGCCAACAAAGCGGCCATCAACGACTTGGCACAACACCGCGACATCATGACAATTTACCACTGCCAAGAAACCCAATGGATTTTTGAGAATGAGGCCACGCCTGCCCCGAGAGGCAATGGACGCGAAATCACCCAAAACCTGCTGCAAGTCAATGCGCCGCAGGTATGGGAACAAGGCTACTTGGGCGCAGGTGTTTTGATTGCTGTCATTGACACGGGCATCCGCCTCGACCACGCTGACTTGGCCGGTCGACTTTGGGACGGCGGCGTGGATTATCCTCATCACGGCTACGACTTCTACTACCACGACAACGATCCTTCCGATGATTGGGGACACGGCACACATGTAGTCGGAACCATTTGTGGCACAGGAGCTTCTGGTTCACAGACGGGCATCGCTCCAGAGGCCACTATCATGGCTTTGAAAACCTTCAACAGCGATGGCGTTGGCGAGGAAACCCATTGGGTGGCCGCCATGCAGTTCGCTTTAGAGCATGGTGCCGACTTGATGAACATGTCGTTGGGCCGACCCCAACCCAATCCTGCACAGAAACTGATGATGCGCCAGGCCTGCGACAACACTTTGGCGGCTGGCGTGGTGGTGGCTGCCTGTGCAGGCAACATCCGACAAATGCAGTTCATAGTGCCCGTGCCGAACAACATCTATACTCCGGGCGACTGTCCTCCGCCGCATCTGCACGAAGACCAGCTGGTTAATACAGGTGGAACAAGTTGCGTGATTTGCGTGGGCGCGGTGAATTACGACAACACCATTGCCGCATTCTCGTCCGAAGGCCCTTCGCAATGGACGGATGTTGCGGAATACAATGACTATCCCTACTCCGCAGGTAGCACGACCGAAATAGGCCTCATTCGCCCCGACATTTGCGCTCCGGGTGTGCAAATCAAGTCATTGGATTTCAACACCACCGATGGCTACACCTTGATGGACGGCACTTCGATGGCCACGCCCTTGGTGGCCGGTACCATCGCCCTGATGCTCTCCAAAAACCACGAACTCACGCCCGCGCAAATCGACGAAATTCTTGAGAGCACCGCTGTTAAACTCACTGATCACAAGAGCAACGACTTCGGCTCAGGCCTTTTGGATGCATTGGCTGCCGTGAATGCCGTGGACTATGACGGAGTTGAAGAGATACGAAATGAAGCGCAAGTTTATCCCAATCCGAGCACAGGGGATTTCACCGTTACCAGAGAGGGAATCCATAGGGTTTCCGTGTTTTCGATTGAAGGCAAGTTATTGAAAACCATCGAAATGAACGGAAGCGAATGTCGCATCGAAGACTTGACGAACGGTGTTTATTTATTGAAAATCGACATGGAGAACGGTGTTATCGTGAACAAAATCGTGAAATTGTAAAACCATGAAAAGAATTGCCCTGATTTCCATTCTGTTGTTGGCCTGCATGGACAGGTTTTGCTCAAGGTTGCCTCGACCCGCTGTTGAGCCAGGAAATGAACCGCCGAAGCGATGACGAGCGAATCGAAGTCGTCGTACTGATGAAAGCGCAATACGACCGCTCGCAGCTGTGCCGTCGCGCCGATTATTTCCCCTCACGTGCAGAGCGCAGAGCGTACGTAGTCAATGAGTTGAAATCTTTCACGGAGGCTTCGCAGCACGACTTGAAGCGCATCCTTGCCGAGATGGAAAGTCATGGCTTGGTTTCGTCTGTGCGCAGCCTTTGGTCAGCCAATACGCTGTATTTTGAGGCCACAAAAACTGCTTTGCTCGACCTTTCAGAACGCACTGACATTGAAACTATTAGCCTCAACATTCAGCACCAATGGATTCCTGAAAGCGAAACGCAAAAACCTACATCTGCAACACGTGAAGTCACGCCGAACATTACCCAAGTGAACGCTGACCAAGTGTGGGAATTGGGCTACACGGGTGAAGGTGTTGTGGTGGCCGTCGTCGATTCAGGAGTCAACTATGACCATCTCGACCTTGCCGACCACCTATGGGACGGTGGTGAGGAGTTCCCACACCACGGCTATGATATTGTGAACGATGACGACGACCCAATGGACGACAAAGGTCACGGAACGCATTGTGCCGGAACGGTCTGTGGCGACGGCACGGCAGGCTCTTTGACGGGTATTGCTCCCGATGTCACTTTGATGTGCGTAAAGAGCATCCGTGGGGATGGCTTTGGTGGTGCAGTGAACATCGCGGGCGGCATGGAATGGTCGGTCGAGCATGGCTGTGACTTGATCAGCATGTCTTTAGGCATGGTTGGTGCTGGAGTTGCCGACAAGGAGATCTTGCGCCGCACCTGTGAAGCCGTCTTGGATGCAGGGATCGTTGCCATGGTCTGCGCTGGCAACGAAGGCAATGCCTTTCTCCAGATGACCTATCCAGTGCCCAACAACGTGCGCGTTCCTGCCAGTTGTCCCCCACCCTACCTCGACCCCGACCAAATGGCCAACCCAGGCGCATTGAGTTGTGTGGTTGCAGTCGGTGCGGTGAACTACAACGATGCTGCCGCCGACTTCACCTCGCGTGGCCCAGTCACATGGCAGGACACCGAGTTTGGCGACTATGCCTACAACCCCGGCATCGGTCTCATCCGCCCTGACTTGTGCGCCCCTGGAGTAAACATCAAGTCGTTGGATTACGAAAACACCAGCGGCTACACCAACATGGACGGCACCTCGCAGGCCACACCTTGCGTGGCGGGCATCGTTGCTCTGATGCTGCAAAAGAACCCCGAGCTGACGCCAGCAGAGATTTGCCGCATTTTGGAAGAGACCTCCGTCAAACTGACGCCCACCAAGAGCAACATCACTGGCGTGGGCCGCGTGGATGCCTTGGCTGCCGTGAATGCCGTTGAAGCCTACGATGGCGTCACAGAGCAAAGCATTGAGGCTGAAATCTTTCCTAATCCTTCAAGCAGTAGCTTCACCATCGCTTGCGAAGGCGTAAAGCGAGTTTCAGTTTATTCCGTTGATGGACGATTGGTGAAGACTTTTGAAGTCAAGGCAACAGAATGCCGCATAGATGATTTAGAAAGAGGCGTTTATTTGGTTAGGATGGAGACGAGCAACGAAACTTTTGTGCAAAAGATTGTGAAGATGTAGCATTTCTGAATCGAAAACACAGGGTACTTTATTTTTCCAGGACACCCATATCTCAGAGCTGTGAACCCCATATCTGCCGCATGTCAACCATAGGGGTCTATGGAAGGCTAATACATATAAAAAAAAGCGACCGTCCATAAGGTCAGCAAAGCACCAAGTCGGAGGATAAAAGGTAGGTTTCCATCAATTGAGATATGGATTTTACCCCCCTCAATCCTCGTTCACTTAAAGCCCAACAATGACCACAAAAAAAGTACGCTTTAAGAAATAAAGCGCACTTTTCATTTTGAATAAAAGTCTGATTACTCTGTCACTTCCTTCGCCTTCGCTCTGAAGTTCACCAAGTCTTCCTCGATGAAGTTCTTCACATAGACGCTCTTGCCGATGACGTCTTCCTCGGCGGCGTGGACGTAGACATTTGCCGACTGGGTGAAGAGGTGCGGAGCATGGGTGGCGTCGTCGAGGATGAGCAGCGACATCATGATGTCGCCAGTCATGTCGTAGAGACGACGGGCCAAGAAGTCCTGAACCTCTTGGTTGTTGGCTGCCTTCACGTAGTTGATGCTCTGCTCGTAGAGTTCCACAAGCGTGCGCACCGTGTTCTGCAAGGGTTTCAAGTCCTCAGAGACTTCGTTTTCGAGCATTTCCTTCATGATGGTGAGGTAGGTGCCGTTGGTGATATAACGGATGGCGGCCACCACCTGCAGCTGCGTCGTGCCTTCGTAGATGGAGAAGATACGGGCATCGCGGTAGAGGCGCTGGCACTTGTACTCCATGATGAAGCCCGAGCCACCGTGGATGCTGATGGCATCGTAGGCGTTCTGGTTGGCGTACTCGGAGTTCATGCCCTTGGCCAGAGGAGTGAAAGCATCGGCGAGACGCGAGTACTTCTTGCACTCGGCGCGCTCCTCGGGCGTCAGCGGACGCTCGCGTTGGATGTCCTCAAGGCACTTGTAGATATCGACATAACGGGCAGTCATGTAAAGCAACGAGCGACCAGCATCAATCTTGGCCTTCATGCGCGAAAGCATATCGTAAACGGCCGGGAATTCGATGATTCTCTTGTGGAACTGCTGACGCTCAGCGGCATACTTCAGAGCCTCGTTGTAAGCCTCTTGTCCCAGACCGACGGACTGGGCAGCGATACCCAAACGGGCGCTGTTCATCAGAGCCATAACGTACTTGATAAGGCCCAGACGTGTCTCACCGCAAAGCTCAGCCTTGGCGTTCTTGTAGGTCAACTCACAGGTCGGGGAACCGTGAATACCAAGTTTGTGCTCGATGTGACGCACATTGACGCCGCCTTGGCGCTTGTCGTAGATGAACATCGACAGGCCACGACCGTCCTTGGTGCCTTCCTCGGAACGGGCCAGGACAAGGTGGATGTTGGAGTCGCCATTGGTGATGAAACGCTTCACGCCGTTAAGCAGATAGCAGCCATCCTTTTCACTATAGGTGGCCTTCAGCATGACGCTTTGCAGGTCAGAACCGGCATCGGGCTCGGTGAGGTCCATCGACATGGTCTCGCCTGCGCAAACGCGCGGGATGTATTTCATGCGTTGTTCCTCGTTGCCGAATTCATACAAGGTGTCGATGCACGACTGCAGCGACCAGATGTTCTGGAAGCCGGCATCGGCACTAGCCACCATCTCGCTCAGCATGGAGAAAACAGTGATGGGCAGGTTCAAGCCACCGTAACGGCGCGGCATGGAAACGCCCCAGAGACCTCCCTTAGTGCAGGCATCGAGGTTCTCTACGGTCTTGGAGGCATAGATCATACGGCCATTCTCCAAATGCGGACCTTCAAGGTCGACGCTCTCGGAGTTGGGTTCGATGATGTTGGCGGTGATGTCGCCCGTGATGTCTAATACGCGGCGGTAGTTCTCCATCGCGTCTTCGTAGTCGACGGGAGCATAATCGTATTTGTCCTTATCCGCAAAGTTGCGTTCCTTCAGCTCGACGATGCGCTTCATTAGCGGGTGGTCGAGGTAGAATTGCAGGTTCGGGTTATCGTTATAATAGTTTGCCATTTTGTTCTATTTTTGTGGATTGTTGTTCTCGGATTTGTCCTTCTTTTTTCCTTTCATATTGATAATATCTATCACCCCTAAAATCTGGAATGCAGATAATACCACAGCAATTACACAGAGGACAATAGCAACAATTACCATATTTATTTACTATTCTGTTTGTAATACTTAATCAGCTTCGGGACGACTTCTTCAACCGTTCCAACAATCACGTAGTCCGCAATCTTATTAATAGGTGCGTCGGGGTCGCTGTTCACCGAGATGATGATCTTGGAGTCCTGCATACCGGCGATGTGCTGGATCTGACCGCTGATACCGCAGGCGATATACACCTTGGGGTGCACTGTGACACCCGTTTGTCCAATCTGGCGGTCGGTGTCGCAGAAGCCCGCATCGACAGCGGCACGCGAGGCACCGACTTCGCCGTGGAGCACCTTGGCGAGTTCAAACAGCATGTCGAAGCCTTCCTTCGAGCCCATGCCGTAACCACCGGCCACCACGATGGGTGAGCCTTTCAGGTTGTGTTTGGCAGCCTCCACATGGTGGTCGAGGACCTTCACGACATAAGCCTCGGGCGAAACATACTTGCTCACCTCGGGATAAACCACTTCGTTCTTGGCCTTGCCTTCATAGACGGCTTTCTGCATCACGCCTGAGCGAACGGTAGCCATCTGCGGACGGTGGTCGGGGTTGACGATGGTTGCCACGATGTTACCACCGAAAGCGGGACGAATCTGATAGAGCAGGTTGTCGTAGTGCTTCTTGGTCTTGACATCATCGAAGTCACCGATTTCTAGTTGGGTGCAGTCGGCGGTGAGGCCACTGGTCAGCGAGGAGCTGACGCGTGGACCGAGGTCGCGACCGATGACGGTGGCGCCCATCAGGCAAATCTGCGGTTGTTCCTCCTTGAAGAGGTTGACGAGGATATCGGTGTGAGGTGCAGATGTGTAGGGGAACAAACCCTCGCCATCGAAGGCGAACAGCTTATCCACGCCGTAAGGCAAGATTTGGTCTTCCACCTTGCCTTTGATGCCAGTGCCAGCCACAACGGCATGC